>Ga0325411_1005061_pt1 | contig 14659 bp, 12 predicted proteins | sample PopdelMetagenome_13_FD_206181 | JGI IMG/M metagenome (GOLD analysis project Ga0325411, IMG submission 206181) | Populus deltoides microbial communities from Bellville, Georgia, United States - Xylem-PdIQD-R4 | ecosystem: Host-associated > Plants > Phyllosphere > Stem > Wood/Secondary xylem... | reverse complement strand
TTATTATTATTATTATTATTATTTTAACACAAGTGCATAGTCTTTCTAATGGACCAATATCTAGGTAAAGACAAGCACTACCTTAATCAATTTACAGATCAATAGTTCCATAATCCTCCTAGTTTCTTTGTCAGTTTTTTGGTCTTCACGAAGAATATAAGAAGCTATGGGTGATGAAGTTCTAAAAATATAAATAGCCTAGGAATAGGATTCCCGGGTTGGATAATAGGTTAATCAATTGGTCCTAACAATCTCATTTATACTCAATAGCCAAGGTAATTGATAGTTTATACTTAGTGCTTGCTAGACTAATGTGGTTTGTAGCTAATACCTTCAAAAGATCCCCTTTGGTAGAGGTGGGGACTCATCGATGCTTAAATAAGTATCTTTTTAAAGAGAAAAAAATATAAGAATATTTTAGAGAGAGATGCTCTAAATATGTGTGTGTGCGCGCGCGCATAATAGAGAATGAAAATTGTGAACCTTTGTTCTAAAGGTCTTATGGTATATTTATAGCCTATTAGTCTTGTTCTTTTATGAAGATGAAGATCTAAAGTGTAATTTTACCCTGATAACTTTTAATGAAGTATAAATATCTCTTACATATATATTAATATTTAATGGAAATATGGTGGGCCCCTGGGAATTATTATAAACCTAAAAGGTGTAGGGGGTCCAAGATGTCAAATGTAGTTGAGTCTATGGAGACTGAGCTCTTCTCTTAGACCCAAGGGAGGAGGCTCATCCCCTTAGGCATTCCCCAAGGAGGATGATTCATTTGGGCATGCCAAGAGAGGATGGTCACTCCTTTGGGTATGCCAAGGAAGGATGTGGTCATTCCATTAGATGGGTCCAAGGGAGGAAGGTCATTCAAGAAAGGATGTGGTCATCCCAATGAGGGATGTGGTCATTCCATTAGATGGGTCCAAGGTAGGAAGGTCATTCAAGAAAGGATGTGGTCATCCCAATGAGGGATGTGGTCATTCCATTAGATGGGTCCAAGGGAGGAAGGTCATTCAATAAAGGATGTGGTCATCCCAATGAGGGATGTGGTCATTCCCTTGGGCATGCCAAGGAAGGATATGGGCATTTCATTGGGCGTGCCTAAGAAAGGATGGTCATTCCTTTGGACGAGCCAAAGAAGGATGGTCATTCCCTTAAGTGTGCCCAATGAAGGATGTGGTCATTCGGGCGAGCCAATGAAGGATGATCATTCCTCTAGGTGTTCCAAGAGAGTGTGTGGTCATTTCTTTAGGCTTGCTCGAGGCTTGGTACATTGACACACCTACTTGTGGCTAGGTCTGGCTAGTGCCTGACCCAATGCGCCTTCACTAAGGTGTGCTTGTGTTCTAGAAAATTTATACTTGTAAATCTTTTTTTATTCAGTTTTTTTTGGTAAAGATATACTGATAAAAACTTGGTTCATCAGTAGCCCCTTAGTCTTTATGATATAATAATATGCAAAGACTTTAATTAAGCTCCCAATTCAGGTAGAATAATGAGTTTTGCTCATATAAAAAAGGGGTAAGCTGAAAAAAAATTTAGAGAAATATGCATTTGGATCAAAACAATTCTTTCATATAAAAAAACAAGAATCTGTACAAAAAAATTTCTAAGAGATTGAGGGTACTATTCCTATCATCTATACAAATTTCTAAATGATTATGTGGAACCCAATAAGAGTGAACCTATACTTAGAAACTTCTAGGTGATTATAGGTTGTTGGTGAAAGGGAGCTTGTAGCTTTCTCAGCATTATCATAAGGCTTATAAGTCATCCATTAAAGAGTGGCCATCATGATTTTTTTTATAAGGTATAAGAGCCCCCACCAAGAGTGGTGATTACATGATGTTGTTATTTGTACCAAGGAAACCATTTACATTCATCCCTTGGAGATTGATGCATTTAGAATTGAGGAGATTACATCTATCCCTTGGAGATTGGTATATATAGCACTAAGAAGACCAAGTCAATCTCATGAAAAGTGGTGCATATAACATTAAGGAGATCAAGTTCATCCCTTTCAATGTGTATTATTGAAAAGCCATTAGGTATCACCTGGACAAAATGAAAATAATCATTTTGAATACGCTATTTATATAAGAGAAACTTAGATTCTTATTCTCATTCGATATAATTGATTTTTATTTGAGTAGAGTGTCCGACATGAGGGAGACTCTTCCCTTTCCTTTAGATAGTTGTAAAAAATACTTTACATGTTTTATAGTTTGAACTAACATTCCACTCGTACTTGTTGAAATCTTTTCAAAATCTCAAGGCTCCAACTACATTTGTGAAGTTGGCAAAGCATAGACCAAATTTGTTTGTCTCACCTTAAGTGGCTAACACCGCTTTAATAAGAAGTCAGACTTGATTGAAGAGTTGTTGAAGCTTTGTTTGGGTAGGAGTGTTTGCAGCAACGAGAAGACTTGTCTCCCATCTTAGTCTAAGTTGGTATTGGTTGTGTACATAAAATGGTCTGAAAATATAAAAAACAAGATTTAGGAAGAAACTTATGGTTTTTTATCAGTTTTCCAAAAACAATGCCACTGATGAGGTCCCAAAAATCCAAATAGCTTAGGAATAAGGCTCTCGGGTTGGATAATCGGTTAATCAATTTGATAAAGTCCCAAAAATCTAAATAGCCTAGGAATAAGGCTTCTAGGGTGGATAATCGGCTAATCAATTAGTCATAACAATCTCATTTATTCTCCCTAGCCAATGTCGTTGTTAGCTGATACGTTGTCCTTGGTAGACCAAGATGGCTTATGACTAGTACTTGTAAAAGGTCCATTTTGGTAGAGGTGGGGACTCTCTGATACTTAAATAACTATCTTTTTAAAGAGAGAAAATACAAGAATATTTTAGAGAAAGATGCTCTAAAAATATATATGCAGTAAAGAATGAAAATTATGAATCTTTATTCGGAAGGTCACATGGTATTTATAGCTCATTAGTCTTGTCCTTTTATAAAGAGGAGGGTCTAAAGTGCAATTTTAACCTGATAGCTTTTAATGAGGTATAAATATCTCTTACATCTATATTAATATTTGATGGAAGTATGGTGGGTCCCTAAAAGATTTTTATAAACCTAAAAGGTGTAGGGAGTATCAAATATGTCAAATGTAGCTGAGTTAATGGAGGCTAAGCTTTTCCTCTACATTGGACCCAAGAAAGGAGGGTCATCCTCTTGAGCATGCCTTAGGAAGGGTGGTTATTCCCTCGAGTGTGCCAAAAAAGAATGGTTATTCTCTTGGGCACACTGCCAAGCTCAGAGTGCCTAGGGCTTGGCACTCTACCAAGCCCAGCATGTTGAAGCTTGGCATACTGCCACTCCTACTTATGGCTGAGTCTGGCTAGCACCTGACCAGCATATCTTTACTGGGGCATACTTGTGTTCTATAAAATTTATACTTCTAAATCTTTCTTAGTTCAGTGTTTTTTAGTAAAGATATATTGATAATAATTTAGTTCATCAATAGGGTTTCCAACTTATGAGCTCTGTCAAACGAATAGATTGATAATGCAACGGCAGCATCAACCCCACCCTTGTAGTGTATTGCTTCAACTCCCATATATTATGTTCCGTTGATGCATTGCATAATATGATAATATGATAGTTAAACTAATGACTACATGATAGTGTATGAAAGAAGAATTAACAGTATAAGTGGAAGTAAAAAATTAGAAAGGAACAAAAACGTCCTTGAGTAAATTTTTTGTATATAAATTCTTGGTTCCCTAGTCAATTTAGTTTAGATAAAGGAGAAGTAAACAACAATTGCTTCACTGTGAATTTTTGCAATGTGGCAAGTTAGACCCATCTTTTGAAAAAAAATCCTACTACCCATGAAATACAAGGGATCATGATTACTAGAAAGGCCTGAAGAAGGTAAAAAATACATTACTATTGAGTTCATAACATGCCAATTATTGATTTAAGTGAACACAAATCAAATTTGAACATTAGGATACAAAGATTTTTCTAAACCTATTACTAACAAATAAATAAATGAGTTTGAAAGAGTGTTCTCTCCATTCCTGAAAAAGCATAACAATACGAGAGCATGGAACAACAAAAATTTGAATCAAATAGTAGGAATCCAGTTCCTAACAAAACATAAAGAGTAGTTTCAACTCAAGTAAACACATTTATATGATAAATTAGTAACTCAAAGTTGAAAATGTTGTAGTAAAATATGATGAACCACAGAAACAAAATAAAACTTGAGACGTGTACAGAAACTTTCTTTAAGGATATTTTCTCAATACAAAACTATCCTTTAGGATTCAACAAGTTCCTCCTTTATAATGAGGGTCACAAAAATAGCCAGACTAAGAGCGGAAGGAAATACCAGCAAGTTTGTAAATACAAGAAAATACTATGGCTTTCAGAACCGTTTGATTATAAAAGTGCATGGTATATATATATAGGCTGCTAAGATGTAACAGCTAGGCACGGAATAAATTAAAGAATTAAAAAGTTGTTACAATAGTTCAAAAAATAAAAGAGCTATTAAGAAATTAAAGAGTTATTACCGTTAAAAAAAGTTTTAAAATAAAAGAGCTGTTAGGATTTTGTGACTGTTAGAAAATTAATTCCAAGTGTTTAAAAATTATGGTTTCAGTTTAAAGGAAAAAAAACAAGTTATTGCTAGAAACAAAAGGTTCAGAAAGTACAGGCATTGCCTCGCGAACAAGGAGGCAATCATAGATTTTTTTATTGATCGGCTCAACCTTATATGTGCGACCCCACTATCTTTTCCTTGTTAGTTACTATTTCATTTCAAAGTTGACTACAGAGACACTAGATGAAGGTCTTATTTTTTCAATGTGGAATAGAAAGCCATAGATATACTCTATGTTCACAAGAAGTAAATTTTATTTTTTCAATGTGGGATAAAAACCTTTCGAACTAGGCTTCATTATTTACAACAATCCCCCACATATTTCACAAGATTTTTGGAATAAAAAAATATACTTGCTGGATTTCTATCTATTAAGTGTAATGCATCTAACTTGATGTCTTTTGGACTGTAAACCAAATTATAGAAAGAATGAGATTTAACTTACAAAATTATTGTTGAAAATTTTAATTTCTATAAACCAAAATTTCTTAATTTAAGTTAGGTATCTCACTAATCACATTATACCCCTACAATCTATTATTGTTTGAATCAGTTTTGTGCTTAATAAGCCATGCTCACACCTAGTTGTTCATGAGTGCTCTAGAAATTTTGCTAGTATCTCATAAAAAAGGCCCCACTCCACACTCTTATAGGTGATTCCATCAAGTATTCACTATAATTTAAACATTATTCATAAGGAATATGGAACTCATCTAGAACTTTATAGTTTATCCTCTTTTTAATTGCATACTAGCACTATTCTCACATCATAGGAAAGGAATTATTTTATAGTTCTATAGAATCATAAATGACTTTGTTATTACTCATATAAACCTAATTCTTAGGATTTCTAATCATATAGGTTGGGTTACCATCATTTTGATTTCTCACTTAAGTATTAGTCTCATTCCTCTCGATGTTTCTAATATCATCTTTCTACCAAGTGGTTTAGTTAAAGGATCAGCCGAATTCATTTCTAACTTCACATAATCAATTGAAATAGTTTTATCTTTTAACAACTGCTTTGCAACATTATGTCTTAATCGAATATGTTAATTTTTACCATTGAAAAATTTATTCTTAGCAATGGCTATTGCCGCTTGGCAATCATAATGTATGGATATAGAAGATGTTTGTTTTATTCTTAATGGAATTTCAATTAAAAAATTCCTCAACAAATCAACTTTATTTCCTATTAGTTTCCAAAGCTATAAATTCTGACTCCATGGTGGATTGAGCAATTAAAATTTGTTTGGATGATTTCCAGGACAATGCACTACCACCAAGAATAAAGATATCGCCACTAGCTTTACTCTGTACATGTGTATATACAGCTTTCTGGTTTTCCAGAAAGTCTATTTTTGATCTATAAAATCTCTAACATTTGATATAAAAAAAAAAGATATAGTCACTAATGGATTTAATCTCATCTGAATATTAAATCCAATAAGCATCATTGTATCCTTTTAGTACAGTGGGAAATCCACTATATACAATACCATAGTCCATGGTACCTCTCAAATATTTCATTAGTCAAACTATTGCCGCCCAATACTCATGATTGAGAATTATGTATATTACTCAATCTACACACAACGTATACTATATCAAGTCAAGTGAAGTTCATCAAATCCATCAGACTCACACTAATCTGAGCATACTCAAGATGAGCAATGACTTCACCTTTATTTTTCTTTAATTGAGTATTAGCATCATAAGAAGTACTCGCAGATGTCACATCAAAGAAACTATACTTTTTGAAAAGTTTTCTATCTAATTTTAATATAGAGAAACTTTTCAAAAAGGTTAACATTACACCATTGTCTCTCCTTATAATTTTAATACCTAATATTACACTAACTTCATCCATATCTTTCATATTGAATTTAAAGGTTAAGAAATGTTTAATGTTATGCACGACATTCATGCTAGTACCAAAAACAAGCATATCATTTACAAATAAACTAATGATCACATATTCATTATTAATAGACTTAATATACACACATTTATTCACACTAACTGAAGAAAAACCATCACTTAAAACAACTTGATCAAATTCTCATGCTACTGTTTAGGAGCTTGCTTTAAGCCATATAAAAACTCTTCCAACTTACAAACTTCATTATTTTGACCAGAACTATACAACCTTCAAGTTGTAACATAGATATCTCTTTTTCTAAATCACCATTTAAAAAGGGAGTTCCAACATCCATTTGATGTATAACAAAGCTATAAATAAAGCTAAAACAATTAAAACTCAAATTGAAGAAATTCTAGTGACAGGTGAAAAAGTATCAAAATAATTCACATTTTGTTTTTGAGTAAAACCATTTGCAACTAATCTTGCTTTGTATTTATCTATAGAACCATTAGGAAAATATTTTCTTTTAAAAATTCATTTGCAACCAATAGGTTTTACACCTAGAGGCAAATCAACAATCTTCCAAGTTTGATTTTGTAAAAGTGAATCAATTTCAACTTTTATTGCCTCTTTCCAAAACAAATAATCAAAAGAAGAGATACCTTCAGAGTAGGTCATTGGAACCTCATCTATTAGATGAGTGAAGAAACCATTTCCAAATAAAGTTTTTTTTCCTTTGTCTTTAACTCCTTCTGACTTTCTCAATGTGAGTTTCATCAACTCTATTATTATTAACAAGTGCATGAGAAATCTATTCATTTAATGGATAAATGTTGTTGCTGCCTAATTTTGACTCAAATTTTTATAAATTTTTGAAAAAAACAAAAATAGCAAAAAACAACAAAAAACCCAAAAATATGTTTTTGATTATTTGCGGCGTCATTTTCAAAGAATTTAAAATTAAAAAAAGAAAAAAAAAAGCATTTAATTTTTTTAGTGATCTAATTTTAATTGTGAAAGGAAGGACCAATTTGAAAATTGAAAACTCTCTCACCAAACAACCCATCTTTTTTAATCAAATGGTCTATATTCAATTCTCTTAATCCAATTGTCCATTTTATTTTATTTTATTTTTTGCTTTGTCTCCAAGTTAGTAAATGAATGGTTGCGATTTATTCTTAAAATCTAATGGTTGATCTTGGTTTGTTTTGCCTTTAAGCCAAAGAAAATTTTCACCTATAAATAGGTGGTTACACACACACTTAAAATGGGAGAGATTAATTTGAGGAGATAATTTCATACGAATAATGAATTTTAAAGAGAATTAGTTAGAGCATAAAAAATCACATAACACAAAACATTCTCTTACTCACCAGCACACTCGCATTAGAAGAAAAGAAACAAAAAAATACACAATAAAGTTTCTTCAACCTTCTAAAAACACACAAAACCTGTGAGAGCAAGGGATAAATTAATTCACTCTTCTCTCCAATCCATCTACCCCTTCATCTTGTTTTTCCCATCACTATTGCCACCTTTCTAGACCAAGCAAGCATTCACCATTGACAACATATTCCCAACTAAAACCAAACCAGAAATTCTACACCCTCTCTCGGCTAGCTCCTTTATTTTTATTTTTTTACACTATCAGCCACAATAGCCTTTCCACCTACACCATTGCCCCTTTCCGCCATTAATCACCACCCACATACAATGATCCTTCAAACCCACATTGCTTTCTCTCTCACTAATTACTGACCCATTGTCAACCCCTTACCATCTCCTCTCTTCATATCCTAGCCTTTTCTCTCGAGCAACCCCAACATTACTAGCAACCTTCAATTTCCACCGTAGCCTTCACCGGTGGCAACAAGCCACCACCAGTAGCTAAGCCAAACCCCAACACCACCTTCACCCGAGAGAGACTCCATCTTGAACCAATCTTCATAAAATCCATTTCATATTTCCTTTCACATTTGTGAAGAGACACCTATTTCAAGAACAAGAAATAAAAGATCTCTTTCTCCATCCTTATGGTCCTTTGCCACCATCGATTGTGACCTATATTAGCGTTGTCAAAATATAGCCAACCTTCCATCAATCAATGTCAACAACGACCTTAAGTGGCTTACCCGGTTCAGCCATGGCTAGCCACGTCCTTGGTTCTCCCTTATACCCTAAACAATAACCTAAATAACATTAACCAAACAACACCAATAGCTGGTCTAACCTCAACACCATTGTTCCCAGCCCCTTCAAACTAAATCAATCAAACTCAAAACTAACAAGTTATAAACCTGATTTTGTTGTGGACCCAACTAGCCTCCTCAACTGTTACCAAGCAAGACCTTTCTCTTTCCCAGTGTTGACAGTTGAAATAGCTAGAAAATAAAAAACATAATTAAGAAACAAATCAGTTGATTAAACAAAAAAAACAAATTATGCTAGTTGATTTCATTTGCTTGTAGGTCACAATGAGAGCCACTGCTAGCATAGGAAAAAGGAGAAGAAAGAGAAGATCCTAATCCACCCTATCTTTCAATCAAACGGTGATGGCGCATGGACGATTGTGTTAACAGTGACAAAGGTTCGTGAAAACCACACGCACACGCTGCCACTATTCTCACACTTCCAAAATTTTCTAGCATTGTTCCTGGGTTTCCAACAATTTCTCCAGTTAATTTGTGAATTTTGGGAGGATTTTTTTTGTATATATTTAATGTGTTGTTTGGATTATTTTGAATTTTGGTAATTAATAAATTGATAATTATGGGTGTATATGAGTAAAATATAGTAAAAAAAAGAATGTGTGTGTGTGTGTGTGTGTGTGTTTATTTTCTTGTTATAGCTTCTTCTTTTTACTTTGTGTTAAATGAATGACAAAAAAGGGAAAGATAAAAAGATAAAAAAAATTAATTAATTAAATGTTTTTAATTGCATACGGCCCAAGTTTCTCAAAAATAAAAATATTCATATCTTGTTTAAAAAATAAAATACATGGTATGCTTTATTTTTTTAGCATGCATTTTGAATTTAATAATCATTTTACTAAATCCATGAGAATTTAGCCAATATTTCAATAACTCATAAATTTTAATTCATGAGAATTAATGGTCAAGATTTTAGTATAAATGTTGGACCTATAAGTAAGGCTGGTATTTAAATGAAGTTGACCAAAAAATTCTCAGAGTTATTTTAAATATTCATCAATTTTAATTGGAAGTATTTTTTACCGTAATACATAAATTACAAAAAACCTTTTTTATAAGAATTTATTTAGATACACGAGCCCATAATAAATTTTTAACACCAGATTTAGTCACATAAATAAATCTTAATCCTAAGCCACAGATAGACTATTGATCATAAAACCTTCAAAACCTCCAAACCATATCAAACCACAAAACAACTTACCTCAAGTAGGGTGCGCTAGGAGTGTTAATATCTTCCTTAGCCACAATCAGTCTCTTACCTTTGAATCTCTGATAAAACTAGTACACTCGGGTTTCCTAGCAACCCTGAACCAAACAACTAGGTGGTAACTCTCACGACCCCTCCCGACATCGCGGGTCCACGTGTGACAAATGTGTTCAAAGAATTCTAGATTTTTTATTTCAATAATAGTATTGTAATCTAGCACATCTCTTTTTAAAACTAGAAAATTATATATGACACTATTTTCATCATAACCAACAAACATACAATCAGAATTTTTTGAACCTATCTTTCTCTTTTTTGGCTCAAGTAATTGGTTCAGGTAACATAACCTTAGCTAAACACCCCACACTTTTAGATATTTTAAATGAAGAGAATAACCTTTTCATAATTCATAAGGTGTTAAACCAATTTTCTTATAAAAAATTCTATTTTGTAAATGACATGCAGATAAAATGGCTTCATCCCATAAACTATCAAGTGCTGAAAAACTAACTAGCATAGTATTCATCATTTCTTTTAAAGTTTTATTTTTTCTTTCAGCTACCCTGTGAGACTCAGGTGAATAAGGTGGAGTAACTTCATGTATTATACCTTCCTTTTCACAATAATCATTTATTAGAACATACTCAACTCCTCTATCAAATCTAACTCATTTGATTTTTTTATTAAGTTGATTTTCTACTTCTACTTTATATATTAAAAGCATGTTATATGCTTCATCTTTAGTTCTAAGCATATAAAATTATGTATATCTTGAAAAATCCTCTATAAAGTTCATATAATATTTCTTACCTCCTCTGGTCATAGTTTGTTTTAGATGTTCTAAGTTTATGTGTATTAGGCTAAGTAATTCAGTTTCTCTTTTAACAAATGAACATGTTTTCTTAGTAATTTTAGTTTCAACATATATTTCACATTTATTCATAGATGAAGAATTTAAGCAAAAAATTAAATCAAGAGAATTCATTTTCTTAAGATAAGATAAACTAACATGTCTTAATCTAGCATGCCATAGATCAATGAAGTTAAGCAAGTAAGTAGAAGAAAATGTATTTTTCATTCATTCATTAGCAACATTGAGTACAAAAAGTCCATGATTACAATATTCTTTCCCCACAAATACATTGTTCTTAGTCATTACAATTTTGTCAGATTCAAATGACATTTTAATACCAAAATTTCCCAACAAAGTCACACAGACCAAATTTACTCTTATATTAGGGACATGTAGCACCTCATTCAAAGCTAGCGTCTTACTTAAAGTCAATTTCAGAAGGATTTTGCATTTTCTAAGAACATTTGCAATTCTTAACTCTCCATGATAGACCATTTCTTCTCCCTCCTTAAAAGGTGCATAGGTGGAGAAGAATTCTTTATTTTCACATATATGCCTAGTAGCACCAAAGTCTACCATCTAATTTTTCTTATTGGTGGATATTGACTTGAGAAACAACCACAACAATGATGTCTTCTCCTTCAACCATGTTGATTTAGTTTTAGAAGGATTGTTGTTTCTATTTCTATTTTAGCATTGAGATGCATGGTGGCCAAGTTTGCCACACACAAAACAATTTTCCTTTTTCTTAAAATTATTGGTTTGGATTTGAACATATTGGTATTGTTACCATTGGACTTAATATTAATATTATTAAAGTTATTCTTATAACTTTTTTATGTGAACTCCCTTGTACTAAGTTTGTTTTGGTAGTCATCTCTTTTTTTTAGTAGCTTGCAACTCCTTTTTATTTGTGTCTTTAATGATGATATGGGTGATAAGATCAATCAAAGATAATTATCCATGCTTGTGCTTAAGTTGTTTCTTGTAGTCATTCCATGAGTTGAGTAGTTTTTCGATCAATATTCTAGTAACGAATCCTTTAGGAAGGTTGATATTTTTAGCTTTCATGTCCTTTAGCAGTATATGGTATTCATTAATTTGAGTTTTTTTATCTTTGTTATCCACCATTTTTCATTGGTAAAATTTTCCAATGAAAAATTTGTTTTCCCACCTCAGCAGTATACTTTGTCACTATATTGCTTGATACCTCCTTTATTTCCTTGTAGCTGCAATACACAATAACTCATTGGAGAGAGTGCTTAAAATGGAGTGTCTACAAACCTTGTTCTCATCCGTCCATCCTTTGGCTTTGTCACTAGTCTTAGCATCAGTAAGAATCCAAGTAAGACAATTCATGTCAAGGACACCAAATATCCTTTCTTGCCACCTTTTGAAGTTTTCTCCAACAAAAACCTCAACATTGAAATATCAGGGAATGACTTAGCTAATGACACAGTGGCAGCAACATTAGAGTTGACGACAAAAGTGATGGCAGCAACAAAGTCCTCAACAGCAACAATGTTGTCAGTAGTAGTTTTTTTGTCCATGTTACTAAAATATCCTTAAAGATTATTGTAGTAAAATATGATGAATTGAATAGGAAAAAAAAACTTGAGATGTGTGCAGACATTGCTCTTAAGGATATTTCCTCAACACAATGCTATCCTCCAGGATTCAACAAGTTTCTCCTCTATTACAAGAGTCACAAAAACAACTAGACCAAGAGCTAAAGGAAATATCAACAAGTTTTGTAAACATAAGAAAATATTATGGTTTTCAGCACTGTTTGATTGTAAGAGTGCATGGTATATATAAGCTTTGCTATCTTGTTCACTTTTAATACTTTGCTTGTTAAATGGTTAATCTAGATTTATGTTGTATAACCCTTGGTACAACAAATACATGGAACTTTCATAGCCTAACCGTATGATATAACCGACACCTGTGCTATGAAAGGAACTTGATTTGTTGTTAACATAAGTTATAATCATGAATACTTGACAACATTTACAAGTATTAGCATTATTCGAATAAGATAACTAATGTAATCATGTTAATAATTTATAATCCTATTGGAACCTTCTTTGTGTGTGGTTTCCAGTTGAGTAATAAAAATAGTTTATACTATACTTGTTTGAAATATCATTAGTGGATCCTCTAACCTTGATAATTATTTTATGCTTGTTTAATCCTTATATCAATATCACATCTCAAAGCTCTCTTCAATTCCTTTTCTATTATTATCTATTTCTTTATTTGTAGTTTATATAGTTAACCTCCATATGGTTCGACCCCGGTCTTGTTGGGTTATTTATTACTTTGACACTCCTGCACTTGGGAGAAGACATCAACTCTTTGGTCGTGTCAAGTTTTTTGCGCCGTTGCCGGGGAGGTAAGTTATTGTATAAATTATATATTTTCTTTTCTTTTCACTTTTATTTGTTTTTCTAATCTTTTTCTTCTTTTTTTTCTTTCTTTATGCACTTGCATAAGAGTTTGGACACGCATATATTAAGTGATAGATTTTCTATGAAATTCTATCATTTTCAGAAAATGTGGCCAAAGAAGATAAACAGTCGCTTCATAATGAGAATAACCGTGTTAGAACACTTAGAGACCACATGAATCCCACAAGAACAAGTACACCCTCATGCATAGTTTTCCCCGTGATGCATCTCATTTTAATTTTAAGCCAGACATTATTCAACTTTTACCTTTTTTTCATGGCTTAGATCTAGAAAATCCATACTTGCATTTGAGGAGGTCTGTAACACTTATAATGACTTAAATTGTAGCATGAACACCATCAGATTAGAGCATTTTCCTTTTTCATTAAAAGATAAAGCTAAAACATGGCTACAAAATCTGAGTTTAGTATCCATTCGTGTCTGGGATGAAATGCAACAACAATTTTTAAAGAAGTTTTTTCCATCTCACAGAACAAACTCTTTTAAAAGACAAATCACCACTTTCACTCAAAAACTAGGAGAAACATTTTACCAATGGTGGGAAAGGTATCGAGACTTGCTTAATACTTTCTCTCATCATGGTTTTGAAACATGGAGATTAGTTTCACATTTTTATGAAGGGTTAACACCTAGAGATAAAGACCCTAATGAAGCAATGGAGTACCTAGACTTGCTAGCTGAAAATGCTCAAAATTAGGACACTACAGATACCTATGAGGCATCAGGTAAAACTCAACCTCATACATCTAGTGGAGGAATGTACAAACTTAGGGAAGATTATGACCTCGAAGTCAAATTTACATTTTTAGCTAGAAAAGTCGAGGCACTAGAATTGAAAAGGAGTGGTCAATTAAAATATGTTCAAGTCATTGTGTGTCAAATCTGTGAAACCAATGAACACTCAACAAATGATTATCCAACTTTGCCTTCTTTTAAGGAATGCCTTCATGAACAAGCACTTGCTTTAAATAGTTTCCAAAGGCCCAATCATTACCCATACTCACAAATGTATAACCCTGGTTGGAGAAATCACCCAAATTTCAGTTGGAAGAGTGATGCACAAACTTCACAGTTACTGTTTCAAGCACACCATAATTTCTAAAATTCTCATGGATATGCACTGATTAGTACTTAAAAGTGCATTTTTATCAAGGTTTTATATCATCATTTTGCACTTGACTTATCAATAACTCCTTAACTAGAGCATGTTTTATAATAACAGATTTGATAATATAAGATAGCTTTAATTTATGGTAAATGTTCATTTTAAATGCAGGCATATCTCACAATTCAAAGGATTGATTGATGTGATTAACTATTGAAAGTGAAAGGACAAGGAAACAGCTAAGCTTAGAAAGGAGATGCCGATTCGATTCAATTCAAATTGGAACACTGTTCAGTTATTGAGTCATATCTGGAGCTG
>Ga0325411_1005059_pt1 | contig 14665 bp, 10 predicted proteins | sample PopdelMetagenome_13_FD_206181 | JGI IMG/M metagenome (GOLD analysis project Ga0325411, IMG submission 206181) | Populus deltoides microbial communities from Bellville, Georgia, United States - Xylem-PdIQD-R4 | ecosystem: Host-associated > Plants > Phyllosphere > Stem > Wood/Secondary xylem... | reverse complement strand
TCAATGTAGTTAGAATATAATTTCATCTACTTTTAGTTTCGTGATTAGGGAGTTGATTATTTCATGTCTGCATATGAACAACATCTTTCATAATCAAATTCAATGGTTAGCTAGCTAGCTGCATGACACCAGTAATTAAATGGTCAGGATCAAGATCCTTAGGAACTAGCATATAAATGCACAACCGATCCAACATGTTGCCAGCTATATTATACGTACCATATAGGCCTTGCTTAGGGCAGCATTTACACCATATATGTATCGTTGAAGAAGGCTTAGTTAGTTGCCGACAACTATATATCACGGGTGCGGAAATTAATCATCGATATTGTTCAAGGTTGAGGCCCTTCTTAATTAATCCCAACCCTGTGCGCCATGAAAATATATAACCCTAAGCCAGTTCACGTAGTGTCTATGCAGCACCTACTCTAGCTACGGACGTGAGATTCTTACAATGAAGCTTCTGTGCACCCACGGCTAAAGAGATCTTGCATGCCATATAAGTTGGGAAATTGATTGACAACTTGTCTTGCACTTCCCACTGGAATCATGGAAATCCATTGCAGTTAATATGAGATTAGTTGTTTTTAAATTATTTTTTGTTTAAAAATATAATTGAAATAATATTTTTTTTTATTTTTTAAAATTTATTTTTAACATTAACAAGTTAAAACGATTTGAAAACATCAAAAAAATTAAATTGAAGCAAGAAAAAGTAAAATAAAATTTAAATTTTATTAAAAATAATTTTAAAATATAAAAACAAACAAAGTTTTATAATCAATTAAATTACTAGATGCAATTACAAGCTATAACTTTTCTCCTGTATCAGAAAATTAACTTGGCTCTGGGTGGCATGGATATATATTAGTAAACGTATATATGCATGTGTGTTTATTTTTGGCATTAAGATAGTTTTTGCCGCTATGCTTTAAAAAAAACTATAAATTATAGTTTTTTTAATTAAGGCTGGGAAAAAAGTTTTTAGTAGGATCTATATATAAAATTATAATATATACTGATTTATTAAACACTTTTAAATATATATAATTAAAGCAAAATACAAATCACACCACAAATTTAAAAAAGCCTAAAACTCAAGTTTTTTTTTATTTTTTATTTTTGAATTGCTGGCCAAATTAAGGTAAATAACCCTATATCCTTTGGCCCCATTTACAAAGGTATCATAAGCTTTGGTCGACTCAACATAGATGCCATGAAGATTTTTTTAGATATATATGTGTGTGTGTGTGTGTGTTGTGGATGTAATGTGTCCTGTGGGAGTTCGTAGTAGTCTACCCGCCTCTCATTTTTTACAAAGAAAAAAAAGAGTAAAAAGAGTATGATGCTATAATTAATATTGTATTACTATAGGTTAATTCTATACAATAATAACGCAGTTCTGTAGGCTTGATTTTGTGAAAGTTTTTACGGTTATAATCTAAAAAAATGCTGTAAATTATAATTTTTTTTTAATTAAGATTTTAAAAGGGAATTTTTAATGAAAGATATATTAATTAACCAATTATGTTTAAATTTATGGTTGCGCAGACAGCACCATGCGGGCTGCATCAGAGGATACACTTAATAGGAGTCTAAAAATGTACTCTTTTTATTGGACAAGTCATGATTTCTTCTTTCCTCTGCACAAAGAAAGTCGCCATAATTAAGTTTCTCAAAAAAGGGTTAGAAATTTGTTCTCTCCTGTATATGTAGCCGGTGAACTTTTGGGTTTATTATGCGGCCTAGATGCATGTTTGGTTGAGAAAGATCATAATGCATGCATGGCGGGACTCGTCACAATAACTTTGACCTAGCTAGACTATATATGTTATATATGCCAACAGCCTCGAATAGTAATTTTCCGATGTTCCATTTCCAATTAAGCAATATATCTCTGCAAAAGTGCTTGGCTACAATTTTGCCATAGTTGCCTTGTTGATAATTAGCTTCGTAAGGTCCCTACCTGATCTGATCCCAAATGAAGGCATTGAGGCGCACTAGATAGCCTAATTAATAAGTGTAATTTTGGACAGAAAGAAAAGGAAAAAAGGGAAAAAAATTCACAGCTAAAACCTTATATATATCAACCAAATCTGTATCGATCTTATCGTCCACTCTTCCCATATATAGAGACATAGGTTACTTGAGAGGGGAAAAAAGCTGAGAGAGGGAGAGACACTCGGTACGTGCTCACATTCTTAATTATTCGTCTCCATGTCAATTCCTAGGATTCTCATCACCACCCTGACTGTTGCCCTAGCAATGGCAATGGTTGCAACAATTGTACCTCAAGCAGAGGCAGCTCGTGCTTTCTTTGTGTTTGGTGACTCACTTGTTGACAGTGGCAACAACAATTACTTGGCCACTACTGCTCGTGCTGATTCTCCACCTTATGGCATTGATTATCCAACCCACAGACCAACTGGCCGCTTCTCTAATGGCTTCAACTTCCCTGATATCATCAGTGAGTTTCCAAATCTTTGCATGTGTCATGTACTGTAAGCAATGATGCATTAATTTCTTTCTTAATTTAACACATGATATTATATATTGTTGTATGTACGTGTTTAGGTCAGTCAATGGGTTTAGAGCCAACATTGCCATACTTAAGTCCAGAACTCAATGGACAAAGACTACTCAATGGTGCCAACTTTGCTTCTGCCGGAATTGGAATCCTCAATGACACCGGAATTCAATTTGTAAGTTCAATACTGAGCTCAAGCAAATTTCACTACATATCTCTATATCTTGACACGCCACTTCTTTCAATTATGTTGCTTGATTTGGAGAGCCTTGGTGCGCATGTGACAACACTTATGGAACTACAACCCTTTTTTGACAACTTTTAAGAAGCAGTTGGTCCCTGTCCCCTTCATTAATAATTAAGTTTGCTTTCAAGTTGCAACATGATCTTGACGTTTACTTGTGGTTTAGATATGAGGAATTTGTAGCCTCTCAGACTCTTCCTCTGAGCACATTTTTTACCTTTTTCTGCTGATAACTTGTACATAGTTGATCCCTCGAATCCTGGGTTTGTGAATTAACCTATGGAGCCAAACCAGCTTTAACAACTTTTGTACGTCCTGTGCATAAGAATTGTTTTTTTTTTAAAAAATATAGAAAGATGAGCAATTTTCCATGTTACAATTAGCTAAAGAATTGATTTAAGTATCAATCAGTGAAGCAAAATTTTCAATTTTTCATTTTGCAGGCAAACATATTAAGAATGTTCAGTCAATTTCAGCTGTTTGAACAATACCAGCAACGAGTCAGTGCAATTATAGGAACAGACCGGACACAGCAGTTAGTGAATGATGCCCTGGTCCTTATAACACTTGGTGGCAATGACTTCGTTAACAACTATTTCTTGACACCATTCGCACCTAGAAGAAGACAATTCTCCCTTCCCGATTATTGCCGGTTTCTTGTCTCAGAGTATAGGAAACTCCTCATGGTGATCATTCTCATAGTTCCTTCATTTTTTATTCTCTTTCAGTGCGGGGACTAGCCCGACTCTGTAAAATCTAGGTTGTGTTATTAATTAGGTGTTGGCTTGTCTTGATTTTGGCTTCATGGTTTTCTTTTTATTTCTTTTGCAGAGGCTGTATGATTTGGGGGGCAGAAGGATCCTGGTGACTGGAACTGGACCATTGGGTTGTGTTCCTGCGGAGTTAGCCATGTCTGGAAGCACGAACGGAGAATGTGCACCGGAGCCGCAAAGAGCTGCGCAGATATTTAATCCTCAGCTCTTCCAAATGCTTCAGAATCTCAACAGAGAATTAGGCTCTGATGTTTTCATTACTGCTAATGCATTTGCAATGAATACTGACTTGATCAATAGTCCCCAAAGATTTGGTTTGTTTGATGCCGCTAACTTGATTTTTCTTATACGAACAAGTTCTTCACTTCTTTATAGATTACAAGTTTGCCGGTCAGCCCAAATCTATTCTAAAACAACATAGTTTTATTAATAAAAAAAACTAAAACATTGTCGTTTTATACTCAAATCACGTTTATTTTAGAAAAAAAGTTTTAAAATATCCTTGGATCTTAATGGAGTCGGTTCAATTAGATTATAAGTTAATTCATTAGCTGATCCAAATTTAAACAAGTCAACTTCAAAACTGTTTGGAAAAAAATCCGCCGGATCAGGTTCTAAATTATCTCTGCTGGGTTGGGTTAGTTTTAATAACTATGCTTCTTTGTAAGCCCACTATAAATGTTCTAAATCAGCTATTCAAATTAATGTTAATTCTGCAATACCTGATATTTCCTGGCAATTGCTGGTGCAGGCTTTGTTACATCAAAGGTAGCGTGCTGTGGCCAAGGTCTGTACAATGGACTCGGATTATGCACAGTGGTTTCGAACCTTTGTCCCAACAGGAACGTCTATGTATTCTGGGATGCTTTCCATCCAACAGAAAGGGCTAACCGAGTCCTTGTGCAGCAGCTGATGACAGGGACTACCGAGTACATGAACCCGATGAACCTTAGCACCATCATGGCCCTGGATGCCAAGCTCTAAAGTTATCATCGTATGCCTGTTTTCGGTCCTAGTTAAATTGGAACTCTGATCGATTCAATTGTGTCATCACTGCAGACAAGCTATATTAGACAAATAATTCAAGGGATTTAGTAACATGATAAGATTTCTATCTGTGTTTTTTTTTTTTTTTTGTTATGTAACTGTTGGATGTTTATTCGGTAATAATTTTCTGTAATCTCCTTATATTTCCAGTACTCCATATATTATATATTAAACTTAATTTGAAAGTTAATTTAGGATAAGATCCAGGTTATGTATCAAGTGAATTTATCTTATTTAATTTAGGTTTTTTAAACTCATAACTACATTGTTTAAAATAAAATTACTGAAAATCAATGAGTTTATTACAAGATTAATTATTGGATAATGAGTCAACCCGGATTTTTTACACAATCAACTCCTCTTCTGTTAATTATAAAACATGAACTGAGACAAGCTCGGAGGGAACCGTTCCAGGCACGTTTCCTGTATTGAAACTTTTTACAGCTTGTCTGATTTTAGATAATGCAAAATTATTTAGATATATTTATGTCTTTAATAATTAGCGCTGCCTGTTTTGTTCTTTCTTGGAGGGAGTGGTATTTATTAGAGTTACAAGGTCAATATGTACTGCTCTTCTTAAAAGGTTTTGAGTTCGAATCTTCAACCTCTTGTCACGGCTTAATTTTAATGGCCTAAAAGTTCGTTTTCTTGACTTTCGAAGAACTCTAGTTCACTTTATTGTCCCACCAGTGGACAATGGACTTGGGATTTTCTTGCAATTGTCCCCACCAATCATAGAAAGGAGTTTTCGTTTACTCATAGAAATTAAATGGTTTTGTGGGTTTCATTGAAATTAGCAAAGAATATGACAAAAAACCTGATGTTCGATGTAATGATAGCACCTGTCTGTTCCCTGTGCACTGAAGTTGCAGGAGGGAGAGAAGATTCAACCTCAGGTATCATTCTCTTCTTGTATTTTTCTGTCGAGAAGCAATTTTAGCACTCATGTTTGGAAGACATTTTGATCCTGTGAATATGACTTTCATGGTAGATCTAGATGCTCTTCTATGTTGCTATAGATTTTTTACATGGATGATAATTCATTCGTTTGGTGAAACCGTGTAATCAAATACCACATTCACGCAACCTACGAGTGATTATGCTTGAATATGGGAAATTCTCCTTGTCATAATGTTGTCAAGCTCCAAATGCTAATGTTTGATTGTATAACTATGTGTTTCATGAGTTACAAATTTGGACAAGATTTTTATAAAAATCTTAACCAAATAAAACGGGTCTAGTAAATATGTTAAGCGTAAAACACTTGGGTATAGGAATCGGTTAAGTCCATTTAGGTCCGACAAGTATGTCAGACCCGAAGAGTTTGAACTTGATAGCCAGCCAAATTCAAGATAACGTGAGTCTAACAAATATGTTGAACCTAAAAAATATAGCTTTGACAGTCAGTCAAACCCAAAATAGCGTGAATCTGACAAACATGTCAAACCTAAAGAGTATAACCTTGGTGGTCAATTAAGCCCACTTAGCATAAGTTTGACAAATATATCAGACCCAAAGCAATCCTAAAAGAGTTCATCTCAATGTTTTGAGCAATTTTTTCTTTTTTAAGTCTATGTACTTTAGACTTGTTAGCACGACACTACTTAATGACCTCCTTTATAGCCCTTGTCTCCTTGGCCCATCTACTTTTGGAGTAGGCACATATCATAATAGTCTAAACAACAAAATAGATAAGATAAGTCATTTTTTAAAATAGTATTAAAAAAAACTTAGTTTGTTATCTTACCTGAAAATTCATGTCCAATAATGGCCAAATAGTGCTAAAAGCTTAGGTTGGTCGGTCCTTCCATATTAGAAAAAAAAAAAAGATGAGTTTTTCTAATGTCTCCATCACATCTAGCCCAGCAGGTGCCAAAGTGGATTTTCCTATAGAATAATCTTCATTATCCACCTCTCTTTCTCATTCATAGTGGAGAAACGGATAGGAACGTGGTCCAACTTGAGATTGAAGAAGATATCCTCCACTCTGGAGGGTAAAAAAGTAACAAGAAGATCTAGGAAATAAGTAAATTGGATTTGCAAGAGCAAGAGCATTATGTGGAAGAGGAATAATCATCTATTAGAATCTAAAAGGATGGAGACTCTCATTCTCTTCCATCATGAAGCAACCTTCAGAATGACTGGGTGGGCGTTAGCACCCCGGGGCCTTCTAATAAGGGAGAATATGACCCCTCCTACTACCTCTTGACACACCTCATCAATAGGAATGTTAGTTACACGGATGTCTTCAGGGACATCCTGAACTTGGACTGTGGAAATCTCCTTAATGTTCATTTAAATAGAAGACCTAACCCTTTTTCTTCATGTTAATGGTTAATTATCTTCAAAAGAAGAGCTACTATTGGAAGAGGACATGGACACGTGACTGGGTTAGAAGGAGTAGACCCTCTAAATTCAGATCCAGCAGTCCCAAGTAAAGACCTTATATAAAGAAATAGTCGGGGAATGAAAGGTATTGAAATTAAAAAACATATGAAATCGAAATTACCCAAAATGCCATATAGCCCTTTAATCATACAACCATTGTCATATTTAGAATAAAGGTTGTTCAACCTGGTGCAAACTATCTCCTCATCTCGGTCGAATAGGGGTTGTCATTTACATCTGTATGGGATATACTGTAATAGTGGGTAAAACTCCAGATTGGACTATACCCATTTCGAGGTTTGGTTGGGCCATCAGACCTTATTATTACCCCTTGTTTCCTCTATTTTTTTAGAGCGGGTGGATTATCCCCTCAATTCATTGTTGACCCATTTCGCTTATTGGTAAAAATAAAAAAAATAAGAAATTGAAAGTTCCCTTTTAGTGTTACTGATCAAGGTAAAACACTGCCTAAATATCCTAATCGTAAACTTTTCATTCAATATCCTCAATAACTTTTGAAATGAGGATAAAATGATCCATCTATTAAGATGAATCTGAGCAACACTAAAGTTGTAGTACCTCAGAATATCCTTTATAAATCCATGTAAAAAAAACGAGTATCTGAACTCATATAAGCATAAGGGTTAGTAATGATAATATCACCCCCACTATATTTGCTAGTGACCTGAGAAATACAGTCACGACCATTGTGTAATCTTATAGCTGACTATAAAGGATATTGACGAGTCATGAACAACCTTAATTGTCCTTTTAGATTTGAAACCTCTTGAGGAACATCCTCATCTCTTTTTCCAGTGGAAGAAGGTTGAGCATTATCTCTCATCTTTTTATGGTCAAAGATTTTCGATGAGCGGTTTTAGTTTCAGGTCTAAAATTGAAATCACCTTCAGGAGATATGTTTTCCTTTCTCTTTTCTAGAAGTTTTAATGGTATAAGGAAAAAGAGATTGAAAGAGGTATTACATAAACACAAAGGAATAAAATATGGTTTACCTAGCTAAAGAAATCCTCTCTGGTGTAAAATTACTCTCTTATCGTAAAAAATTAAAAATTTCTAAGTTAAGAGAATACTGGAAAAAAGGTTTTGTAAAATTCATAAAAGGGAGTGAAAATAAGAATAAAAGACAAATGACACCTCATCTATAGCTCTAAGAAGCTCAAAAGCATGCAATATTTATTCTGCATCGTCGAGTGGTCTTCCAAAAATATTTTTACTTTTATTTTTCTAGAAAATCTTTTAGATTAATCAATAATGCATCTTCTCAAAGAAGACAAGATATGTACCAATCAATTATCTCCTTAAAATTCTTTAAAGCCTTCAATGCAAGATTACGTATTAAAGGCTTAAAGAGTAATTGATGAGTTAAAATATTCGGTTAATTTTTTTTATAAAAATCTTAACCAAATAAAATGAGTCTGGCAAACACACTAGACTCAAAGAACTTGGGTTTGGTAGTCGGCCAAGCTTTAAGTAGCTTGGGTCTAGCAAGCATGCCAGACCCCAAAAGCTTGGATTTGACAGTCAATCAAGTCCATGATAATACGGGTCTACTAAACATGTCAGACCTAAAAAGCTTGGAATTAGTTGTCAATCAAATCCAAGATAACACGGGTCTGCCAAACATGTTAGACCCAAAGAGCTTAGACTTGGCAGTCAACCAAACCCAAGGTAGTCTGGATTTGGCAAACAAGTTAGACCTAAAGGACTTGGGCTTGACAATCAGCTAAGCCCAAGATAGTATGGGTCTGACAAACATACCAGACCTAAAAAATTTAAGCTTAACAATCAGTCAAGCCCAAAAAACATAGGTTTGGTAAATATATCAGATCCAAAGCATTTGAATTCAACCATTACCAAGTTTTAAGGCCGTGTGTCTGATCCTAGACAACTCCTAAAATAAAATTATTGAAGGTATGATAAATTTTCATACCTCTTCATCTAGAATAATCATTCGTATTGATATAATAATTTTCCTATACTTATAGGTGTATACAAGGTCCTTTAAGGTACCTACCATATTTATTGTCTCATTAATATATGTAATAGATATTTGTCCTTCATTAATGCCACTGAAAACATAGGGCTTTTCAATCATTCTCTTCTCTAAAAATAACAAAGTTCATGGGGTATAAATACCCTCTAAATCATCCAGGTAAGGGTTCATAACTTTTTATTTTATAACATAAACTCTTATAGATTTCAGAGCATTAACCTACTTAAAACTCAAGAACAAACATTTTTGTTCCTTGAATTAAAAGTTCTTTTAAGACATTTATTGTCTTTCCTATATATATTGACTTTATCACCGGGGAATATTTAAATTCCCCTAATTAAGATTGTTTTTGCAGGTGCTCAAACTTTTACCATAAGTTTGAAATTCCTAAGACTAGAGAAATGAAATATAAGTATTTGAATATATTAATTAACCATTATTCAAGACACTAAATAATATATTACCCATACACACACACACACATATATTGTATTTTTGAACATTATCCATGTCTAGATTTAATGAAAGAGGCTAAATCTTGATTATCTTGTCAATAGGTTGATGGGTTACACAAACTGTTGATCCAAAACAGTGAAACATTGAGATCAATAAAGTACATTTCCTGCAAGCTTTTATCAACATTCACGAATGTAATATGTGGTTCTGTAAAAATAGTTGATATGTACGCATATGGAATACAACACTTCACTATCAACACATCCAGCTTTCTTGAGATTAATCAAGTTTCCTTACCTCCTGGATTTGTATAATTCTTTTCATCAGCCAGGTATAACCATTCTTCTCAACTTATGCTTTGTTCTTGATCAACCTCTATATATATTTTTGCTGATTACTTGATGTTGGTGAGATGCCTATAACTGCCTAATCTAATGTGTTGTATTGAGTTGTTAGCATGTTAGTACCTAGAGGATAAATATTCCTATAGATAGCAGGATGGTTTTATAATTTCAATGGGAATGAAGAAAGCAAACTTCCATCATCTTCAGGCATATAAAAGTCTTTACAATCACTATGTGTGCTCAATATAAGGTGATATGATATGTTGTAATTTTCTCATTTCTTGAACACTATTTTAAACCAAGTTATCCTGATTTTGGCATAACCAGGATCCACCATTTTCTTCTTTTTTTGCCACCGTTTAATTTATAGAATAAAAATAATCAGGTTAGTAAGAATGTATGGCCACATTCTATACTTCCAGAAAGTGTTATAATGATAAAAATTCTTGTATGGTTTCAAGGGAAATGATCTTTGCAAGGATAATGTGGAAAGTCTTAGATATTAACTTGTTTGTATGCCAGGTGAAAATCTCATTAACGATAATGGCATCAGGTTAGTTGAACTTCCATTTGCCACCAACATTTTTAATGTATTGGGCAAAAATCTCAAAGTTGTAGATGAACTTTGTAAATGTTTAATCCCTTTACTTTGTCAAGGCTCATGAAAGATGTTCTTCCCTTAGTTGAGTTATATTGTGGAGAATTGTGGGTTTTTCTTATAATGGAGCGACTCAATTGTAGTTTGTAGATACCATTTTAAACTTGATGGTTATCAAGTTGACTTATTATATCAGAACAGGTATTATGACGCTAACCAAATTTCAAATGCTGACAAGTGTTTATGGAAAGTGGTAGTGGTACAAAATGAAATGAATGCTCTTTTGGATATTATACTAATGCCCCTTGATGTTATGTGAAATGCGTGCTTAAATCTAAACCAATATTAAACTTGTTAATACTTTGGTAGTCTTGAGTGCTTGGACTCGATTGGTGATACCTAGTCCTATCTGCCAAGTCATGCTCCAGTGGTTGCTAAATTTTAGCATAATGGAAGCCTAATTTTAATTCTTCCTTCATCTTTTGTCGTGAATGTCCCTTATGATGATATTCAAGGTATCATTTAATTACCAATTTGGAATGGAAAAGATGAAGACGATAAAAATAAAAAAGATAAGATATAAAATAAAACGAAGATAAAATTGTATTTGGTAGTGGTATAGATAAAGTGATTATTTTTGTATATTATTTGGTTTTATTGAACAAAACAAAATAATATCTAAAAAACTATATTTTATCCTTAATATTTATTACTATCAACTTTACATATTAAAAAATAATTAAATATTATTTTTTTCATTTTAGTTTATATTGAATGTCAAGAATAATAATTTTATAATAACCATATTTATAAATCCAGATTGGCTAGGCGGGTCAACCCGGGACCTAGATCGGTCTGGGTTTAAAGAAAAAACAAATGAAGAATTAACTTGACCTAACCATATCAAAAACCAAGGTCAAACTAGGAAAAAACATAGGTCAAAAACTCGTTGGTTTTTTTTGAATTTTTTTTTGCCAAAACAAGCTTGTTTTGATTTTTTTTTTAAAGAAAAGAAAATTTTGGTCAACCCGAGTTGATCCTTTTGACTAGTGACTCGGGCCTTGCTCCAAATTGACCCTTGAGTTAGGATTTAAAACTATGATTATAATCATTTTTATTCTTATGTTGACCTTCCTGACTTGTGACTCAAGCCTTACCTTGGGTTGAATCCCAGGTTGGGTTTTAAAAATATAATAATAACTTTTATCCATATATTGACATAAAATCAGTGATCAACCCGACTCGTGACCCAAGACTTGCCTTGGGTTTATCCCTGAATCGGGTTTTAAGTTATAATAATAACCATTTTTATTCTTACATTGACTTGAGTGAACTCGGGCTGACTCGTGACTCAAGCCTTGCCCCGGATCGACTCCCTAGTCAGGTTTTAAAAATATAACAATAACAATTTTTATTCATACATTAACCAAGTTAACCCTCCCGGCTCTAAGTCAACCCCCAAATCGAGTTTTAAAACTACAATAATAATTATTTTATCCTTACATTGTCCTAGAAAAACTAAGGTTGATCCACTTGGTCCTTGCACTGGGTCAATCCCTGAGTCAAGTTTTAAAATTATAATAATAATCATTTTTATTCTTACATTGACATAGGTCAATTCATGTTTACATTTTCAACTTGTGAACCGGGCCTTACTTCAAATTAATTTCTAAGTTAAGTTTTAAAATTATAATAGTAATAATTTTTATCCTTACATGTTTTAATTTGAATTTTAGAATTGAAAATTTTTTACAATGATATTTTAGGAATAGAAAAAAAAATATTGTTTATGGAGACATATCTCTTTTATGTCTTATATTTTGAAAGTACAAAAATTCACTTTAAAATTATTTTAGAGACAGATTTATTTTTATATCTTTATCTCTTCAACCAAATATATTTTTACCTTCACTATTATTATCCCTTCTAAGTTAATGCAGTACTCTATAGAGATTTAAAAGGTTGCTTTTATTTCAACATGAGCATTTAAGCTTGAAGCATGTTTCATGTAATTAAGTATTAAGCTAACAAGTGTGAGAGAAACATTGTTTCCCATAACCATTAGCATTGCGAATTATAATAGTAATTTATAATATATTTTTTTTTTGTATTTTGACCCTTTTTTTCTTTTGATTATTGATTTTTTTTTTAATTTAGTCTTTATATTATGTGTTTATGGGGATTTAGATATGATAATTTATTTTAATTTTTTATATGGTTATCGCGGTATCAAAAAAATAACCCAACATCGAGTTGGTATCAGAAAAATGTCATAGCATCACGGTATGGTTTGTTTTTGAAAAATTTTAGTTAAGTAAAAAATGATTTAAAAAAAAAATTAAGCTTTTAAACTTTGTAGAGTTAATGACCTGATTTATGAGTATAGTGAGGTAACCCTAGTTGTTCTAATTCACGAGTTTAGTAGTGGTTTTTTTTTTCTAATTGAACTCGATTATGTGATAATCTATTTTTCTATTTATCATATAGTTAAAAAAATATTTTTAGAAAAAAAATACATGTTATTAAGTTCTAGAGAGTCCATGGGTCTATTGACGGGTTTGGAGAGTTTGACCTTTTTTAAAAAAATCATTTTTTTTATTTTATCCTTTGATATTGGGATGATTGAGAATTGAGTTTCATAATTTGTTTTGTTTAGTTTTCTAAGAGGTTATCATAATCTTAAAAAAAAAAGTCTCGGTGTTAGTTTGACACTTGATTTTGTGATCATCTATCTTTGTTATCATATGGTTAAATAAACAATAGTTTAGAAAAAAAAACAACTTATTAACCCAATGGAATCCATTACTCGGTTTGCAGGTTTAATATGTTGACCTAGGTTACCCGATTCACGAGTTTAGCCATCAGATCTAATATGTTTTTTATTAGTTTTTTATCTTTTAATTTTTCTAATTTTTTTTATTTTATTTCACTTTTCTTCAATATTGAATTGGTTAGGAAATTAAATTCATGGTTTATTTTTTCTACTTTCTATAGAGCTATTATGATATTAAATAAATATTTTTTTTATTTAGTACTTGATTTTGTAAGCATCTAGTTTTATAATAAAATTAAATAAAAATAATTTATGAAAATAACAAAGTTATTAAATCAATTGAAGTCCATGACAAAGGTCGCAGAGTGACCGAGGTCGATCCAATCTAACATCGTCTCAATATTAAAAAAATTATCATCTTAATTTTTTTAAAAAAATATTATACCATGTTTTTATCGATCATTCAAGTCATTTTTGACCTATTAATTTGAATGATTCATTTTGGATCAGTTTTCACGTGGTTTGATTCGAAACTTGAACAAGGCAAGAAGCCAGGTTGGGAGGTTTCAAGATCGAATCACTTGATTGGATTTAACAATACTACCAAAAACATCTCTATACTCTTAATATTTTTTTTAAGTTTAGGAAAAGAATAGTCTGACCCACAACGGAACGCAGACAAATATATATTATATATTTAGTGTTGATTGGCGGTTCCTCATAGAGAAATGTTTATTTGTTATTGATGTGTAATGTTTTATAAATGCATTTACGGATTAATTAGATAAATGAAGAAAAATCCAAGAAGAGAAATTTGAACACGTTGATATGCTTAAATTTTTCTAGGGAATTTTACGGTGAAGTTTGGTTATCTATAACTAAACGAGGTTGGGAAGGCCCTTGTGTTAGATTCGGAAGATGCTGATTTTTCATTTTTCATTATTCAGTGTTATTTTCAGGTTTTCCCTATTTTTCTTTAGTTTTTTTCCTTCTACATAAGCTATGCTGGTTCCTTGCTACTATATAAACAGTTGCTGGGTTATTTTTCCAATCAATTTTATAAATTATCCAGTTGGTTTGCAGCACATCCTGGCAAGGCTTGAAGGTTGAAAATGCCCTGGGCAAATCTATGTTGCTGCTAATCCGTGTCTCTCCTCGCCATCGATCTGAAAAAGTTTGCACAGAGCTGTAAATCATGGAAGTGGATGGTGTTCTAAGCACTGTACCGGACGGCTGATCTCAATCATTTCATTGCATTTTAATGGTAAAGGGTCAGTGTATCATGTGGGCTGCCCACCGTTAAAGGTTGTGGAGTGTCGCCTGTGGCATTCAAATTGTTTAATGTTGATGTTTCATCTGGCCAAGCTGTAGATCACATGACCTGTTCCCAGCTGGTAGCTGGACGGGCATTTTTCGTGAAAGTTAGATGCAAAGAAGGGTGAGCATCTGGTGGTTAAGTTCGGATTACATCAAAATATTCCAACTAAATCAATTTTTTTTT
>Ga0325411_1005058_pt1 | contig 14665 bp, 10 predicted proteins | sample PopdelMetagenome_13_FD_206181 | JGI IMG/M metagenome (GOLD analysis project Ga0325411, IMG submission 206181) | Populus deltoides microbial communities from Bellville, Georgia, United States - Xylem-PdIQD-R4 | ecosystem: Host-associated > Plants > Phyllosphere > Stem > Wood/Secondary xylem... | reverse complement strand
ATCAACGTTAAGAAAAGATAAAATTTCAGAACATAAACTGCAATTTTCGTTTCAAGGATCGGTTCTAATTTCCGTTGGTGGATGTGTGCTTGCGACCAAGGTTTGTTTTCTTGATAAGTTTTGGTTTCAATTGATTTTGTTTGCTAGTTTAATTGCTGCCATAGTTTAGATAATCACAAACCAAATCCCCCCAATTACATAACGTACAACATAAAAATCTGACTTTAAACTTCCTCGTGGGATCGACCCCTTGCTTGCTCTATACTATCTTGTGTGTTATGTTTAAAGCTAGGGTAATTAATTTGTGCGACCGCGACATCGCAACAGTGTAGAAGGATTTTATTGGATGTGGTGGTTATGGCTCTTTTCTTGTTTGGAATTGCGGTCCAATCAAAAATTGTTTAAAATTTATTTATTTTTGTTTAAATTTTTGAATAATATGTTGATATTAAAATTAAATTAAAAAAATAAAAAATACATAAATATATTTTTTAATAAAAAATATTTTAAAAAATAATATTTTCCATGTTCTTTGTGGTTTTGGTTTGTTATTGGTGGTGATAATTTTTTCTAAAATGGAGAGAAGATTGCTTAGGGTGACTCACCTGTGTGTGTGTTTTTTCTTAGTTTGTGTTAAAATATAACCTGAAATTTATTTATTTCAAATTTCAAATTTCAATGTTCTTTCTTTTGAATTCCAACTTTTTTAGAATTTTTATCTTTTATTAAGAAAAGGAAAAAAAAAAGAATTGTGGGTCAACTAAGTCAAAGGACACATGTTGCTTGATTAGTGAAGTTAATGCATTTTGTTAACAGTGTTACTAACGGAGGGAGCACATTAGCAAATTGGTGCAGTAGAGGGACTCAATCAATTCTTAAATTAGTAGAGGGACCTCTCTAAATAATTTGTTATAGTATAGGGACAGTACGGATCATTTCCCCTTAATGTACCACTACACTACAGAAGCTAAGGATTTTGTACATGGTATTGAGGAAAGGCAGAGAGGTTAGGTAAATCATAACAAGGGTGGCAATCTAAGCAGCTGAGGTGGTTGCTTTATGATATGTCGCATGAATGAAGTGTTTTGTCTGGTGGTATTGTTAATGGAGACTTAAAATTAGTGCGAACTCACATTGCCGATGCCTATTAAATTCTGTCTCCCAACTGAGCACAACTCTCCGTTGATTCTTCAGCTGCATTTTCATCTCATAATCATCACAGCATGCCCTGTATGCTTTACTTTTTACATGGACAGAGGAATAAGATTTCGATGAAATTGTTCGTTTGAAAATTTCCTGAGAAGCTAATCATAGGGATCCAGGCCATGAGACCGGTACTAAATCGAGGCAAACTGCAAACTCTAAATACTAGATATAACCTCAAAATAACAAAGGTCAAGGTCAGTCAATGAGACGGTGGTGGATAAGTTTCATTGTCAAAAAGGAAACAGCCCGGATCTGGTGAATATATGAGCAGTAGGAGCTCACTTTGCCTGTGACTATGAAATTCTTTCCCAACCCAGCAAACCCCAACATCCATTCTTCGACTGCGTTCTTCATTTCATGAACCACTGCAAGGCCGGAAAATATACTTCCCAGTAGTGCACTATCAAATGCTCGGGGCATCCTTCATTTAATTTAGATAGCAATTAATATTTATATGCAATGTTTGCATTTTTAAGGTGTGTTTCAAAGTAAAAGTTACTTTTTAAATGCATTGATTTCAGTACCATTTCAAGCTGCAGTATTTCTTTCTTAGCAGTCTCAAACAATTACTGCAGGCAAACTTGAAGGAAAGTGGTGGAAACTATAAAAAGCAAAACATAGCGTTCTGGGTAAACTATTGTTGTTGGCCTGAAACAAAACTGTCTGAATCAATGAGGAAAGCAAATTCACTAGAAAGATGGCCGCTGAAGTGAAGGTTGTTAGACGGTGGGATAATACTTTAGTCCCGGGGTAGTTCCCAAATTCAGCTTCCTCGGGTTTAACCATGGTTTCACTAATTCCCATCTGTGATGCATTTCAGGAGGATCCAGCTGCAAATTAAAAGAAGATTTTGGTGCGAAGTACTACTTTCTGCAGGAACAGAATACAGATGGAAGAGATAGAAGTAGGTGCTTTAGTGAATGAATGATGTTAGAAAAGAATAGAACTTGCTCGAGCAGTCAGGAAAGAATGTTGTGAGCTGATATAAAACTAGACTTCTAGTGGTTCTTGCTCGAGCAGTCAGGAAAGTATGGCCTTGGATAGGATCTTTAATGGTTTTCTTTTCAGAAAGTAGTGATGTTAAAGAATTAACCCTCACTCCCCAGAAGTTATTAAGATAATAATTTTTTTTAAAATAAAAATAAAATCAGAAGGGATTCAACTTCTTGTATTAGATGAATGATTTTCAACAAAGTTCGAGTGTTATAGGTATTGCTTTGAGGTCTGGTTGAATTTGGCATTCAAATGAAAATTACATTACAATTAAGTTAAAATTAAAACTAAACTAAATTAAATTAAAAAAAAAAAAAAAACTAGAACTGATAGGAGATGTAACCAGCTTCTTCTCTCTCACTCTTTTTTATATAATTTTTTTTTGGTCTCTAAGGCTTTGTTTAATTTGGTCCCTAGATTTTTTTTATGTGATTCTTTAGAGGTGTGCTTATTTTGGGATAGGTTTTGCATTTTGTTTTGACTCCTAATATAATTTAATTTCGTAATTGATTTAAAATAAAGATTTGGAGATTGAATTTGAAGATTACACAAATGTGAAGCTTTTTTCCCCTTACCATGAGGAATTGATTTGCATGGGCAGTTTTAATTTCTGTTTTTTTTTTTTAGTCTTTCAATTTTTTTCCTTAAATTTTATCCTCTTGCACAATGTTTTTTGCAAATTAGATTTATGACCTATTTCAGATTGTGTTTACACCGAAGTTTTAATAAAAAATGATGTTTTTGCTTAAAATTATATATTTTTTTGTTTTTAGATCGTTTTGATGTGCTAATGTCAATTTAAAAAAAAAACATAAAAAATATTATTTTGATGTATTTTCGAATGAAAAAACCTTGAAAAGACAATTCATAAACATCCCTTAATTTTTTTGTTTAGCTCCTTTTATATGGGGATCCCATAACATTGATGGAAAATATGATATTCATTTAATAAAATCAAATAAAATTCCGTTGTTATGAAACAATTAGAAATTCAGGGATGATATTTGAAATCAAAGATAAAATAAGGGATTGTTGTTGACAAACAAAGTAACTTTAATGGCATGTGCACACCATGCACAAGAGAGTGGATGAGGTTGTCGTCCTTTTAATGATGTGTGTATCATTGTCCGGTGGCGACCGAAGGGGAGAAAAAGAAGAAAAGGGATGGCAAACATGTGAATGTGATACCGCCTTTCATCATGACACTGAATCTTGATCCTAGAAGGAGAAGGCTCCCGACTAGTTCTTGTGGATATTCCCCGAGAATTTCTTTATTTAAGAATATGTTCGTATTTGATTCAAATTTCTCTTAAATTCCACCCGGCTAATGTCCTCATGAGGTAAGTGAAAGATGAGGAAATGTCGATGCCATTCAACTAGCATCTTGTATGATGTCGAAAGTGTAGTAGCGTGGCCTTTCCATGTGCGCTCATCCAATATCGGTCGTATAGAGTGGTTTAGCTTAAGACTTGCTTCCCATGATGCCTTTCTTTACCCCAGGATTTCTTTTTGTATGGTCAACAAAGGCTCGGGCTCTAATATCAATAGTAGCCACCCAATTAATTGAACTAATACCAGTTGACTGTGTCAAAGAAATAAATTCAATTTTGAGCGCGATCACAAAACTACTACAGGATAATCCCTAGATTTGATCTTCCACGGTGGCTTTTGACACATATCACCATTCTCCATTGTTTTTGGCAATGCATGTAACAAGGAAAGGCATGGTGCAACTGCGATAACCCTTCTTCTTCCTCCTCCTCCTCCTCTCATCTCATCTCTATTTCTCTTTCCCATCCTTGATTTGCATGTTGGTCCGCTCTAAAATTAAAAGGTCTCCAAAAATTATGTTAAATGTCGAATTTGATTCTTGTTTTTTTAATAGTTATTTGTTATGTTTTATTTTTTAAAATAGTTATTTGTTATGTTTTTTTTTGCTTTCCCTTCTATGTTGTTATCATGGTTTCATGATCTCGGTCATGGATTTGACGAGTTAATCCGGGTTGACTCGGGTTTTTTTTCTTTTTTTCTAGTTGAATTTTTTCCTAGTTTTGCCCTATAACATTTGGTTGGTCTGAGAATTAGTGATCATGATTCTTTTTATTTTTCATTCCATTAAGTTCTCTTGATTGCATAACTAAGATTGCGAGGTTTGGTGGACTTACTAGAGTTTAAATGTTTTTTTTTTTACCTTTTTCTTAATTAATTTTTTTCGTCCATCCTTCTGCTTTGAGTTTTTTTAATTGAAATTCATGTTTTTTTCTTGGTTTGCATTTCATCTGGTTATCATAATTTCATGACATAAGTTACGAGTATGACAACCTTCCTCAACTTGGCTCGACTCTTGTTTTTTCCTCTTTTTAAATTGATTTTTTTGTTTGGAAATTGACAAATGTAGTTATTCTCATGTTGCTTTCTATTATGTTATTACGTTTGTTTGACCTGGGTCGTGGAGTTTCATTTTCCTTACCTGGGTTTATAAGGTCTTTTTATTTGCTTTTTTTCTGATTTTTTTTTTGTTTCATCCTTCTGTTTTGTGTTTGTGTGGAATTGAGTTTCGTAATTTTTCTCAAAACTTATATTGTTTTCACAACCTAGGTAGCGAGTTTTGAGGCTCACTCGAGTATACTTTGGTTGTTGTTTTTTACTTACTCCTTTTAAATTGATTTTGTTTTCTAATTTCATCACCCAACATTGAGTTGGTTAGGAAATGAACTTTGTTATGCTTTGCATTTTACTTTTTATTAGTTTATTCTATTTTTATTACCGGAGTCATTTAAAAAAAATTATGTTTTTTCCTTTATATTTTTTTATTTCTCTTTTTGTTTTTGTAATTATTTAATGAATTAAAAATGTTTTTAAGATGTTCTTAAATTAAAATCCATTTCTTTTTGGGTTTGTTATTAAGTCAGATTATGGTGATTTTTTCATAATACTATTAAATTTATTTTTTCAAATTATAATGATTGCTTATTTTTTTTATTCAAATTATTTGTTCGCATTGGTTTTTTTTCTCTAGATGTAATTAAATGAAACAAATAACAATCTCATTACTAAACAAAAAAAAAAGTCGAATATCAATCATGTCTTCAATTGAAACACCAAATTAGCCCTAAATCCAAAACTTAAACTACTATAACCTCAAACCTAAACCCTCAACTACCCTAATCATAAATTAACCTTTAACCTCAAACCAAAACTAATCCTAAATACAAACCCATAGTCCCTAAACGCTACTAACACTAAATCCAAACCCTAAAACATTGATAATCTTAAAAACACAAATAGTCCAAAAAACACAAAGAACAAAAAATGGGTGGGATATTGTTTGGTTTAAAAAAACACAAAAAATGAAAAAAAAATATTATTTACATTGATGTAATATTTTAATTTTGTTTTTGTTTGTTTATTATAACTTGATCTTTGCAATAACATAACAATGTGCAATATCCATCCACCAATAAATATTATCACATTTGTTAACCTGTAAATGTCTGCTTTGCAATTATAAATAACCTGTTGTCGATGTCATATGTTCACTTGTAAATTTATGACTTTAAATTCTATTTACTTGTCCAAAATAAATTTGAATGTTCATGATATGAAAGACAATATTAAAATCTCACCACAACAAGTCCAAAACAATTATTCACAAGTTTAATAAAATACACAAATAAAAAAACACAAAATGCTTAACTAAAAAAATTACGCAAACATAATTCTACTCTCTACATATGTCCTAGTTTAGCAACGTCTGTGATGATGAGTCAATGTTCTGGCATCATTAATGGTATAACTTCCTAGTGTCTAAGTCGTCTCGTCTTGAGACACAACATCATCTAGACATAATGTCTTTCCAAGCATTTCAAATGTCATGCGGCATGAGTAAACCAACAAGATGTATAATGTATTATCTTTGATCCCACAAAGACTAACAGCGGCCCCTCGACCATCCCATCTCAAATTACCAACCTAATTTTCAAAAAATACAATTATTAATCCATAAATAAAACATAATTAGCACCACATATTAACTTAAAAAGTTAATATTACTTGGGCCCCGTTTGTTTGCTGGAAAGTGGTTTTCATTTGGAAAGTGAATTCCTAAAAAGTGAATTATTTTCCGATGTTTGGTAGTGTTATGGAAAATGAACTGGAAAACATTTTCCAGTGTTTGGTTATGTTATGGAAAATAAACTGGAAAGTAATTTATTAATGAATTAATTTTTTTTAAAATTTATCTAATATATGAAAAATATTTAATATAAATATTTAATCACTTACAATAAAAGAATAGAATCTAAAAAGTGTAATGATGAATTTTTTTTATTATATCCTATATTTACATATAACTTATTTTATAAATATAACTATATATGTCATATAATATTATAGAGATATAACCTTGTGAAATTTTTCATAAATAAAACCAATTAATATTTTTTTTCAATTTTAAAAGCTTAAAATATGTTTTTTTTTCATATGAAAAAAGCCAAATTAGTTTATGGTATTAAGTAAGAGTTAGATATTTGGGTTTTTTTGGTATGAAGATTTTTTTAAAAGATAAATAAATACAAAATATTTTGATGGGTTTTTTGGATAATTTTTTTTTGCAGATATAGGCAATTATCCCTTTAATATCTATTTAATATATATCAAATAAGCATTAAGAAATAAATATAAATATCTTACATCAAACATAGTCATGCATAAATATTAAGTTTTTGATGTAACACTCATAAATATTAGTTCAAATTAACAAACATAAACATGCTAGACCGAATTAAACAAGTAAACATACTTGTCAAATAACATACATAAACTTTCTTATCATAGTGAAATCATCTTAGCAATTAGGCCTGTAGCAGTGTTGGTTCATAAAATTCTGAACCCAAATTTTCCTCAAATTAGCATTTTTTACCATAAATGCTTTTGCCAACATTTCATTTTGGACCAAATGATCAAAAGTATTACCAAGAGCGATCTCCTCAAAGCCTTCAACTTTCATCACTTCTGTATATAGCTCATTAACATCAAGTTGATTTTTGCTTAGGCTTTGAATTGCAAACGCTACATCTCCAATCTTTTTAGACAACTTTTCAACGCTATAATCTTTATATATTCGATTTCTCTTCTTATGTTGCCTCTTTTGTGTACTAGAAAAAGATGTCTCTTTACCTTTTGTAGTTTATTTATATTCTCCTTCATTTTCAATTGAAATAGATTGCACTTCAATGTTCTCTTCCAGGTTGATATCAGCATATGATTTGACATAATTTCCTGTTGCCATGTCTTTTCCAACAATAATTGTCATTGCTTCATACATATCAAGTTTTTTGTTGAGATACTTGTCATGATTGAGATGTGCCTGTTTATAAAGAGTAGAATATACTATTTATCATACCTTTACTTCTTCATCGTATACATCTTTCGAAACCGTAATCATCTTTAAACAATCATCCCAACCAAAACCACTTTTATTTTTAAGTTGGGTTATTATTCCCCATTCTTTTTTCACAGTTTTGAGATGATTGTCCACATGCTTAGGCTCGCATTGCACATTGAACTTTGACTAATTTCTATAGTTACCTTTACAAAAGATTCTGCTTTAAAGGTGGAAGAAGGTTTGTTTCCTTTAAGTGCCTCCTCGACTAATATCTTAAGTAGCATGTGAGACATAGGCTTAAACCATGTGAAGTGCTTACCTTTGCATTTTTTATTCTTCGCGATACTCATTTCTACAAAAAAAAATCACAAATTTATACAAAATAAAATTATACAATATTTAGATTGAACTAATTTTATACAAAAAAATAAAATACAACTACTATTTAAAAAAGAACACATGAAATATGTAATAAATTATAATAAAATTAACAAACAATCCAAATATATAACAAAGACAATACAAACTCAAGAAAGACATAATAAAAACAAACACATATAATTAACACTCGATTACTAGTTTCTTTGAGTGTTATAATCATTCCACATGATTGATGCAATCATTTCTCTTTTTGTTGTCCACTTCCTATTCTCTTCCCTCTCCTCCTGTTGGCTTAAGCTGATTGTTCTTCTAATTGGTTCACTTTCCGAACATATTTCTTTCATAAGAAAGTCATAAGGGTCAACTCTCAATATGTGATTATGAATAATATAGCATGCAAGCACAACATTCACTTGTGTTTCATAAGACCAAAAAGGTTTTCCATCAATTGATCTAAAATGACTCTTCAAAATACCAAACCCTTACTCAATAGCGGTTCATAATGAAGAGTGTCGAAAATTAAATAACTCCTTTTTATTTTCTGGTGAATGTTCTGTAAACTCATTCAAGTGGTATCGAACTTCACGAAAAGGAGTAATGATTCCTTTTCGAATACCATAACCAGCATCACCAATATAATATTTCCCTACAAATAAAAAATAAAATCTATTATTATCTTTATCTAATTAGACAATTTACATGTTTATTGCATATTGTAAATATTTAATTTATACCTTCTGGAATTTTTAGTCCACTAGGTCTTGATAGTGCATCACCTAAAACCTAGGAATCGTGTGCACTTCCTTCCCATCCATCTAAAACATATATAAAATTCGAATCAAAAGTTATAGATGCTAAAACATTTTGTGTTGTTCCCTCTTTTTGACCTCGAAACTTTCCTTGAATTTCAATAGGAACATTTGCAGGAACATGGGTACCATCAATTGCTCCTACACAATCCTATATAAACATGAAAAAATAATTTATAACCTTTTCTTCTAGATGTAATTAATTAATGTATAAAAATATTGATATTGTTCTCATACCTTAAAATAAGGATAGAATCTGCGATTATTCATTATCTCCGCAGGAATTGTATCCCCTAGGTCTTTGATAAGGTGTTTGTATAACTTAAGAACAACTTTTAATACAATTCTAAAGTAACGATGGATAGTTTCAACATACCTATAGTATATACCACTAATAAAACAAAATCTTTGGTTTCAACCTATAATTTGTAAGAACACAGTTACTTGCTCCCTCATAGACACATTTTGAGTTGATTGTAATATGTTACGACTTGTGAGAACATCACACAAATTATATAACACAACTGGTTTCATACAAATTTGTTCGACGCAATGTCTATCACCTTGATTCAAAATGCTATCAATATAGAATTCTCGTTGAGCAATTGCATCTATACGTGGTTCTCTTGGTATATAAATTCTATTTCTTTCTCATTCAATAATAGCTACTCCTACAGCTATGACAGTTACAGCTGCTCCCATATATGTTGCATGAATAATGTTACTATCCATGATAAGAAAGTGAAGTTTTCTGATAATGAAACCTAAAATGTATGGAGAAATAAACATTCAAAAAGCATATCAAATACTTACACAACCAATATAAGAAATTAAGATCAAACTGACACAATCAATATATTAGGATAGCTAGAAATACTTGTAATTCTACATGTCATATTCAGTTCAATTATGTAGTTCAGATGTCATTGAAAATAAAAGCAGAAATGATTACCAGATAACAAGTTTGAATCAAAATCTAATAATCATCAAAACATGCATCCGTACATATGAACTCTTACTAAGATATAAGCACATGAAGTCAGAGAGCATGACAATAATGCACAACCACAGTTCCTGATTCATCTGTTTTAATTTTTTAGATTAAAATCCACCATGTGGAGTACAATGGAGAGAAATCCCTTCAAAAGACACGGAAATAAGAAACACCTGCTAAAGCATCACAAAACCACAAGCATTAATATAGGAAAGATAACTCCTCATCCATTCTCTTAAATGCGATACCGCCAAAAGAAAGAATTACTCATTTTAGAGACGGACCCGTGACCTCCCTACGGTGCGGTGCACTCTAAACTAAGAATGAAGGAGAGATTGAACAAAGACTGACTTCTTTCTATAAATATTATATAGCATAGTCCGTTCGAGTGACTCACAAATGAGATAGATTGGATCAAGGCATCCAATCATAGTCGAAAGGTATTCATAGTTCTTCCCTAGAAAAGCAAAGTCCTTACTTTGACTTAGACTTACCCGAATCAAGTCAAGGCGATGAAGCTATAAAAAAAAGAAAGTTTTGTTCCCGGATCGGAGCAAGGACTTTGCAAAATGACTTTTTTCCGCTAGGTTCAATCTAATCAATGAATCTTCAAGCAGGCAGGGTTTTTGATTTAAGAAGCTCCTACTAACTCACAGGCTCAACGACCCCTAGTCATTACATCACCAGTCTCAGTTTTGGTAATAAAACAGGCCAAATCTGGGCAACTTGCAGAGTGACACAGTGCTGCACTTTTTATGAAGACCCAAGAGTCTCGCAGCTTCTATAATTATTACAGAAAATTGGTTCATCTCAGTTCCACAGACCTCAGTTTCAAGTCAAACATGGATTCACTAGAGCAGCCTAAGTTAAAAAAACACAGATAAACTGACCTCAATAGCAGAGACTGTGGATCCGAAAGAGAGAGATGGGTTCTGATTGGAATTGGGTGGTTGAGGAAAAGAGATCCTATGCTTTGGTAGTGGATTTTGAGTGTTAGATCCCGCACCAACAGCAACCAAGACAGTCTTGGGGCATGGAACAGAGATAGAAGCCACACTCTCTTCTCAGAGCAATACCCAGAAAGAATGATGTCCTAAGTTATTGAGTTTTGAATTCTATTGACAGAAAGATTGAAAAAGTGTGGTGGAGTTTTGTAAAGAAATGTGGCGATGGGATGAAGTGACTGAGAAACCAAAATAGAGAAAAGCTAAATATTGAATCAACATGCACATTAACAAGCAAGATCTCAGATCCTATACAAAACAGAGCATGGAATTGTTCTGATTTTTTCCCAAAAATTAACAAGCTCACAAGATTTATGCAGGAAAAAAAAGACAGATAATAAAGAAATATTTGAGGAAAATAATTACCTGAAATAAGATAATCTTTTGTTCCAATAAAGAGATTTGAGAAAGGGAGATTTACAGCAACGTAAAGTGATTTTTTGAAGAGATCAGTTGTAAAATTAATAAGAGAGAAAAAAAGAGAGAGATTTGTTTCATTGTCTGTAAGTAAAAAAGGAAAGTGTTTTCCAAGAATAAAAAGAGGAAAACACTTTCCAGCTATTAAAGTTTAGCTTTTCCTTTGACCAGAATTTAATTTCCTTTGGCTAACTTTCCATGTATTTACCAAACATGGGAAAGTGAGGAAAATGGTTTCCAGGAAAGTATTTTCCTGGAAACAAACATGGCCTTAGAAAATTTGGAATTTGTTGTGCATATGGCTCATACTCTATATTATCGCATGAAGGAACTTGTGCTAGGTTCGGTGTGATAATATGCCTTGATATGCGACAATACCACTTCATGTATTCATTCTTTGAAATAATAGGCTACACTTCCGCAAAGATCTCATCTCTTTGAGCATTCTATTATGCTATATAATAGAGATGACAAATCATCTAATTATATAATTATATCTGCCATATTGAGTGATGGCATACAATGTGTAACTAGTATATCAATTAAGATGTGTTGTCACAAGATAAATTATCACATCATACTATTTGAGCAATGCAACTCCACAATATAAAAAAAATACAAGTGAGACTACTGTTGTCTAAGTCCATGTCTAGTGTGCATATAAGATAAGCAACTTTAATGTTATCCTCCGAGTATGAATTCAACACAACCTATACCACCATCAATAATGCAATTATTATACGTATATTTATGTAAAAACTAATTAAATTGATAGTTACTAATAACAAACTAATAATGGACATACCTAATAATATTATTGTCCATCCAACTCGTTACGATAAAATGACAAAACATATGTTAAATTATTTTCTTAACTCCTTATCCCATAACACCTAAAATTTAAAACTTATAAGCTACTTAAATATATTATTTTTAATTTAATGATATGATTATAAATAACATATTACCTATTTTCTAATGAGAGTTGTAAATTTACTTTCCCAATTATCACAAACATATTAGTTTTTGGGTTAATTTAGGGACATTCTAAGTGCAAATGATCTCATGACCATAACCATAGGAAAAATAAAATAAAATAAAATGCAATCCAATTAGTAACCAACTTAAAACCAAGATACTCATTGTGATAACAAAGAAATACAATATACATTATAGAATCTGTACAAAAAACAAACATCTCCCAACTTGTTTTACCTTTTTTATGCCTGCAACATGCAGGTACTTGTACAAATATGCAAGAATGCTTGACCCCCAGCTATACTAGAGAATGGCCTTAAAGTTCTTCAATAAAGGAGGATAGAACAATGGCACATATATCCTACCAAGATCCATGAATAGTATGCTGCCAAACATATAGAGTAAATATGCTCTATTATACTTGTGTATCATATCATATTGTCATCACATATAACATCAATTGATTCCAGAAATCTCTCTAATTTGTAAACCTTAATTGTTCTAATGTAATTAAATACATAAATAATATCAATTGTACAAAAACATCCTACATTGCTTCACTTAAACCCTAAATTATCTCAATTAAATAAAATACTCACTTATCAAACACAACCCTAAACAATAATAAATTAAAACTAAAAAGTCTAACAATTTAGCAATAATACCCATAAAATTAAGAGAAATGTAGTGTTTTTACCTTTATTTATTGATGATTAGGTGTTGGTTCGAGCGGTGGTCATGCTTGAGAGATTAAAAGAGGAGATTGGGTCGATTTTTTTGTTAAAAAAAACACTAGAATGATGTATAAAGAAGAGGGGAAGAAAACTTTGGTGTTTTGGTAGATGATTGATGGCTATTTTGGATGATCTAGGAGAAGAATGATTGAGTTTTTGGGTTTTTTTAGGTGAGGGGTGGTGACTATGGAAGGAAAAAAAAGAAAAAAAATAGGTTTTTAACATGCAATTATGAACATCACTTTTGTCATGTAATTGTGATTGTGATTGTGATTGGTGATCATGTGTTTGTGTAAAAACACGATTGGTAATTATTTATTGGTTCAAAATGTATTATTTTTAAAATATTTTTTCAGTCGGGGTCTTTAGCAAATTTGTTTTAATTATGTTACTATTAAAAAAATTCCCATATTTCTCTCTTTTCCGCCTAGTTATAAAACCTGGCCCAACCCGGCGGGTCGACCCAGGACCCGGTCGACCAGGTGGCTGGACCGGTCCGGGTTTAATAAAAGACTGACCGGGGCAACAGCCTGGCAAAACCCGGTCGACTCGGCAGGTCAACCCATGACCCGGGTGAATCCGGACGAGACCCGATTTTTTTTTTCAACTGTGGGATTCGAAACCCATTAGTATATATAATCTATGTTCCCAAGAAAAAAGTTATGTTTATTCAATGTGGGATAAAAAAAATTTTTGGTTTAAATACTTCAACTTAAAGGGATAACATAGTATGTTTTCAATGTGGGATTTGAAGCTTTTTCGTATATATATTATATGTTCCCATGAAGAAAGTTATGTTTTTTGAATGTGAGATTTGAAACCTATTAGTATATATACTCTATGTTCCCAAGAAAAAAGTTATGTTTTTTCAATGTGGGATAAATGATAACATAATATCTTTTCAATGTGAGATTTGAAGCCCTTTCGTATATATATACTCTATATTCCCAAGAAAAAAATTATGTTTTTTCAATGTGGGATACAAAAGTTTTTGGTTTAACTACTTCAACTTAAAGGGATAACATAATATCTTTTCATTGTGGGATTTGAAGCCCTTTCGTATATATACTCTATGTTCCCAAGAAAAAAATTATGTTTTTTCAATGTGAGATTTGAAATCCATTAGTAGATATACTTTATGTTCCCAAGAAAAAAGTTATTTATTCAATGTGAGATAAAAAAAATTTTAGTTTAAATATTTCAACTTAAAAGTTTAACATACTATCTTTTTAATGTGGGATAATTTTTTTTTAAATATTCTTTTAAACTTCATTATTTATAATATGTATAGCTTATATTTACATGGATTTTTTTTAATTTTTTTATATAAAATATTAAAAATTTAAATATTTTTTTAATTTTTCTAGGTTAATTCAGGTTGACCTATAAAATTTAGAATCCGGCTTCTTGACTGAATCAATTTCCAAACCAGATTTAATAGCTATATTTTTCCGAACAAGGAAGAAATGTATTTTGGTTTTTGAAGGCAAATGCAGCCCACAAGCCCATACAGAAAAAACATTGACTGTAGATGGGGCCCAAATTCATTAGGCTAGGATTAGGGGTTAGTCTTGCTAGCCACGTAGAGTGCAGATTCTTTTTTCTTTTTGGATAGCCCCTCGTCTTCTTATATAATGAGAAGCGGAAGCCAGTGTCCTAAAAACCAGAGATAAAGACACGCAACAACATATAAAATCACCTAACCAATAGATAGAGAGAAAGATATTATTGTTGATTAAAAGAGGGAAAAAAATGTCAGGAGG
>Ga0325411_1005057_pt1 | contig 14665 bp, 18 predicted proteins | sample PopdelMetagenome_13_FD_206181 | JGI IMG/M metagenome (GOLD analysis project Ga0325411, IMG submission 206181) | Populus deltoides microbial communities from Bellville, Georgia, United States - Xylem-PdIQD-R4 | ecosystem: Host-associated > Plants > Phyllosphere > Stem > Wood/Secondary xylem... | reverse complement strand
GCCATAAACTTGGTTGCAGGGAGATATATATTTAGGCTCTTATTTGAGTCTCCCACCTTTTAACCAAAGTGACTACAATCTTTTTCATAGGATGATCATTTTTTTTCTTTTGAGGATTCCTTGAAGTAACTTCAACACTTTTTATTTCTCATATCTCTTCCATTATATGCACCAATAAAAAGAACATAACTGCTAATCTCTTAGAGTTTTTGTGTCTTCTATTGTAGCGCTTACACCTTTTCACCGAGGATGCTTATTAAGTCTATCTACACCTTTTAACCAAGGTTTCTTCATCTTTTAATACCAAACAGTCACACCTCCTTAACATGGGTGCCTATACAATAGCTTTTCTTTGAAAAGATACTACTATTGTCTTCCTTTTAAGAGCTTAAGAGACTTATTGTTATACAATGTTTTAACCCAGTCTTTGCTTTAAGCTTCACTAGGAACACTTTTATAATTGAAATTTATATCTTATCTGTTAGTACCTCATTGGATTTTATAGGTACATCTATATATTTTCATGTACACCAGTAAAATATTTGTTCTTCAGGTTTCCATATTGCTCGCAATGTTTGACAACAACTCTTTCTATCATATCTCTTTGATTATAAAATAGGGTGGCAATCTTCTTTCCATTAGTGTATTTCTCTACCTATATTTAGAAAATTCTAGTTAATTAAATACAACATCTTTATAGAAATCACACTTCCATCATATCCTTAAACATGTAAAACCTGATTGTATATTTTCTATTAGCTTGCTAGACCATCTCCATTTCACTTTAAGCTGAATCATATATGAAAATAGTATCATGTGAATAATACTTCTACTAAGTAAGTTGTCAGGAAAGATCACAAAGGTCACTAATGATAATGTTTAAAACCCATTCTCTTTAGACATAATTTCCTAGATTATATTTATTTATCCTACTAACTTTACATATACATAACAAGTATTGTATCCGTGAATAGTACCATAAAACAATTTTTAATTTTTAACTATGTTGTGGCTATCCTTGACAGTTCTTCTATCGCATACTTGGTTATGAAACTTTCTTTTCCGACCTTACCATAAGTGATATTAACATCTTGAGTTATCTACCCATCTAATTTCTCAATACTTGGCAAGACTATCAATGTTATTAATTCATCAAGATTAGTCTTTCAACACTTCACACCCTGATCTTTCCACATGATCGGGTGTTTAGAGTATCCAAGTTTTGCCTTTCTACAAGGAATCAAGCCATGCTAAATTCTTTTGATAAGGCTAGCTTTTCATTTGAATTCTTCCACAATAATCCAACACATGTATTGTGCTGACATATACAATTTTCTTCTTCTTCTTCTTCAACTCCATTACCCACGAAGATGGTCTTTATATGCCACATTTATGGGTAATCTAGCTCATTATATCACTGTCATCACTTGCAATTCTGAATCTAAAAAATAGAACCATATTATTGCACCCAAAATTATCAAATTTGTTGGAAACAACTCTAAAATTGTCATGATCGCATTTCAAATAGCTTTGATTTTATCAAAAAAATCTAGCCTGATTGATGGTCTAAATTCAATCATAAATCTTATTGCACATAGGATCAACTATACTAGATCTTACCCATCAACTCGTGGCTTGACCCAGCCAATATATGGCTTTACTCGAATAGCTTAGCTCATCTTTAACTTAGGACCTACCTTACTGACATGGTTAATGACTTAGATGCTAACAAAGGATACACATCACATGAATGTCATCACTAACATTATCCTTTTATTTTAGGTAATTGATTTGGGTCGAGTTAGGTTGATGGGTTGGGTTCTAGTTTATTTTAGTGAAGAAAATGCATAAGGCATGGTTCAACTATATAGGTGACATTGTGGCACATATATCCTTGTTGGACATTTGGTTTGCACATGATTTTCACCTTTATGCTCTTATTGACCTCTTCCTTATAATGGTATTGCTAAAATATATTTTCAACCATTTTTATATTTCACAAAAAAAACCAAATGCCTATATTTTTCCCACCACAAATCTGATATCACTTTTTAGAACCATTAATCTTCGTCCAAAGGCTAAACACAACATAGCTTAACAATTTGCCTACATTCACAGAGAAACCAATAGTATTAGATAGGAGAAAACTAAATCTTACAATGCCAATTGAGAAGGACAAAACTCATGTTACACTCTTTTGTGGTTGTCTCACCTCTCTCTATCACTCAACATAGCCTATGCCAGTTGTTGCCACAAAGACAACTGCCTTTTTTGCACCTATTTTGTGCTCTCTTGTATGCTATATTTTATGCTCTCATTTATGAGGTCAATGGTGCCAAGTTGTCTATTAAACTAGGTGACTTTCCAGCCTCTCTAGCTTACTGCTTTAACTCCCATACATGGCTGCCAACAACCCATTAAAAAGTTCCAGCTTAACCCACTAAGTTGTTGCCAAGCTGTCTATTAAACTATGATTTTTGAGCTGTAAAGATGGAGACTATCCTTATAGCATATGATCTATGGGATGTAATAGAGGCTGGTATACAACCTCAGCAAGCTTTTGAGGTCGTAGAAGGCTCTAGAGATGAAGAAAGTGAAGCTGAGCAAATTTCGATGGCAGCATCCACTACCTCCAGTGAAAACAAAATAAAAAATACCAAGACATTGAGTCTTATTCAAGGAGCATTAACTGATGAGCTTTTCCCTTGCATCAGAAATGAGAAGACTGCAAAAGGAGCTTGGGATGTCCTGAGAGGAGAGTTTAGAGGAGATAAAAAGGTAAGAGCAGTAAAGCTTTAAGTAGTTAGAGCAGATTTTGAATATATGAGAATGATAGATGGCGAAAGCTTAGATAGTTATTTGGCTAAGTTTTTTAGAACTGTGAATAATCTGAAATCACTTGGTGAGGATGTGACTGAAACAAGAATTGTGCAGAAACTCTTGATGAGTCTAAGTAGAAGATATAAGTCCCTTGTGTCTATCATTGAAGAAACTCGAGATCTTGATGTTCTTAGAGTAGAAGAAGTTATAGCATCTGTCAAAGTCTATGATAAGAGGGAGGACCTGTATGATGAGAGAGATAAAGTCACAGGAACTGAGAAAGCTTTTAGCAGCTTCAAGGTTGGATACAACCATTTTACGGTACACATAAGGGCTCATAGGGCAAATCAAATCAAAAGTGGCAAGCACAAGACATGAGGGGATCAAATTGGTCTCAAAACAGAAACCTGAACAACTATAATAACTCAAGCTGGAATACTAGTGCTGGAGGAAGCAATTAAGGAGGTGTGAAACCACAATTTCAAGTTTGTCAAAAGTATCATTTTGGGTTATGTATGCATAAAGGAAAACCAAGATGTGGAAAATGCAATCGATTTGGCCATATTGTAAAGGACTATGATAGTCATAGTTACAAACAACTAGTCAATTGTGCAAAGAAAGAAAAAGTAATCACATAAACTATATTCTATGCTTGTCATTCTGCAAGTTTGCAAGATAGAAGTGTATGGTTTGTGGACAGTGCTTGTAGCAACCATATGACATCTCAAGAGTGTGGACTAATCAACATTGACAGAACTGTGACTTGTAAAGTTAAGATGGGCTCTGGAGATCTTGTACAAGCAACAGGAAAAGGCACTGTAGTGGTGGAAACTTAGCATGGGAAGGGATATATAAATAAAGTGCTACTGGTTCCGGGTTTGGATGAGAATTTATTGAGTGTAGGCTAAATGATGGAGCGTGGCTATTATATCCTGTTTAGAGGTAACAAATCAGTGATATTTGATGATGAACAACTGAACAATGTTGTAGCTGTAGTGGTTATGGGAGGAAATCGATGTTTCCCCCTTTCACTTGAATCTATGAGACCTGCAGCAAGGAAAACTTCAGTGATTGAAGACTCCTCGATCTGGCACAGATGACTTGGGCATTTGAATTTTGCTAGCATGAAGAAGATGCAACAAATGGATATGGTGTGTGGATTACTTGTGTTAACAGAACTAAAGGAAGTGTGTGAAGGTTGTGTCTCAGGAAAACATCACAGAGAAAAGTTTGATAAAGAAGAAGCGTGGAGAGCAAGCTATCCACTGGAACTGATGCACGCAGACCTGTGTGGACCAATGCAGAATGAATCAATTGGGGGAAATAGATACTTCATCACATTCATTGATGACTTCTCAATAATGTGTTGGGTATACTTCCTTAGAAATAAATCTGATACTTTTAATTTGTTCAAGAAATTCAAAGCCCTTGTTGAATTGTAAAGTTGATATAAGTTGAAGAAGCTAAGGAGTGATAGAAGTGGTGAATACACCTTATGTGAATTTCAAGATTTCTGTACAAGCATGGGAATGGAGAGGCAGCTAACCATTGCATACTCTCCCCAACAGAATGGAGTTGCTGAAAGAAGGAATAAAACAATCTGTGAGATGACAAGATCCATGATGACTGAGAAAGAAATGTCAGTTGCTTTATAGGCAAAAGCTGTGAGTACAGCTGTGTATCTTCAGAATAGATGTTTTACAACATCTATGACAAGAAAAACATCATTTGAAACATTTACAGGAAGGAAGCTAGGAGCCAAGCATCTGAAGGTGTTCGGTTGCATATGTTTCACTCATGTCCCATCATATCCTTAAGGCATAAATTTGATGACTGTTGTAACCCAATTTTGGCCCAATGGTTTTTAATTTAATTTTTACAGTGTTTAAAATGTAAAATTAAAAGATCAAAGATTTATTTTGATGAAAAGTTTGATTTGTGAACTTGCGTGAAAATTAAGGACTACAATGTGCTTTTGTCATTCTATCTTTATCTTCAAGATAATCCCTATCTTCAAGATAATCCTTGTCTTTAAGATAATGATAGTTATCTGCTTTCAAATTTGATTCTTAATCAAATTCAAACTTCAAAGAAGAGAAAGAGTTTGATTGAAACTTGGTTTCTCACACGCGAAGGGACTCTTGCACTATAAATACAGATCTTAATGTATGTAAAGGGGAGACGGAGAAAACTCCAGAGAAGAGTCATTACCAAAAACCCTAAAAAAGAGAAACATAAAAAAAAAGTGGCGACGAACCCTATACTAGCCGCCGCCCCTCTCAGCCCCTTTACTTTATTTTTTTGCCCGGCCCCCCTCAGCCCCTTTACTTTATTTTTTTGCCCGGCCCCCCTCAGCTCATCCCCATAACCTACACTAAGCAGAACACAAAAGAAAAGCCATCTTCCTCAGCTTGAGGTCACCCCCCCTCCGAGAGCAAAAAGCTCTATCCTCACAGCCGGGAACCCTTTCCCTGTCATCTTCTTTCCAAAGGTCACGAGAGGAAACAAGAAACTAAAACAACAAAACTGCCAAAAAGCAACCCGTTGCCGCAGCACTATGTATTTCCTACAACTCCAACAGCAACGCAGCGCCAACCGTGCATCTCCTCCCTTGCATCAGTTGTCCATCCTGCACCGGCAGTATCTCTAGCAAACCATCCTCTCTGCATAGCACCGTCCTTGCCCCTCACGGCTGGCTTCCTATTCATGAGAAATACAACAGCAAAGTTGCTTCACGTTGACAACAACAGGATTCCATCCTCAGCCATTAAACAGTGTTGCCTCCAACTAAGAATTCCATCCTCAACATTGTTTGCAGTCAAGATTAGTAACAGCAACTGCAGCAGAGGGAACCCATCTTTCCTTTCCTCCTCGCCTAAAGCAACAATCACCGGCGTCAGCTACACCTCTGCACTTCCAGTAACAGCCTTCTCTTTTCAGTAGTGGCAGCATGAATTTCAGTGATTTGAGCAGTAGCCACCATGAGCAACAGCAGTTGTTTCTCCTCAGCCACGATTGCAGACCTCCCTCCTCAGCACTAGCATAAAAAGAAAACCAGAAAAGCGAGAAGGAAAATGGATGAGCACGGTAGAGACAAGGAGAGCATGGGAAAAAGACCAGGGGAAGAACAAAAAGAAAACAGAGGAGAAGAAAGCGTTTCATGGCCAGCCCTCCATCACCATTATCTTCATCTTCAAGTGCAGCAACAGGTAAGCTTTGGTTTGCATTTTAATTACCATGTTTCTGTAGCAGGCGTGCGTGAGTAGTTCATACACGCCTGTAGGTAAAAAAAAATGAAAGAAAAAAGGGAAACGGGTTACCAGCTTATGCTAGTAACCGGGTTTGGGCTGGTTGGTAAAGGGGCCCAAAAAAAAGAAAACAAAAATATATAAAAACAAAAAAATAGTTTTTTTCTTGTAAATATAAAATTTTGTGGATTTATTCAATGGCGCTAGAGTCAGGAATACTGTACTTTGTGGGTTGCGCAATATTTACCAACGTCAGAGTTGGAAATATTCATAGGTGAATATTCTATGACGCCAGAGTCAGGAATATTATAGGATGACCATAAGAACGGAACATAAACAAACCTTTAGCAATTTAAGACAAAACCAGCAATGCAGCTTGTCTCAGGTAGGACGCTTAAGTGGTGATAGTATCTTTTCTTTCGCGTAACCAGTCTCGTACCATAGAATCTCTGTTGACCAGTTAGAGTTCCTACTGATCATAATACTAGGTGGTGACTCATTGAACAAGATAATTTTCCTCTAAAAGAACAAGATGCCAGATATCTGTTATTTTTCCATATTCGAGATAATTTTTAATTGGTCGCCGCGATGTCCGGGTGTGATAGAATGACGACTCCGCTGGGGACCTCTAGGACTAAGCTTTGTTTTGTTGTCTTTTTATTGCTAAAAATGTTTGTTGTACTGTGTTTTTATTGTTATGTTGTTTGTGTTTTCAAGTTTTATTTTTGCTCTTTTTACTGTTTTAAACATGCATTGTTTTTCATGTTTATCATGCATATATATTGGATATGGATCTAAGGTCTTCACTCATCATTCATCTCATTTTTAAATACGTGTGGTATCAACTTTAAGATAAATGGAGGAGTAACAACACCTCAATGGCTTTAGCATGGGTAAGGCTCGTGAAACTATCCAACTCTCACATGATTGTTTGCTCGATAGTGGTCGATATGCCGAACTGATATTACTCAGGGCCTCTATCTTCACGCTGCTTGTAAACCTCATATCAACCTTTCGAGGGCAATCACTGAACATGCGAAAGACCGTTGAGACTAGATAGCAAAACTACCTTGATGCATTTAATGACTAGAACCTATCCTTTAGGTTAATCCCTGCGTAAATTCATTGAGATAAGCTTAAACGTGCTTTCAGGTGACATAATGACCGATATTCCTAAGATAACAACTGTTAAGTATGGATTCGAGTATGAATCCTTGCAAATGATCGAGGAGACTGCCCTAGACTGGATGTCAGTGAGATACTACTACTTAAAGACATTAGATGCATAATGAAAGACACCAAGAATGTGGCTGAAAGCTCAGATGACAAAATGCTAAACAGATCTCCTCTCGGCATTGCAATAAATATTGGATTCGGATCTAACCACACATTTAAAGAATAACGATCGTTATGTCACCCCCCAAAAGGCGAATCCATACCCAATATGTTGTATTCATCATCATGCATGTTTTAACATACAATTATGACTTGTCATAATACCGCACTCCAGGTAAAATATAGGTTCCCTATTGAAACACACTTATAACACTTGACTGCGAAAAAGACAAATGGAAAACGAAGAAAAAGCCTAGTTGAAAGCCCAACACCGAAAAAAGATGGAAAGTCTTAGAGAAGAAGTCGCAAAGCTTATTAGCCTACTCGAACAAGCCTTGAGATCTAAACTTGAAGAAGCAAAATCTACAGCTCAGCCTGAACCTATGCTCGTAAATCCACAAAAATCTGGGGGCAAATGAGGTGTCTCAACAGGCTATGTATTCCCAATTTGCTCAACCAACATATCCCATAAGAATATCATCTACCATTGACCTTACAATAAAGAAATCTTAAAAGAACAAGATGGTAAAAGAAGAGGGCCTGGATAAATGGTTTGCCCTGGAACAAAGGCTGATGGCATTCGAGGGATCTACCCTACTTAACTATATAAAGGTTGTTGAGATGTGTTTGGTCCCTAACATAGTCATTCCTAAGAAGTTTAGGGTGTCGAAGATTGTCAAATATACAAGAATTTAATACCCTGTAACTCATCTCAAGGGATACTGCAGCAAAATGGCTGAGGTGGTCCATGACGAGAAATTGTTGATTCACTTCTTTCAAGACAGTTTTAGTAACGTTGCCCTTACTTGGTATATGCGGTTGGATAATACCAAGATTAAAAAAAAATGGAAGGACTTAGTTGATGCCTTCATTAGGCAGTATAAGTTCAATATGGATGTAGGCCATGATAGGTCAAACTTGCAAACTATGGAAAAGAACAACAAAGATTCCATAAGAGAATACACTCAAAGGTAGTGTGAGACTGCCACACAAGTTAATCCTCCTTTATTGGAAAAGGAGATGATTAATTTGTTTGTCAACACTTTCAAGGCCCCGTACTTTGAATACCTGGTTGGAAGTTATGCACAATATTTTTCTAACTTGGTTGCTATAGCTGAGAGGATCGAACAAGCTATCCATTTAGGAAGGGTTGCTGACTTGACTGAGATGAAAACGTTTCATTAGGGAAAAGAAAGAAACCGAGGTTCACAATGTGAAAGGTGCTTACAAAAACGAGAGAAAGAGCTACCAAAACAAAAACATCTAAAGGTCACTCGTCCTAAAGACGAAGCTACAGTGTCACTAAGCCAAGACTGATCTATGTGTGACCTTAACTGACTATTGGAAAGGTGCCCCTGTCAGGGAATTCAAAAGAGAGGGATGGTTGGAAGATTCCAGAAATTCCATTCGATGATTACTAAGTGTTTAGCCCTTTTATGTGTAACCTTGCTAGTATAAGTCTTTATTTTTGTCCTTCAATTGTGTCTCTTCCTTTGATTTACAACCAAAATATCCTGAAGGGGATTCCCTCTAAGAACTCACAAATACACTTTTGAAGCCTCGCGTGACCTCATAGACGCAATTCATCTCTTTTACCAAAATCAGTTTCCTTATTGGAGTTTTGAAAAATTGAACTTGCATTTTGATTTCAAAAATAATTTGATGTTTATTTAAAACAACATTTATGACATTCCACTTGTAGAATGACACATGAATCAAGAAACTCCTTCATTGAGGTGACTAAACTCTGAACCAAAATGCACGAATAGAAAATGAACTGTCAGCCTCACACCATGACTCTTGAGACATGTTGTTTTAAATATATGAATAATGGTATGTAGTGAACTCATTGCTCATAGACTCACGAAATGCATCTCCTTTTAAAGACCAAATCATCACATTGGACGAGGCCAAAGTTTATTGATCTTAACTGTTTGCGTTTGAAATGAGGAAAGGATATCTTTGTTATTCCTTTCACATTCTAAAAAGCATATCCCTTGCAGTTTTTTTTTTAGCCTGAATAATTTTTCTTTCATTAAAAAACCCGACTAGGATCACACCCCGCACTAGGGGCAAATGAAAATTTCAAGGAAAAAAGATGAAAAAAACCGTGAGAAAACCAAAAAGCCAAAAGAGCCCAAGAAACTCAATGACTAGGGGGCATGCCCAAATCACAAGAAAGAGTGATAACCAAGATAAAGTGAGTATGCCCTAGCACAGCAATGAAAAAGCAAATCAAAGAAAAGCGGCGAAAGAAAAGATGAACGACACAAAGAGTCGAACTGCTGATAGTGATCCTCAGTCTTTGAAACCCTGAAACACTCTTTGAGCCTTATGATCTTTTCTTTCATAATCAAAAACCTCAACCTACATTACATGCTTGTAGAAGTCCTTTCTAATCGAGCAAGCAAGCAACGTGGGTTAATAAGCAATACTCTCAAAATACAAAAAGTACTTCTTTATTAGAGTCATGACATTGAGCACAAGTTATTCATTATTATTCATGCTGATAAAATAAGTGTTCCGAAAGAGACAAGTTTTTCTCAAACAAAACCTTGAGCTGTTTCTCGAGCCCTTCACTTTGGAAACCCATAAGAAACGGAAGGTCACCTCATGATGTACTTTCACCAAATACTATATCGCCAAATACAAGAGCAAATAATCTCTTTTCCAAGAAAAAACCAAGGAGTTGTAAGATTTCAAAAGCAAATGCTTTTAAACTTACATCAAAACAATTTTTGTTTTCAAAATGCAAGATTAAGATTTCAAGATTCATTCTGGACAAATATTCCTTCACCAAACTAAAAATGGGAGAAATGAGAAAATGGTCGCTTAAAAACCATTATTTGGCAGAGTTGTTGACAAAGCACACCTAAGGGCAATGGCCAGTATAAGGGGCAACATTATGTTTAGAAGGAAAAATCGATTCCTTCTAGAAAAAAAGATGAACATTTCCTTCAACAAGACAATGGGGCATCTTGGTTTATAAAAGGTAGCTTGATCCTTTCAAACAAGTGACAATGAATGTTTTTAAAAGTGAGATGGGGATTAATGAATGATCCTCTCAAATTATTTGACGAGATAAAAAATCTCTAACAAGCAAGTGGGTCACGATGGGCACCATAACGGCTAAGTTGTGTAAACGAATCTGAGAAGAGACTTGCATGGGCCAATTCGAGTAGGCTAGAAGCTAAAACGATGAAGATGACCCAAATCAGAGATAGCAAGTCGTCATCAATCAAACAAAAAGATTAAGAAGAAATGGGGGCTTATATTTCAAATCAGGTAAAGATGCATGCATATCATCTAAACTTTAAGACATTGGACATCGAGTTTTTCAAACTTCGCAAGAGAATGGTCACTTGGAACAATTAGATCACTCACGAAACCCTTTTCGCGTTTTATTCTTCATCGGGGAGGTCACCTAGAAAAATGAGACCACTCGCGAAATCCTTCGCATTGCTTCTTCCTATCAGGCTGGTTGCCTGGAACAATTAGACCACTCGCGAAACCATTTTTGCATTTTATTCTTCATCGGGCAAGTCACTTGGAAAAATGAGACTAGTCGCAAAATCCTTCGCGTTGCTTCTTCCTATCGGGTTGGTCGCCTGGAACACTTAGACCACTCGCGAAACCCTTTTCGCGTTTTATACTTCATCAGGCAGGTCACCTGGAAAAATGAGACCACTCGTGAAATCCTTCGCGTTTCTTCTTCCTATCAGGTTGGTCGACTGGAACAATTAGACCACTCGCGAAACCCTTTTCATGTTATTCTTCATCGGGCAGGTCACCTGGAAAAATGAGACCACTCACGAAATCCTTCACGTTGCTTTTTCCTATCGGGCTGGTCGCCTGGAACAATTAGACCATTCACAAAACCCTTTTCGCGTTTCATTCTTCATCGGGGAGGTCACCTAGAAAAATGAGACCACTAGCGAAATCCTTAGCGTTGCTTCTTCCTATCGGGCTGGTCGCCTGGAATAGTTAGAGCACTCGCGAAACCCTTTTCATGTTTTGTTCTTCATCGGGCAGGTCACCTGGAAAAATGAGACTACTCGCGAAATCCTTCGCGTTGCTTCTTCCTATCGGATTGGTCGCCTGGAACAATTAGACCACTCGCGAAATCCTTCGCGTTGCTTCTTCCTATCGAGTTGGTCGCCTGGAACAATAGACCACTCGCGAAACCCTTTTCACGTTATTCTTCATCGGGCAGGTCACTTGAAAAAATGAGACCACTCGCGAAATCCTTCACGTTGCTTCTTCCTATCGGGCTGGTCGCCTGGAATAATTAGACCACTCGCGAAACCCTTTTCGCATTTTATTCTTCATCAGGCAGGTCACTTGGAAAAATGAGACCATTCACGAAATCCTTCTCGTTGCTTCTTCCTATCGGGCAAGTCGCCTGGAACAATTAGACCACTCGCAAAACCCTTTTCGCGTTTCATTCTTCATTGGGCAGGTCGCCTGAAACAATTAGACCATTTGAAAAAAAAACCCAAAAAAAATCAATCAAAAAAAAAGGAAAAGAGAAAGGGTTTTCACAATTATTCTTCTTTACAAAACTTACTATACAAAGTCAAAAGAAAATAAATTTTCTAATGCATTTGCATCGTAAGCATTGTAAAAAGGGGGGCAACTGTTGTAACCCAATTTTAGCCCATTGGCTTTTAATTTAATTTTTACAGGGTTTAAAATGTAAAATTAAAATATCAGAGATTTATTTCGATGAACAATGTGATTTGTGAACTTGCGTGAAAATTAAGGACTACAATGTACTTTTATCATTCTATCTTTATCTTCAAGATAATCCTTGTCTTCAAGATAATGATAGTTATCTACTTTCAAATTTGATTCTTAATCAAATTCAAACTTCAAAGAACAGATTGAGTTTGATTGAAATTTGGTTTCTCACACGCGAAGGGACTTTTGTGCAATAAATACAGATTTTAATGTATGCAAAGGGGAGACAGAGAAAACTCCAGAGAAGAGCCATTACCAAACACCCTTAAAAAGAGAAACATAAAAAAAAAAAAGGGGGCGGCGAACCCTATACTAGCCGCCGCCCCCCTCAGCCCCTTTCCTTTATTTTTTTGCCCAGCCCCCCTTAGCTTATCCCTATAACCTACACTGAGCAGAACACAAAAGAAAAACCATCTTTCTCAGCCTGAGGTCGCCCCTCCTCCGGGAGCAAAAGGCTTTTTCCTCACAGCCGGGAACCCTTTTCTTCCCCAAAGTCACGAGAGGAAACAAGAAACTAAAACAAAAAAAAAACTGCCAAAAAGCAACCCGTTGCTGCAGCACTGTGTATTTCCTACAACTCCAACAGCAACGCAGCGGCAACCGTGCGTCTCCTCCCTTGCATCAGTTGTCCATCCTGCACCGACCGTATCTCTAGCAAACCATCCTCTCTGCATAGCACCGTCCCTGCCCCTCAAGGCTAGCTTCCTATTCATGAGAAATACAACGACAAAGTTGCTTTACGTTGACAATAGCAGGATTGCATCCTCAGCCATTAAACAGTGCTGCCTCCAACTGAGAATTCCATCCTTAACATTGTTTGCAGTCAAGATTAGTAACAGTAACAGCAGCAGAGGGAACCCATCTTTCCTTTCCTCCTCGCCTAAAGCAACAATCACTGGCGTCAGCTACACTTTGAACAAGACATTTTTCCTCTAAAAGAACAAGATGCCAGATATATATTCTTTTTCCATATTCAAGATAATTTTTAATTGGTTCGCCGCGATGTCCGGGTGTGACAATGACAAAGCTAGGAAGGGAGTTTTGTGGGATATGGAAGCTGTGAAAAAGGGTATATAGTGTATGATTTGAAATCAGAGAGAATTGTGCTCTCAAGAAGTGTAATTTTTAGTGAGGAAAGTCATGGAGTTGGGAAAGAAATCAAGTGAACTTTGTGCCAATATCTTCAATCTTGATGAAAATGAAGCAGAAGGTGAGAACAATGAAGAACAAACTGATGCAACTCAGTTTGACAATGCTGGAGGCTCTCATTTTAACTCTACAGTTGGAGAGTTAATTGAAGATGTCAGGGATGGTAGTAACCAAAACTCCACACCTAGTTCCACTCCAGTCAAATTAAAAACCCTAGAAGATATATATGCAAGGTGTCACATGTGCATCATAGAACCAGAGAATTATCAAGAAGCAGCTGGAGATATAGTTTGGCAACAAGCTATGAATGCAGACTGGAAATGATAGAGAAAAATAATACTTGAGAATTAGTAGAGAGACCTGTTGACAAACCTGTTATAGGAGTGAAATGGGTGTTCAAGACCAAGCTCAATTTGGATGGGACAGTTCAAAAACATAAAACCAGATTTGTAGCAAAAGGGTATGCACATAAACCTGGGATTGACTATAATGAAACCTTTGCAGCAATGGCAAAGTTAGACACAATTCGAACTCTTATTACACTTGCAACATAAAAGGGTTGGAAGCTGTTTCAGTTGGATGTTAAGTCAGCATTCCTAAATGGTGTGCTTGATGAAGAAGTATATGTTGAACAGCCTGAAAGTTTCAAAGTAAAGAATGCAGGGCACAAGATCTACAGGTTAAGAAAGGCCTTATATGGACTTAAGCAGGCTCCTAGAGCCTGGTATAGTGAGATTGGCAAATACCTCTCCATGTGCAAGTTCAAGAGAAGCACAAGTGAAGCTACTCTGTATACCAGGTGTGACTATGAACGAGAATTGATTATTGTTTCAATCTAAGTTGATGACATTATCTATATTGGCAGCAATGAGAGGATGCTTACTTTACTCAAAAGGGAAATGATGCAGAGATATAAGATGTCAAATCTTGGACTTCTTCATCATTTTCTGGGTATGGGAATACTGCAAACTGATCAAGGAATATTTATTCATCAAGGCAAGTATGCAAAATCCTTGCTGATAAATTTTGGACTTGAAGATTGTAAACCAGTTTTAATTCCTCTGCAAACTGGTGAGAAATTGAAAAAGATGGATAGAAGTGAGTTGGCTGATGAAGAACTCTATAGGAAAATAGTGGGATGTCTACTATATTTAACTTCATCTTGGTCAGATATTAGCTGAGAGAAAGATTCAATTAGTGTATGGAGGAGGCAGTCTTGGGTTAATGGGGGTGTGGCAATAGCTGCATTTTTAGGAGGTAGTCAAGTTTTGGGGGTCGTCCCCGAAGCTTTAACAAAAGAGGACATCATTGGAAAAACAATTGGAGAGGAACTATAGGTCTCCACAATGTATGATCGATTGAATGCAATGTTT
>Ga0325411_1005056_pt1 | contig 14667 bp, 6 predicted proteins | sample PopdelMetagenome_13_FD_206181 | JGI IMG/M metagenome (GOLD analysis project Ga0325411, IMG submission 206181) | Populus deltoides microbial communities from Bellville, Georgia, United States - Xylem-PdIQD-R4 | ecosystem: Host-associated > Plants > Phyllosphere > Stem > Wood/Secondary xylem... | reverse complement strand
TGGACCTCAACTACAGATGAGCAACTCACTCCCCAATCCCATATCGATTCATGTTGAAGGTGAACATGCAGAAATTAAGAATTGGTTAAGGACATGCAGTGAGATAAGTGTAGGGTTCTTAGGATGGCTATCGTTCGATTTCATTGTATTCCTCCTTGTAAAGCATAGAATACTATTCATTAAAATAATAATTTATTTTTTTTTTCTTTAATTTTTTATATTAATATTTAAATTCATCATTTAATATTAGATTATTCTTTTTTTATTTAGTTATTATTATTTTATGACACGGATCCTAAATTTGATAGGTTAACTTCTTTTGATGGGTTAACCCGGTTGACTCAGGTTTTTTTTCTTAGTTATTTTTTTTTCTATTTTATCCTTTAATATTGATTTAATTGAGAATTAAACTTCATGATTTGTTTTATTCACTTTTTATTAAGTTATCTTAGTCTCATGACCTGGGAATAATATTTAATTGATTAACCCGAGTTGACTACGGTTGTTTTTTATATCTTTTTTTTAATTATTTTTTTTAAATTTTATCATTTAACATTGGATCGGTTGATAATTGAGTTTCATAATCTGTTTTGATTTGCTTTTTTATGAGAATATATTAGTCTCACAATCAATGTCATGAGTTTTGATATTTTAACCCTAGTTAAATCAGGTTGTTGTTTTTTATTTTCTTTCTAAGAGTTTATATTGGTTTCATGATTTGTTTCAGGTTGTTTTTTATTAGGTTATTCTGGTCTCATTACCCGAAAATAATATTTAACGGTGAGCTCGAGTTGACTTGGTTTATTTTTTATGTTTAATTAAGATTTTTACAAATTACATGTTTCAACATTAGGTCCGACAAGTGTGATTGAGAATCGAGTTTTATAATTTGTTTTGACTTTTTTTCTATGAGTTATCCCAATCTCAAGAATAAAGTCATGAATTTAATACTTCATAATTTATTTTGACTTGTTTTCTATAGAGTTATCGTAGTTTCATATACATGGGTCATGAATTTGACACATTAACCCGGGTTGATCCAAGTTAATCCAATATATTGTTATTTTAATATTAAAAAACATATCATCTTTAAAATTTGTTTAATCAAATATTATTTTTACTGAATGTATGAGTTGTTTTTAAACTCGTAAAGTCAACCGTGTTATATCAAGTTAACACTCACACAATTTAATTTTTTTATTAAAAAAATATAAATAATTTTTTATTTTTAAAAAATTTAACTCAATACACAGTATTTATTATTCATCTAGTAAGTAATTAAGTAAATGAGATATTTTGAAGTGATATAGGACAAAAGAAGGGTCCGCCACCCCTAATAAAGGAAAGAAGTGCATTCAATATATCTTATCTAAACTCGGATTTCGCTGACCAAGGTCAAGGCCTAGACTAGCAGCCTCATCCATTTCCTTTACTGGTCAAACCCGTCGGCAAAATCCACCGTTCTAAATCAAATAGAGAGCACACAGAATCAATCCAGCGGTTGTTATTTAATATCCTTTTCAAATTTGCAGGTTGTCATTTCTGTCATGCACTAGGAGGAGATTGAGAATATCCGTGTCTTATAATTTTTTAATATAATTTTTATTTTTCATCAAATAATATTATAATCATAAAACAAATATCTAAAAAATATTAATTTAATATTTTTTAAAAGCAAAATTATTTTAAATGCTAGAGTTACGAAAACAGAAACTACCTTACTCATTTTTATCCTATGTCATAAATAGCATCAAGTAATTAACAGTGTTATATCCTTAATGTAATTACTTATGTAATTAGTAAACCAATCATTTGAATTAAGTATTCCATACCAATGACTGAAAGACATTTGTTGTTTTTTTCTTGTGTTTATATGACATTATGAAGTAGTATTAATTTGGATTTATAACAAAGAAATTAATGATTAATCCTGAGAGGTGTAGATTAACTGGTTAAATTCTGGTTTTTGTTCTCTAAAGATTATCAATTCGAGTCCCATAAATCTTAGAGTTACTGGAGATTTACATGGTCGTTAACTTCAAGACTCGTGAAATTAGTCGAGGTATGCGTAAATTAACCCGAACATCCATGTTAATTAAAAAAAATGAATCGCTTATCCCAATATATCTATTATTAATTACTTTAGTTTGAACTAAATGAAAGATTTTGTTGTTATTTTTTTTTTATTAATATATATTTTGCAAAATGTAAACCAAAAGATGAAGGTGAATCGTGATCTCACCCACATAATCGTATTAGAATGTGACGGTTTTTCATGAGATGCAATATCTAAAGAGAAGGTGAAGTAAATGCGTGTGATGTTTTTCTTTGTGAGACATCATTGTTTGAAGAGTTTGTGGAGCGATCATGGACGACTTGATATAGTTGTTTATGAGATGGTGTTACCATAAAGTTATTAAAAGTTGTAATATAAAAATTAAATTAAATTAAATTAAAATTTTTTAATATTTTTAAATTTTTTTAATATATTGATATCAAAAATAATTTTTAAAAAATAAAAAATTTATATTTTAATTTTTTTAAATAAAAAAATACTTTAAAAAATAATAATAATTATTCCATTGTAAATTAAAAAATATTGTGTAAATGATAATTGAAGATCAAATATTAACGATGGAATTGTTAAATAAGTGCTTATGTACATTTAATGAGAAAAATAGCAGAATCGCGTGTATTTTTATCAATTTTAAAAAATGGTAAATAAAGAGAAATAAAATGAGATTGAAAAATGATAAGATATTTGTCTTGATAGAAAAAGTTAGAATAAGACTGATGTTATTATTTATTTTTTGATCCTTACATAAAAAAATAAAAAATAAAAAAATTATCGGAAGAAAACCGAAAAATATATTGCAGTGAGAAAAAAGAAAAGTTCAAAATCAAATGTTTAACGACTAAATTAGATTTTGTTGAAAAATTAATTGAGTTTATGAAGGGTTTGATTGTAAGAAAAATTGATTTTTAAATCGATTAGGTTTTAATTGGAAAAAATTAAATATGAGAGTCAATTTGGTTAAAAATTAGAAGAATTAATAAGTTCAGGGACTTAATTAAACTTTGATTTCATTAATTAATGCAATCAAGAGCTTAATTGAAGAAATACCAAAGTTTGGAGTTGATTTGGGTTAAAATTGCAAGAAATTAAAGTCCAAGGACTAAAGTGAATAGGTTGTGATATTATAGGGGGTTAATTGATTTTTCTAGGGGTAATTTTGAAAGAATTAAAAGTTGAAGAGTCAATTAAGGACTGGATTGATTAAATTGGAAACCATTGACTGTTTTGTAAATTGCACTGAAATTCAGGGGTTTAATTGCAATTTGATCCATGGATAAAATTAAAAAAAGGAAAATTTTCCTTGAACAGGGCCCACCTGTTAAATGTCAGAATTTTAGGGAGCAAATTGAAAATAGCCATTTCCAGGGATACAAACGACGTCATTTCAAAAACTATTCATCGCCTTCTTCCTCCGAAATCGTTTCATGAGTAAAGGCACCAAAACAGTTTCAGTCATAGACCACGTTTCCTAGCTGACATCCCCCGCCCCCACGATGCATGAACTCTTGGCATTCTCTAGCTTTATAAAAGCCAGAGAAAGGCCACGAAGGAGGTGGAGGAGAGAACAAAAAGGAAAAGAGGAGAGGAAAAAAAAAAGACGGAAAAAAACAGAAGGAAAAGAGAAAAAAAGAAGAAAGGAAAACAAAGAGAACCAAAAAGTAGAAAACAGTTGAAAAAACCAAGGGAAGGAGGACAAAGAGAAAAAAACCAGAGACACAGGAAAAAAAATAGAGACAGAAATAGATAAGGAGAGAAGTTAGCTTTGGCCAGTCAGCACACCTTCGCCATTATCTAATTCGTCATCAACATCACCAGGCAAACAATGAGAAAGACAGGGAGAACAGGACAGGCAAAAAGAAACCAAGCAAAGAAAAGCAAAATCAGAGGAGAAACGCACAAAGAACAGAGGTAGAGGGGAAGAAAGTAGCTTTGGCCAGTCAACACACCTATGCCATTGTTTTCGTCATCAAGCTCCAGCACCAAGTAAGCTGCGTTTTTTTTCTAGGAAATATAAATACTCTGTCGCTGTGCAAAGCATGTGTGAATAATTCACGCTTGCATGCAACACTGGTTTGGGCTAGTGACCAGGCTAGGCCAGCTAGGTTCACCTAGTTTGTAGGAACTGAGCTGGACCTAGCCCAACCAAAAAGTAAAAAAGCTGAGGCTAGGTTGGGCCTGGGCCTAGGCCTAGCCAACCCAATTTGATTTGGGCTACGGGTGTATTTGGCAAAGCTCAACCTTATGCCAATCCCCTTTATTTTAATCCCCTTTTAAAAATATTTATGGTTTTTTCGTGTATTTTTCTATCAATTTTTTATTAATACTGGTTTGTGTTTTTATATTGTAAAAATATAAATTCAGGATTAAAATATCTGGTTTTCTCCGAAATGTTGCAAAAAATATATATATGAAAAAAAATACTTTGTTTGCATGCATACGGTCACGTCTCAAAAAAAATATAAAAAATTTCATATTGTATTTTCATAGAAACAAAATTAAAATAAAAATGTATTAGCATGCATTTTGAGTTTTAATAACTTGTTTATTAAAGTATGAGAACTAGACTTATATTTAAAAAATGCCAAATAAAATTTTCTTTTAGTATCTGGGATTACAAACTTATATATGTAAAATGTATTTCTAATATTAAAAAAGGAGTTTTTTTTATTAACATTAGAGCGGTTAGGTTTGTAGCCGATAAGATAATGATCTCCTTATTGAAGAGAATTTATCTTCAACCTTAGACATCCCAACAATCAGACAACTAGTTTAATCAGACAATAAATTAATTTAATTTTTTTAAATATTTTTAGATCATTTTGATATAGTGTTGTTAAAAATAATTTTTAAAAAATAAAAAAAAATTATTTTTTAATTTTTTAAAATAAAAAATACTTTAAAAAATAATTATAATCATATTATATTAGTGCAGATGATGACCCACCAAGTCATGAGTCCAATCATTATCGTTATGCTATAAAAAAATTTATCTCTAGATATTGGTGTGGAAATATTTTCGATTGTGAGTTTGCACATTTAATTATTCCACTGTAAATTAAGAAATATTGTGTAAATGATAATTGAAGATCAAATATTAACGATGGAATTGTTAAATAAGTGCTTATGTACATTTAATGAGAAAGATAGCAGAATCGCGTGTATTCTTATCAATTTTAACAAATGGTAAATAAGGAGAAATAAAATGAGATTAAAAAATGATAAGATGTTTGTCTTAATAGAAAAAGTTAGAATAAGACTGTTATTATTATTTATTTTTGGATCCTTACATAAAAATAATAAAAATAAAAAAATTATCAGAAGAAAACCGAAAAATATATAGTAGTTAGAAAAAAAACACGAGGGCACCTAAAAAATAATCAAAGATTGGTTGATGAAATTTAAAAATACAAAGAATGAAATTTGACAATATATTTTTAACTGATGAAGGCCCTATTGACAAAGAAAAATCAACTTGAGGAAGAAAAGTTCAAAATCAAATGTTTAACGACTAAATTAGATTTTGTTGAAAAATTAATTGAGTTTATGAAGGGTTTGATTGCAAGAAAAATTGATTTTTAAATCGATTTAGGTTTTAATTGGAAAAAATTAAATTTTGGAGTCAATTTGGTCAAAAATTAGAATAATTAATACGTTTGGGGACTTAATTAAACTTTGATTTCATTAATTAATGCAATCAAGAGCTTAATTGAAGAAATACCAAAGTTTGGGGTTGATTTGGGTTAAAATTGCAAGAAATTAAAGTCCAATGACTAAAATGAATAGGTGGTGATACTATAAAGGGTTAATTGATTTTTCTAAGGGTGATTTTGAAAGAATTAAAAGTTGAAGAGTCAATTAAGGATTGAATTGATTAAATTGAAAACCATGGACTATTTTGTAAATCGCACTGAAATGCAGGGTTCAATTGCAATTTCATCCAAGGGTAAAATTAATAAAAAAGAAAAATTTTCCTTGAACATGGGCCCACTTGTTAAATGTCAGAAGTTTAGGGAGCAAATTAAAAATAGCCATTTTCAGGGATACAAACGATGTCGTTTCAAAAACTATTCATCGCTTTCTTCTTCATGAATCGTTTCAGTAGTAAAGGCACCAAAACCGTTTCAGTCATGGACCACGTTTCCTAGCTGATATCCCTCGCCCCCACGATGCATGAACTCTTGGCATTCTCTAGCTTTATAAAAGCCAGAGAAAGGTCATGAAGGAGGTGGAGGAGAGAACAAAAAGGAATAGAGGAGAGGACAAAAAGAAGAAAAAAAAAACAGAAGGAAAAAGAGAAAAATAGAAAGGAAAACAGAGAGAACCAAAATGCAGAAAACAAGTGAAAAAACCAGAGGAAGGAGGATGCAAAGAAAAAAAACTAGAGACATAAAAAAAACAAATAAACAAAAAACAAAGACAGAAATAGATAAAGAGAGAAGTTAGCTTTGGCCAGTCAGCACATCTTCGCCATTGTCTTCATCATCAAGCTCCATCACCAGGCAAACACTGAGAAAGACAGGGAGAACAAGAGAAACAAAAAGAAACCAAGCAAAGAAAAGCAAAATCAGAGGAGAAACGCACAAAGAACTAAGGTTGATGGGAAGAAAGTAGCTTTGGCCAGTCAGCACACCTATACCATCGTCTTCATCATCAAGCTCCAGCACCAAGTAAGCTACGTTTTTTTTTTAGAAATATAATTACTCTATCACTGTGCAAAGCATGCGTGAAAAATTCACGCATGTATGCAACACTTGCTTCGGCTAGTGACTAGGCTGGGCCGGCTAGGTTCAAACCAGTTTGTAGGAGCTGAGCTGGACCTAGCCCAACCAAAAAGTAAAAAAGCTGAAGCTAGCCTGGGCCTAGGCCTAGCCGACCCAATTTGATATGGGCTACAAGTGTATTTGCAAAACTCACCCTTATGTCAATCTCCTTTATTTTATTCTCCTTTTAAAAATATTTATGGTTTTTTCGTGTATTTTTCTACCAATTGTTTTTTATTAATACTGGTTTGTATTTTTATATTGTAAAAATATAAATTCGGTATTAAAATATCTTGTTTTCTCTGAAATGTTGCAATATATATATGAAAAAAATACTTTGTTTGCATGCATACGGCCACGTCTCTCAAAAATATAAAAAATTTCATATCGTATTTTCATAGAAACAAAATTAAAATAAAAATGTATTAGCATGCATTTTGAGCTTTAATAACTAGTTTATTAAAGTATGAGAACTGAGCCTATATTTTAAAAATACCAAAAAAAATATTTTCTTTTAGTATTTGGGATTACAAACTTATATATGTAAAACGTATTTCTGATATTAAAAAGGTAGTTCTTTTTTATTGACATTATAGCGGTTATGTTTGTAGCCGATAAGATAAAGATCTATTTATTGAAGAGAATTTATCGTCAACCTTAGACATCTCAACAATCAGACAACTAGTTTAATCAGACAATTAAATAATGCAGCTTACCTTAGATAATGCGTATTATGGGTGCTAATATCTTCCCTTTACGCAACTAGTGTTTGTACCCGATTTCTGAGACCACTTAGGGTTCCTAGTGACCAAATATTAGGTGACGACTCTCATTCCCTCGTTCCACTGATAAAAAACAAGAATCTCTTGTCTTGTCCATTTCCCCACACTATATACATATACACTTGGATTATATCAGGAGGACTTTCGTCGCGATGCCGCACATGTGTTACAAAGTGACAACTTTACTAGGGATAAGCCTTGTTTTTTTTTTTTTTGATTATCATGTTTTATTATTTGGTTTGTGTGTTTATTGTTAATAAGCATTTTCTTTTTATTATTTGCTTCTACGCTTTAATTTTGTACATATTTGTTTATGCATTATATAGAATTGCCTCATGCATCACATGTCTTAAATTTTCAAGCACACACAAGCTTTTTTAAGTTAGGTGGGGGATTAATGGTCTACGCTATAACTATGGATCAAGGTTCAGATGCGTGAAACACCCAACTCATAACTGAGTGTATGCTTGGTAATGATGGGTATACGTGTTTTAACATTTCCTTACAACGCCCCCACATTATATTTACAAAGATCATCACTAGGCAGATATGAGACCCTTTTGAGACCAAGTATAAAACTTACTCATGCTCATTTAATAAAACTCGTCCTTATATTGTATGTGCTACCTTTATTTTGCATTAAGGCAAGCATTTCTTAAAGCATCTTGAAGTCAAGACTTGCGGGTAACACAATAGTCATCACTCAGGAAATTTTTGTTGTAAAGTTTAGGTAAGAATCAAAATTATTGTTTCATCATGCAAGAGTTATGATTATGTGTCACCCCTTTGAAAAACGAGCTCATCATATAAAACATGCTCATACATTCATCATGCATGCTGCCAGGTTGAAATATAGGTCCCCCACCTAAGGTTTACTACACCTGACTGAGAGAAAAGATGGAAAATGAAGAAAGGGCTCAGATGGAGGCCCATTATCGAAAAGAAATTGAGAGCATCAAAGGTAAAGTAGCTAGACAGATTTGCTTGAACAAGTGCCGAACTTCAAGAATGAAAACGAAACATCTGCACAGCTTCCTATGGAAACACTATCAGTCCACATCCCTCACACATCTCAGAACTTGGGGGCAAACTCAATAATTGGGCATCATTTTGTCCCTTTGCCCCCATCTATCCGAGTCAAGCTTAGATCATTGTGGATCTAACAGCGAAAGGACCTTCTAACAATAGGTCTACTAATCCCATGAACCATGATAAATGGGTTGCTCTAAAAGAGAGATTGAGAGTAGTTGAAGGAAATAATTTGATTAACCCTGTGATAGCACTTGAAGTTTGTTTGGTTCCAGATATTATAGTGCCAAAGAAGTTTAGAGTGCCGGACTTTGTCAAGTATATCAAACTAGAATGCCCACATACCCATCTCCGGTCATACTACAACAAGATGACTAAAATGATCCATAATAATAAAATGCTAATATATTTTTTCCAAGATAGTCTCTTTGTATCCGCCTTGAGCTAGTACATAAGACTAGACAATATCTGGATCAAGACATGGAAAGACCTGGTAGACACCTTCTTGAAGTAGTATAAATCTAGAAACTGCTCATAATAGAACCAGCCTAATGGATATGGAGAAGGAAAACCAAGAGTCTATGAGAGCATATGTGCAAAGATGGCGGGAAAAGGCAACATATGTTTAACCTCCACTAATGGATGAAAAAATGATGATGTTGTTCGCCAACACCTTCCTTCCAATCCCCTTATTATGAGCATTTGATGGGAAGCTCTGCTCAACATTTCCATAAAATTATGAGGATTGCTAAAAGAATTGAACAAGCTATCAAGATGGGAAAAATTAGAGGTCTTACTATGGATTCCAGAACAATAATGAAAGATAAATCTGAATATGGATCTTAAGTGAGAAACCTTAGTTATGTGGTCCAGCCAGGTCTTGTTGTGGCATCAACTGCTTAAATAACTTTGTCAAAGATTGACATACCTCTGCCAAAGATTGACATACCTCTGCCACTCGAGTTTGTTTACCAATATATTTTAGGCTTTGGACTTATTGCCCCGACTCTGTTAAATCTCATGCAATCATTGTTTCCTAGATGGTATAATCCAGATAAGAAATATTAATATCATGGTCAGGCCCTAGGCCATTTGATTGAAAACTGCAAAAAAATTCAAGTATCAAGTTTGGAAGCTAGGTAAGCAAGGGACAAATTGAGTTTTTGAAGAATAGCGGTACATACCATATAGTCACCTCTATTTTTAACAATGACCAGTAACTTGTAAAATGCTGACAAGGTGTAAACAATATGCAATTATCTAGAGAATGAACATTATATTTTGGTACAATATGCTTTCATATATCAAGAATGCATCACATATATTCAATGAATTGTGTTTTGTTCTTTATTTTATTTTTGTCTTGAAATGAAGAGATGTTTCTTTCAAAGGTTTTTGGCAAAATATTTGATCAAACTCCAACATACGATTAAGGCTAATCAATCCTGAAAAATTACAAATGTTTTGATTGCAAAAATAACTCGATATTTGTTAAAATGACATGATAGGGTGACCAAGCAAATTTTAAACTCACACATAAAATTGAATCACATATCATGTAGCTAAGTTTTAGCAGTATGCATAATAAAATGTAGTGGATTCAATAGTTATGGACTTGCTAATCATGATTTCTTACAAGTCCAAATCATTACACTTGACGATGTCAAAATTTATCGGTTCTAACATATTATGCATGAAATGAGAAAAGACCATCTTTGTTCACTCCTTTCAAAATTCTTGAAATATTTATCCCTTGCAATCCCATTTTGAGCCATGAAGAATATTTATTTCAAAAAAGAAATCTTAACATAGATCACACCCCATACCAGGGGCAAATGAGAGATTTTTGTTAGAAAAGATAAAGACAATGTTAGAATCATTGGTACATAGAATATTAAAAACAAAAATCCAACGATTAAGAAAGGGCTAAAAGAAAAAAAAGGACGTAGACTGAGGGCATCCAAGAAAACTTTGAGGAAGGTTATGTGAAAGCCAAAAAAGTAGAAATTGTCTGCACTTAAAGGCAAGTGAAGGATAAAAGTAGGAGAATGCATATCAAGTCTAGGAAGGGCAAAAGAGGTTTCAATTAAGAAAAGACACAGCAAACACCAAGAGTCAACATCATAAAAAAATACTAAGCTACAAACATGTCTTTTGGTATCTTTGATAAAGCCTCTGATGTCTTCAAATGATTAGATTGGTTATTCATCAAAGAAAAAGTTGTATTTGCATTACGACCTATGTTAAGACAATTTTGATATCTGAGGTTAACAAGGTTATATGTCATTTCCTTTACGAAAAACAACAATAGAAAGAGAGTTTATGAATAGTTGATGTTGATTCTAGGTCTTTGAAACTCTCAAACACCTTTTGAGCTTGTGACTTTCCATTTCTTTCATAGCCATGAACCATAGTCTGCATTACTTGCCTTTAAAAGACCTTTTTAATTAAGTGAACAATTTGAATCGATAAATAGCGCTCTCAAAACTTGAAGAGCTTTTTCATAAGGGTCATTCCTTCATAAATTAAGTTACTAGTTATTATGCATGCTGATAAGATAGATGTTTAAAAGAAACAATTTTTTTTTTTATAAAGCCTCAAGTTTTGACTTGAGCATCCTGTTTTTTTTTTTAATTCACAAAAGGTCACCTCATCATGTACTATCAAATGATATACCCAAGATCAGATATTAAAATTGACATAATGAATTATAGAAAAAATAATTTTAATCTTACAACGAGTCAATTTATGTTTTCAAAATACAAGTCAATCAAAGGATTGCATATATTGAATGGCGTGTGTTGGGTCTTTGACCAAAGAAGCTTGATTTTCAAAAATACTTTCAAAAACTGACATCTCTTTGATTTCATTTCAATAATCAGACTTGAATAAACATGATCTTTGAAATGTTGGAGTTGATTCCAGAACAAGAATGATTGTCAAACAAGAAGAATATTGATTGCGTTTATAAAATTCTTGACAGAAATGACATCAATACTTCTTGAAAAGTTAAGCAGTCGAGGGTAATACATTGAACCCTGAGAAGGAAAATAAACATTATTCAGATTAGTTAGGGGGCAAAGAAAGAATCAAATGATGAATCAGCAAAATCCATCAAAGATGGCTTAGCATCTAGCAATGACATGCTTTTTTATTATATACAGAAGAACAAGCATATTTAGATCAATTGAGAGCAATGTTGTTCAAAGACAGTCTATGATCTAGTGAACTCCAGCAACAATTGAGAGTAACGCTGCACTTGAAAGACATCTTCATATCTTTATTTGGGTTTACCTTCTGAAACATGGCTATAACTCCCGACATATGTTATCATACAATTGTATTTGAATGAATGTTAAAAAGACACACACCACCAAGACTGATTGTGGAATAATATACTTTGAAGCTCATTGATTTCAAGGTGCACTTCACCAACGTGAGCGTGGATAATGAAAAGGAACATCATTGATCATGTCAATGCATTTTTTTTTATATATAATTTGATTAGACGGGTTGAGAGGAATTCATTTAGAATAATACTGAGCATACAACAATGAACCTTATACTGCAAGCTATGAGATGCATGTCCGAACAACTTGATAGTTCCATGAAGGTTAATGATAACATATACGTGAAAAGTATGTTTCAATTGGAGGCAAGTTGATTGACAATCTAAGACGAGGTCAATACTAGAAAACCTCTTGATGGTTATTGGCAAGATGCACACAACCAATCAAAGAACAATTATTGAGAGAATCCAGGAGATGAATGATTTTTTAAGCTCTTTTATAATGAATCAAGCAACACCACACTCGGGTGTATGGTCAAGCTTGATAAACATCGAAAGTAGTAATCATCGCGAACAGCCCAAGATAGGCATTACACTTATATCTGAGTGGAAGGCTCGCACACGAATGAGCTAGTGCATCGAGAAAACAAAAAAGACATTGGATAGCAAATAAAAACACCTTATGATGATGGAACATCAAAGAAGGGGGCTTATATTTCAAACTAGATAAGAACACATGCATGTTATCTAACCTCAAAGCATTGCACAAATGTTTTTTGAATTGTTACAGAAAAAATCCTCGATGAAATTCAGCAATATTGTAATGAATCTAAATGGACAAAGAAAGAATCATTGAGTTGATAATAGTAAAGAATCGTAGTTTTGATCTTGGAACTGGAAGAAAAATGAGAAGAACCCTATCATTAAGAAATTTTCAAAGAAAGAAGAAAGTTTGAACCCTGTCATCAGGAAGAACACATAAAATTTTGGTTCTAGTTAAAGAAGATCGCCAGATGGGATCTCAGGTTGACCGAGCCGCAACAAAGATTTTAGCTTTGGTTAAAGGAAATCATCATATGGGATTTCAAGTTGACTGAGCTAAACACAGACTTTGGTTCTGGTTAAAGCATATCGCCATATGAGATCCCAAGTTGACCAAGCCACCAACATAGTTTATAGCTTTGGTTAAAGGGGATCATCAGATAGAATTTTAGGTTGACCGAGCTACATAGACTTTGGTTCTGTTTAAAGGAGAACGCCAGATTGGATCTTAGATTGACCGAGCCGCAACACTGATTTTAGCTTTGGTTAAAGGGAATCACCTGATGGAATTTTAGGTTGACCGAGCTACACATAGACTTTAATTCTGGTTAAAAGAGATCACCAGATGGGATCTCAGGTTGACCGAGTCGCACACGGATTTTAGTTTTGGTTAAAGGAAATCGCTAGATGGGATTTTAGGTTGATCGAGCTACACATGTTTTCTGGTTCTAGTTATATCTTGGAAATGAATATTTAAAATTTCCATAATAAATAAAATATAGATATGGATATTAATTTTGTACGAGGAAGTCATTAACCTAAAAACTAAAACGCGTGGGGTAAACCTTACACAACTGGTATTGTTCACACCCTCACAAAACACTGTGGATAACTCTATTTATTTCTAAAAAATTATTTTGGCTGTTAAAGTTTTATTTTTGAAGATTTGATCCTGATTGAAGGCCAATTGATTAGGATTTCTAAGGCAATGATGGAATTGGAAGAATAAAGATCGAAATTAAAAACGCTCCAAACATGGGTGGTGTGCTAGAAGTTTTAGCAAAGAAAACCTTTGGTTATCTAACTTTCAAAATAACAACAATTATACGATTTTGGTTCCTTAATTTCTTTCGAATTCAATTTTAATGTAAAAATTTATTTTTGTTATTTTTGAGTTCCTGGTTGAGAAAGGAGAGAGAGGGAAGTTGACACTGATTTAAGCCACCAAAACGGCTGATATTTGTGTCAAATGATTCCATTTGATAAGAAAAATTCATATTAGGTGTATTTTTACCTTTAAAGTTCATGAAAAAACGAATTTAAACTCGATTTGATTTTTTATTTCGGGTTGATTTTGGTTTTTAGGACAGTTTTTTGTTTTTTGAAGCCATGGATAAATTTATCGCGATTCATACAGTGTTTTAGGTTAAAAATGAATTGAAAAACTGAATTTTTCAAAATAACTTAAACCCTAATTTTTCAGCTACTACAGTAGCTAAAATCTAGGTAAATCAGACGACTTGTCATATGAATTTTTTTTTCAAAATTTTTTTTCATCCGCCCCAGTTCAACCAAAAAACAAATAAGAGGCCTAAAAAATGGGCTAGGTTGGCTTGCTAGGTTGAGCAACATCTGACCTTTGCTTTTTTCTAAAATATTTTTTTCCTAATTTTTTTTAAAATTAATGATTTTTTATATGATTTTTCTTTGATTTTGTTTATTTATATTTAAATTAATATCCCTTCTCTTTTTTATTTTTTTAGAGAGTATCTTTTAAATGACTACTATTTTTTTTATTATGCATTTAAATTTTAAAGAGTTTTTATGATTTATCTATAATTTTTTTTTATTTTTTATATAAATAAATTATATTTTAAAAAAATTATTTTCGATAATATTTTTAATATATAAATTAATGTTTTTAACTCAATTTATGTGTATCTATCGCGTCCCGATTGGACCGTACAT
>Ga0325411_1005054_pt1 | contig 14676 bp, 7 predicted proteins | sample PopdelMetagenome_13_FD_206181 | JGI IMG/M metagenome (GOLD analysis project Ga0325411, IMG submission 206181) | Populus deltoides microbial communities from Bellville, Georgia, United States - Xylem-PdIQD-R4 | ecosystem: Host-associated > Plants > Phyllosphere > Stem > Wood/Secondary xylem... | reverse complement strand
AAAAAATAACAGATAAGAATATATATATATATTAATTAACAATACTCTAAAAAGGAGCTTTCCCCACGCCTTCTGTTTTCCCCACGCCTTTTGTTTTCATTATACTAATACTTTTTTTTGTTTTTTTTAGATGTTTGTTTTTTTTCTTTTCTCGTAATTGACTTCTTTTAAAAAAATATTGTTTGTTTTTTTTAAAATTATTTTTACTGATTTTTTTCTAATATTAAACTAGTTGGAAATTTAGCTCTGTCATTTAAAAAAAAACATTGTGAATTGTTACAATGTTTTCCTATATGATTTTCTTTCTTTCTTTTTATGATTTGTTTTTTTTTTCAAAATGGTTATTTTCGGTTTTTTTTTTCATATTGAATTAGTTAAGAATTTAGTTTTGTAGTTTTTTATTAAAAAAACATTGTATATTACTACAGTATTTCTCCTAAATGGTTTTTCTTTCGGTACAATATTTCTTCACGTGTTTTTTTTTAAAATTATCTTTGTTGAATTTTTTTTTAATATTGAGCTGGTTGAGAATTTAGCTTTAGCTTTCCCCGTATGTTTTTTTTATTTTGTTTTTGTTTTTGCTTTTTTCCCAAAATTATCTTTTTTGTGTGTTTTTTTAGAATTATTTTTTATCAATTTTACTTTTTAAATATTGAGCTGGTTAAGAATTTAGCTTTGTAGTTTTTTTTTTAAAACACTGTTGATTGCTACAACAGTGTTTTCCCATATGGTTTTTTTTCTTTTTTCTTTGTTTTTTTTTCAGAATTGTCTTTGTCAATTTTAGTTTTTTTTTCATATTAAACTTGTTGATAATTTAGCTTTGTAGTTTTTTTCTTGAACAAAAAACATTGTGGATTGCTACTGTGTTTCCCCACATGATTTTTTCTTGCTACAGTGTTTCCCCACATGTCTTTTTATAGATTTTTTTTCCAAAATTATCTTTGTCGAATTTATTTTTTTATACTGAGCTGGTTAAAAATTTAGCTTTGTAGTTTTTTTCTTTAAAACAACGTTGATTGCTAAAGTGTTTTCCCACATGATTTTTTTTGTTATAATTTTTTTCAAAATTTTTTTTATCAATTTTATTATTTTTAATATTAAACTGGTTGAAAATTACAACTGTAGATTTTATCATGAAATACTATAGATTGCTAGAGTGTTTTCTTGCATAGTTTTTTTTCTCTTTCATTTTTTTTATGATTTTTTTCAAAATTATCTTTATTGATTTTAATTTTTTATTATTGAGTTGGTTGAGAATTACAATTGTATATTTCCTCACAAAACACTATAGATTGCTGCAGTGTTTCCCTATATGATTTTTTTTCCTTTTGTTTTTTTATGATTTTTTTTCAAAATTATTTTTGTCTATTTTATTTTTTTAATATTTAGCTGGTTGAGAATTTAGCTTTGTAATTTAATTTTTCTTGAAAACATTGTGAATTGTAATAGTGTTTCTCCATATAATGTTTTTTTAAAAAAACAATTATGATTTTTTTTTACAAATCCATGACAACACACAAGCATGTTATAAGTCGGCAGCAACACGCGGGCATAGCAACTAGTATATATATAGAATAGGAACTAACCAAAAACTAGTTTAACTATTCGTTTTAGTTTGGTATAATTTGGTTTTTTAAAAAAAAACTGGCAAAACTTACATGTTTTTTAATGGGTTTTTAAAATTCAAATTCGATTGATTTTTATAGAATCAGAGGTAAAACCAAAGTAAAATAATAAAATGGATTGGATAATTTTAAATACTCAATAATATATATAAATATAATCATAAAAAAAGAAAAAAAAAGAAGATATGAGTTTATTCAAATAATATATATATATATATATATAAAATCACAAAAGTTTGTTGCATTTAAAATTTATCCAAAAACACTAAACATGTTCTCTTTTATATATTAGAAATAATATTAACTTCATGTTTTAAGAAAAGAACGCAAATCTTAAGGGTGGGCAATGGTGGAACAGTGGAGGAGATCAAGAGAGAAGGGTGGAGAGGGGGAAGGGGACGAGCGACTGTAAATGTGAATTCTAGGGTTTAAGTCTTTGGAAGAGAGTTTTCTATCAATACCCTTATTAAGTTAATATAAATTTTAATTTTTTAATTAACTCAGTCCGGTTTGATTTGGTTTGGTTAAATTCATTTCAAAAACCTTAAATTAAAATCGAACAAAACCTTTTTTTTTGTTTTTTAATTAAGTGTTTTTGTTCAGTTTTTTCATTTAATTTTTTTTATTTCTTGATTTAATTGGTTTTTTTTTAGCTCACCCCTAAGCAAAATGTAACAACCTTTATTTATTTATTTTTTACTTCATATTTGTCAATGTAGCCACATGATTTCATTTTCCCTTTTTGAAATTTATTTTTATTTAGTTATATAAAAATTAAAATAAATATTTGTAAATAAAGAGATGGTTGAAGTTTTGGAGAAAAATATATAATTTAATCAAAATTATCTTTTCTCATAATTTTTTTAATATTTAATAACATGTTTTTTTTAAGAAAAACTTCAATTCGCTATCTCATATTGCTATAAAAATAGATTAAGTTTCAACTGTTTTTCATTTGAGTTTTTGTTTTTGGATTTTTAACTGATTAAATGTTGGTTCAAGGCTAGAAATGAAATTTTTTAGGTCTATGAGATGTTTTTTGGAGTGTTTTGAGGTAAGAAAATGATTGAAAATAAGTTTTATATGTCAAATTAATTGGAGCCTGATATTCCATCATCTCTAATGGCCAAAATTTGCACAAGCAAGTGACACATGGTTTACTACTATAGGTACGTTGTTCGCCTCTTAAAAAAAAACATAAGATGAACGTCATGTCTTCCATTTTAATATCACCTTTTTTTTTGTCATAATACCTCATCAGAATACATGGAATCCTAATTGTAATATTCCCTTTGCATTTTTTGTTATATATAAGAATCTAAAATGAAAGCTAATGACAGTAAAGAAAGTAAAAAGAAACTAAAGACTGAAAACTGACCCAAAATTACATGGATTCTCAATTGACGAATGTAACAAACCCTTTGAAACCCAAAAAAGACCCTAAACAAAACGACTTCCAAATGGTATGAAATTTGATATTTAGAGCGAACTCATGCTAAAAAACCAGAATTTCAAGTTTGATTTAATTCCGAATTAATTTGATATATGAACGCGAAACTGACATGAATTTGGAACCTAAACAAAACAATGTTCAAATGAGTTGAAAATTAATATATTGTGCGATATCACCCTAAATAACTAGAATATCAATTTTGAGACAATTACCATACAGTTTGATAAGTGGACACAAACAGAAGCGAAACAAACCCTTTTGCCCTAAATAATGTTTTATGATTTTTTTTACTCTAAAAAGAAATTCTAGAAAGAAAGAATAATATGACACCTTTTTTTTAATCCCAAAAAACTCAATTCAATGCAACTAATCAAGAATAATGTAGGAAGAAGACAATCTGACCAAAACTGATTTTAATTAAGCCTACCTAATCCAAACAAGCCTTGGATCCTAACTCAAAAACAAAGTTTTAATTAAGCCCAAACATGAAAGAAAATAATAAAAATAACTAGTCTATCATGAAATAGCACCAGCTTTTCTTTCCTTGTGTAGCTAGGATGAATAAGGAATCCTTATAAGAAAAGGATTCTTGAACATTAATGAATCATTGCCACTCTTGAAAATTATATTTCAGCTCATTAAAGATTCTTGTAGAACTAGAAAAATCCTAAAACAAGTTGTCACATCCTTTTAAAAAAAGGATTATTGCCAAATAGGAAGTCCACAGGCCAAAAGGAAGTAAATAACAAAATTCATACAGCTCATTCTGACCTAAATCGCAAGTCCTTTCCAAACTCCGATTCACCTGAAAATTTATCCCAACATAGAAAATTACCTTTGAAATCTTTTGGTAAAGTTTTAGCTCAATAGCGTAAAACTGAACGGTAGAAACTTTTACACCAAAATTCAAATCTGACCTTGCTTGAGTCGTATCACAAGGTTGAACCGTATCAAAAGGTTATTCCTAAATTTCTAACTCTTTTTGAGAAATGCCTCGAACAGATTCTCCTAGAAAAAAAGGTATTTTTTAAAGAAAATATTAGATTCCAAAACAAGAGTTTTGACTTTTCTAAAAAAGAAGGCACCTTACTTTTTGTTATGTTGATTTTTCTCATTTAATGGTAAAAACCCATGATTCGATGTTATAAAGAATGATATATAGCATATAAACAAATCATGATTTCATTTAAGAAATTTGTTTCTTCTCTTTTTAAAGGCTGAAACTTATTAACATAAACAATTTTTTTTTATCAGAAAGGGATTTTAAAAGCACATAACATAGATTAAGATTCAAGTCTATGAAAGAATTAGGTATCTATGATGCATAAATGATGTTTAAAGGTGAAATGACATAGAATCACTTATCCAGTACATAGATGTTCTAGGATTGTCGCCTTGATTTTGATATTTTAGTAACTAATTGCACCTCAATCTTAATTCTCCAAGTTTTATCTCATTTTTTGTCATTGAAATTTTATTTTCAATTCTAGACTTTGCAACATCATTAAGGACATTTTAGGAGCCTTTCATTTCATTTTTTTATTCTCTTTTATAACACTTTTATTCTATTCTCTTCTAAAAGGCTGAAACTTATCAACATAAACAAATTGTTTTTCTTTTTATCAAAAATAGTTTTTAAAAACACGTAACATAGATTAAGGTTCAGGTTTATGAAAAAATTAGGCATATATAATGCTTGAATGGTGTTTAACGGTGAAAAGACAAAGGATCACTTATTCAGTACATAAATCTTCTAGGATTGTCACCTTGATTTTGATATTTTAGTAATTGATTACTCCTTAATCTTAATTCTCCAAGTTTTATCTCTTTTTTTTGCCGTTGAGATTTTATTTTCAATTATGGACTTTGCAATATCACTAGGAAAATTTGGAGAGCCTTTCATTTTATTTTGTTTTTCATTCTGTTCTCTTTTATAATACTTTCATCATTTTCATACTCTTTCTGTTTTAGTGTAATTAGAGAATTTCATCAATCATATAAGATTAAAACATGCCCCCAATATAAGAAATTATCCTAGCCTTAGTTATTCTCCAAGAAATATTTAAGGCTTAATGAGGGATGATAATGGATATATTTTAATTTGTGAAGGATACAACGAATATGATTTTTCTTTATCTTAAATACATACATGCTCATATTGATAAATCTTAGCCTTATTCAAATATCATTATTAATTAAGAAACCATGAGATTAACCTCATAGAAGAAGTTGTTGGATTATGACCCATATATGCACTGTTTATTATTATTTAAGTCATAAAATCATTTGATTCTATTTTGAGCATAACTATGTCATTTTAAGCAAGGTTTTTTTTTTTAAGGTTTATTAGTTGTGAAATGGTAACTTTGTTATTAAAAAAGAAGGATCGTTAAGACTTTATATTTTAAGATATATCGAGGATGGAATGGATATTTTAATAGTAAAAAAGAGAGATAAGTTGGACTCTATCTTTTAAGGTTTATTAAGATTAGAAAAGGAGATTTTAGAATTCAAATAAAGATTGCCCTTAACATTTGTATGATATGTTTTGGATTTTGATTGATGAATTTGTTAAATGTTACTTTCATATAAACATATCTTGCTTCTCAAAACAGTAATTGAATATAAAGAAAATAGCACAATTAAAAAGATATATGATGTAGTCCTAAAATAACAAAGTTTTAAACATGCAGGATGATTATAGTTTCAAATTTTAGGGACCTATTTCGCGATAGCCATGATATATTTGTTCACCAAATCAAAATTCAATTTGAACTTCTCTGTTTTATAGGGTCAACTACTTGATCCATTAATCATCAAGATAACATCATACCTTGGTTGCTCGCTTCAACTATCCCAAAACCTATATCGACTATGTTGTATTCACTGCTTTTCTCTTCAAATGATAATTACCCATGCTTAATTAAATTGTTTATATATTTCTTATACCTTTTAAGATGATTTATGGAGTAGCCCACAACTCCTACATGATACTCATATTTAGCATTTTTGTTTATACCATTTAGGAAAGATGGTTGGATGGGTTCGAGTGGTAGAGGTACTATTTTATAGGCATTCATAAGGTGTTTATAAATATTAAAGAGAGAAACTGGGAGTGGAGATTTTTCATAGCGTTTTCTTTAATGACTTGGACTTTGTGTATTTTTAAAAGCATGATGATGAGGTTAAAATAAGGATGGTAGAATTTATCATTTTACATGGTTGAAAGAGGTCCGTTACTGGTTAAAATTTTAGGTGCTTGATGGTGAGAAAAATTTGGATGATGTGACCAAGTTCTTAGGTCATTTCGTCGAATGCTATTAACTCGTAGATTTGTTCCAGTGGCATTCTCTTCAATAATTCCTTATCGTGCCCTCATATCATCTTTCTTTCTCTTAGAGCTCGTTCAACTCTTTCAAACACAACCACAATATCTAAGAATTGCTTTAAAGTATTGCAGATAATACATTCAAAATATAAAGCCTTGAAAGTGTTTATAAAGATGGAGATTATTTTATTTTCAGACAGAAGAGGATTGACTTGAACAACAATTCATTGCCATCTTTGAGCATATTCTTTGACAATTCCATCTACTCTTTTCTTTGTATTTTGCAAGGTAATTCTATCATGGGCCAATTATATATTTAGTCGGTACTGTTTTTTAAAAGCTTTAGCCAAATGACTCTATTTCTTAATTTTAATTCTAATCAAAACCCATGTACCAATTAAGAGCAAGATCATCCAAGCTTTCATGAAAGTGATGCATCAATAATTTTTTTTTCATGGATTACCTTAACAATTATGGTATGATGAAGCCTCAGATAAGTTATAGCACATTGAGATCCAGTAAACTTGTTGAATTGTGACACCTTAAAGCCTTTAAGAATAACAATTTCGAGTACCAAACACATCTTAATATCCTTAAAAGGACCATATCAATTTATCTTTTTAATGGCTTTCAGTCACTCTTCAACTGAATGATACTGATTTACATTTACTTTTTCAATATTCATCTAAAAAAGACAATTTGATCTTGGAAGGGGTTCAAAGTTGCTACATATTTTTTTTTAACAATAGTGCCTGATCCAATTTGGTAGATTAAATAAGAGCTAAAAGTTTATTTTTAGCAAGTCGACACATTTTGAGTGAAAGAATAAGGTACTTCTCATATGATCCCGGTTTATAAAAGATCATGAGAAGACATCCCCATAGTGAGTTATATCGTAGGAACTGGAAGTCTTGTGCTAAGTTTTATGGATTGTAAAGTCGGTTCAAGTAAACCAGCTAATTGATTCATTTCACCTCTTAGAGAGTTGGTTTATTTGGTATGTGCTCTTTCTCTCTCTCTCTCTTCATCTCTCATAACTTGGTATAGTGTAGGCTTTCAAAGAAAATTAAACTTTCAAAATATGAATTGTACTTGTTTCTGTTTTCAGTGTGAAAACTAGAAAATAACTTATGCAAAGATAAATATTCACATAAAAGAAAAAAGATTGATTGTATATGATAATATAAAGAGACATCATAGGAAAGGTTCTAGCCATTATGTGTGAGTAGATTGGCTAACATATTGATCTCAAAAAGGATCCCTCATCGTTCAGGTAAACAAACCTTAAAATTCTTACTCGAGGCCTCCAAAGTGTAAAGAGTACCAGGAAAATTCAATTAACTACTAATCATAATCTTGTAAACTTTTGACAAGAGTCTTGACTTTAACGAGTGCTAGCCCGAGATGAAATCACATCGGGACACTACCAATTCCTTAAGCTAACCTAAGACAATTTGTATGCCAAATAAGGTGTCGTGTCATGGTGTATGGGCACAATCATGTCCAATCTATAAAAATAAAAATGATGGATGAGATGCATGTAAATGAGATATGTAAAACATAAACAATGACAAATATATTGATTAATTTAATCAAATACTCATGGTATGAACATTAAAAGAAAGTATCACAACATAAAAAAAAAACATATTATCTGACAATCAAATGCACAAAAGCTTAGCCCTAAGGTCCCTAATAGAGTTATCATTTTGTCATATAGGACATCTCTACAAACTAATTATGTAAAAAGGGGTTAAAAAAAATCACCACCTAATTTTAAGGTAACTAAAAACTTTAACTGGTCTTTCAAATATTTTTAGGTAAAAGGTTGATTGTGCTAAAGAGAAGATAAAAACCACCCTAAATTATCCTACCTAAGGTAAGTTGTTTCGTGTTTGTTTTTAATGATAAAAATGACTATTGTACTTACATTCTAAGAGTTTGTATAAATTAACCCATATGTATGTGTTTTTAAAGGTAAAATTAGGCTTAATCCTTACTTTTTAGAAGATCCAGAAAAAAATGGTAAATGATAATTAGGCTTTAGCCTGTTTCCTTTGGTTATACAATTTGTATTTTTATTTTTTATGAAATCTGATTTCATGAGGACAAAACTCTTTTAAGGATTTTACTATACTCAGGTCAATTCTTTGATGAAAACAAAACCTCGTATTTTTATTTTTTATGAAATCTGATTTCATAAAGACAAAACTCTTTTAAGGATTTTACTATACTCAGGTCAATTCTTTGATAAAAACAAAACCTTATATTTTCCTTTTGAAAACCACAAAGTATTAACTTCTCAGGAATAAAGTCTTTTTAAGGATTATGTCACTCACATGTTGACTCTTTGATTAAAATAAAAATGAAACTTTTATGTGCACATTTTTTTTAGAAAACAAGGTTATGTTTATTACTTTTTTTTATAAAAAAAACCTCAATTTCTCGAGGACAGAACCCTTTTAAGGAATATCATCCACGAGTTGGTTTTTTTTTATTAAAAAGACATTTTTTAGCAAAAACAAAATCACACTTTTAGATGCAAAAAACTACTTCCTCGTAACAAAATTCTTTTAAGGATTATACCGTCCTCATGTCCACGATGACCAATTAGCATACGTAATGAAATCTATGTAATTGTCATCAAGACACAAGTCTCAATATAATCCAATAAATTCCATACATGAGCAAAAATTATCCACGTATTACAAATAATTCGACACAGTCCAATTAATACAGGTATGTATAATCTAATATAAAAATCATAACATATTGCAAATCAATCAAAACAACATAAATAACAATATACAACTAAACATGTATTCACGAATAAAAAAGCTAACATATACATTCAAATTATATAAATAAATAAATAAATCACACATTGGGGTTCAAAATTGACCTTCGTGAGTTACTAGAGTCATTTGGAACTAGACTGAAATAGCTAGAGTGAAGAGATGCAGTGTCGGCATGTGGGCTATACACGTGGAGGGACCAGTGGGATTCCAGGGCATCATTTTGCGTATTGACATCGTGGGGAAACTTGTGGACTTATGGATTAGTTGCTCCTCTTTTCCTTCTTGTTATCTACTTCGACAGTGTAAACCACCACCACTTGCGTAAAAAGATCAGGGTGGAGAAAGATGGTTGTTGTTGTTTTGATAAAGACTAGTTCGACCAGGGACATTAAGGTTATCGTTGTCATGGTTAGTGCTCAACAAAGAAAGAGAATGATACATCGAGCCTTATAGTGTTGGCTAGGAGTTGCTAGTCAACCTTTTTAAGATAGCATTTGGTTATTATCCTTAGAAAAAAAAAAGATAGAGAAGACAAGACAAAAAATGAGATTAAAACATAATTATATTTAGTAATGATGTATAAGACAAATTGACTGTCTCTATATCTTGTTTAGTTATGGTAAACAAGACATAATAAAATATAAAAAGTCTATTTTACCCTTAATATGTATTGTTATCAAACTTACATATTTAAAAAAAATATCAAATATTTTTTAAATTTAATTTATATCAAGTGTTGAAATTAATAATATTATAATAATCATAGTTATAAAAACTGGACTGACTTAATGGATTGATTTAGGGCCTAAATTGGTCTGAGTTTAAGAAAAATAGAGGAATGATTGACTCAACCTGATCCGGTCAAGAACCCAGGTCAACTTGGGATAAAAGATGAGTAAAAAATTCTTTGACTTTTTTGAAGAAAAAAATTAAAAATTTTAGGTCAGCCGAGTTAACCCTCCCGGCCCATGACATGAACTTTGTCTCGAGTCAACTTCCAAGTCAGGCTTTAAAACTATGATAATAATCATTTATATCCATAAATTGACTCGGGTGCTGACTCTCTCAACTTGTAACCTAAGTCTTGTCCTGGTTGACCTCCGAGTCGGGTTTTAAAACTACTATAATAACAACTTTTGTTTTTATATTGACCCCTAAATCAAGTTTTAAAACTATAATAATAATCATTTTTGTTCTTATGTTAACCCAGGTCACTGGTCAACTCCACTCTTGACTCGAGTCTTATCCTGGATTGACTTCTAAATTAGATTTTAAAACTATAATAATAATTATTTTTATTTTTACATTGACTTAGTTCAATGTTACTTATGACTTAGGTCTCTCGACCAATAACTAAAAATATTTATTTTTATAGTTTTATCTTTTTAACTAAATATATTTCTTTCTTCACTGTTTATATCTTTCCTACGGCAGAAGAATAACCAATTACAATCTAGAAAAAATTTACGGCTACTAGGTATCGTTTGCATGGACTAATGACTGTTGGGGTAAATTAAAGTTGTCCTTTGCTCTCTTCTCTTATTTGCTCGGTGGTTTCTTTGTTACTATCACTCTAAGAACGGGTATTCATCCTAGGCGAAGAAAGTCAAGCAGGATCGGATTCAGTTCCCCTTCTAGCGGCGGTTCCTGATTCAATTGGAAGTGGTACTCTTGATTCAATTCCACCAAACAGTTCCATAGGAGCTTGCATTCGAGTCCTTTTATTTATAAGGGGTTTTATTTTTTTTTTTTGTTAATGCCTGTATTTATATCGTGTGCTTCTCTGTGTGGAATAAGATAAAAATAATAAACTGAAAAAATAATGAATCTTCATATTATTTCAATCTGATTTTCCAATTTTACTTAATTTTCTTTCTTTTCCCTCTCTTGCATAATTTTGCTTTATAATTTTTTCCCTAATCACCTAGTTCCTTTCTTTCTTTCTTTCCTCCTAGTTCATCCCCTTTATTTTTTATATCTTTTTTATCAAAAAATAAAATAAATAAAAACAAAAATTAGTTCAACATTATTAAAAATGAGTTATGACATAATATGTGAGACCGAGGACACATACGGCGACTCTGACTTGAGGACTTCAGTCCAAACAAAACAGTGCCTTCCTCCTAGAATCCACCTGCATGTGGAAAATAAATTAGCGACATTTTGTAACGATCCTTTTTTTTTCCTCACCAAATCCTTTCGCACACTACAATTCACAATGCGAGCATATTCCAGAAATATACATGGTTCGAAAATCCAAATAAAGCTGCACTATATATATATATATATATAGCTTTTCTGTCTCAACATCGACTAAATTACCCATGGCAACTCTGTGGACATGTCGAAAAGGCAAATCTTCTATTTAGAGTGAGAAAGAGAAGAAAATGAGGAGAATGCATGTCGATAATTGATACTTATTGTATCAATGTTTTAGTTTGTCGGTGATCTTCCATTCATGGCATCTTGAGCATTTCCATGGGAAGCTGCCCCTGAGAACATTTCCATCATTGACCTGAAAGCTCCTCTTAGTTCATCCGGCATAGTTTCTGTCATATTCACACCTAGGTGGGGTTGATCCGGCATAGTTTCTGTCATGTTCACACCTAAGTTCCCACCTATTATTATTTCAGGTTCATCAGATCCATGAGCGCTCCCATCTTGTCCTTGCCTGTCCTGAGATTGCTCTCCCATGTGAGCAGTCATGTTCCGTAACATGCTTGAAAAGTCAACAGAAATGCCGTTAATGTCAAATTGCATTGGCATACTATGGCTCCTAGACCCTCCTGTGGATTGATTGCTAGATTCATAATTATCACGATTGGATGAACTAGAATTCTGCACAGAGAAGGATTAGAACATATGAATCCTGGTGATGAGTAAAGCAAACAAAATGAAGAATAAAGTGATGATTATTAGTGTATTCAAGACAAATTTTCAACTTCCAATGAGTGGCACAAGGATATTTGGAACGTAATACAACAATCAAACTGAAGGTGAAAAGGAGGAAGAACACGCTTTTCCGGTATAAAAATTGCATCCATAAACATAGGTTGTATTTGATAATGATAGTGAAAAACACTGGGAAGCTTGAAGACAAACGAGTTCAATAATGAAAAGACAACTTCCAAATATATGCATTCCCAGGATACACTGAAGGTACATGCAGTAAATGGGGAAAAGCAAACAATAAAGATTTCTATAAAATGTTCAAGCTTCATATCGCCTACTTGCATCCTTGAAAACAAAATAATTTATGAATAGTAGCACTACTATTGCAGCAACAGCTGATTTCTTTTGATAACAAGAAGCCAGAACCATTACAGTAGTATTATAATATCAAGTTGAATAACTAAAAGATTGTTTATCATCACATACCAAATTTTTCTTAAAAAAACAAAAATCTATACCACACTGGTCCAGCAATTCAATTCTCAAATGGTGGAGAAAAATAGAAAAGTAAAATACCTGGCCTTGTTCTGTTCGTTGCTGCTGTTCTATCAATTTCTGCTCAGCTACCTACGTTCATAAGGACAATAAGCAATAACCATAAAAGAACATGAGGACAAGAGAACTAAAGAAGGCACAAACCCGAATATTTTCTTTGACCGTTTCATTACTGGGGTCCAGTTGCAAGGCTGAAGAGGGAAAAAAAATCAAAATTTGAAGTTAGATTATTTACCATAATAATGAGTCTTTAAATTTCACATGCCAAAGTTCAACATTATTGCTTCCTCGATGTAATCATTAAATTAATCATGATATTGCCAACCATGTTCTAATGGTTTAAATCACATCTCAATGACACTAATAATGACTTAAACAATCTATTTCATAAATTCTGATATTAACCACACACAAAAAAAAAATATGCTGTGTTCATATATTCTCTTTGCTTTGACTTTCATAGAAGGCAAAAACATTTATTAGCGAGGAGAAATGAACACCACAAAAAAATAACTAATAGATTAAAATTCTTAGTGGAAAAACTATTACCAGCACTAAGGATTGGAAATTTGACTGCTGGATGGCCTCCAGCAAATTAGGTTCATCTCTCAAAAGCAATTAGCATGGTGCAAGTAAAACAGATGCTGATAATTTTATATAACTATATCATATGAACTTGGACAAGGGGCAGTGGTTGCAACAAGGAAACTCAGTAGACAATTATTAACCGGTTTTTAGTGCTAAGACAATAATCATTAAACACCCCAAATTCACATGCAAACAACTCATGTAATAAGTGTGCTGAAATGGAAATGTGGAGACGAGGAATAATACACAGTGAACATAGAGCATTTATCTGTCAGCCAGAGAGTATTTAGAATTGTTACTGACACCAGATTTCTCCACAGAGCATCAGTGCCATCTAACAGCACCAGCTATAATACAGAATCAGCTTAAATCCTTTGGAAATTGAGAACTAGGCTGCGTGCACACCCACACTACCATCCAGCAGCATTTTATGCTTGATTATTAGGGTTTTTGGGAGGTCTACTAACATCAATGGATTGCCAACTTTTCTCTTTTAATGCAAATTGATGAGGGACTTGCATTTGTGAAAATATTGAAAGCTAGCTAGAATGCTGCACAAACTCATCTAACTACAATCCAATATTCACATTTCTGAAACAAAACAATTGTACAGCTAAACATAAGACACAACACGTCCTTATCAAATTATCAAGCAAGAATGCCTATTCGAGAACATGAAATTATTAGGGCAACACCAAGATGGTAAAAAACTAAACATGTTTAAGGATACGAAAAACATAAACATAGAATTCAAGCATAGCTAAAGGATTTTACTAGTAGATTGTGTGACAATTAGCATCTCTTAATATCCAAGAATTAGTGTTACACCCACCTTTCTTAAATCCTTTATCAATAGCATCCCTGTAGTTCCCTTGTGCATAATAGGCTAATCCAAGGCGACTGTAAGCTTTACTGTAACCTGGGTCAATTTCGACAGATTTAAGACAATCTCTGATTGCTTCAGTATATTTGTGGATCTGAGTGTAGGCAGCTGCCCTGATGTTCATGAATTATGTTAATCAATTGAAACCTTGAATGTTTGTGAAACTACATATACAGCTATAAAGGGCCCCAGTCATAGCCCTAAACAAATTGGCACAACGCACACTCTCCTAATACTCAAACATAGGTGCAAGCAGGAGACAAATTTCCATGTGAGAGATTCATATATTGTGAGTATGCATAATACAAAGGATCAGTAGTGCACCTGTTACAGTAGTAAACAGCATTGTTTTCACAAAGTGAAATGGCGCAAGAATACAACTCTATTGCATCAGAGTAAAGTTTACACTGCACAGCCCTGTTACCTAAAAAGCAAACAAAGATTACATCAAACAATCAGCCTAAAAGCAACAACAAACTAATATATGCAACAGCTTGAACACAGTACTGATGTGAACAAGACAGCTGAGTGAATCAAGGAAATGATGAAATATG
>Ga0325411_1005053_pt1 | contig 14679 bp, 8 predicted proteins | sample PopdelMetagenome_13_FD_206181 | JGI IMG/M metagenome (GOLD analysis project Ga0325411, IMG submission 206181) | Populus deltoides microbial communities from Bellville, Georgia, United States - Xylem-PdIQD-R4 | ecosystem: Host-associated > Plants > Phyllosphere > Stem > Wood/Secondary xylem... | reverse complement strand
GTTGGGCTTTGAACCCAATTATTATTTTAGCGGGCCTTAAAATGATTTGGGCTTTGGCCCAAATATTTTCATTGGTTTTTTATATTTCTTTTATTTTTTTGTTTTTTTATTTATTTTTTCATTATACGAGAATATCGCCATTTATAACCTGCAAGAGAGTGAATTAAATTGGCAAAACAAAGTCACCGGCTCCTCTCCTTTTACTCCTTTAAACTCGATTGTCTCATCCCATCATTATACGATGGGGACTGATGCATTAGAGAGGGCTGTTGAGTTTGTTTTTGACAGGGAAGGTAATGGTTTTGGGCGGGGATGGCTGGTTGTTGTGTGCGCGTGTGCGCGCAGTGATGGTTACGGGAGGAAGGCTGTTGGCTTTGTTGAGAGGGGTTGTGGAAGGAGTTGTTGGTGTTCTTGTGGCAGGTTTGAAGATGGTGGCTGGGGAATTTCCGGTATATGCAGTGTATGGTGAATGCTCTGTGTTGATGGATGGGAGGCTCTGTTGGTTTTTGAAGTAGAGAAATTCTAGGATTTGGGAAGTCAATTAATGCCAGATTGTGGGAATTGATATAAAGAGATTAATTTGGGACTTTAATTGATGATTTGGGCTGAAAATATGGGATTGGGGAGATTAAAATATGGATTTAATGCAGGGATTTTTGGTTTAATTGCTCACGAATTTGGCTATGGAAGATTGAAATCTCTGGTTTCCATGTCTGGAATTAATTTAAGACTAAATTGAATTAAATCAGTTCAATTAGACTTAATTGGATTGAAATAAATGAATTAAGTGGGCTAAATTAAATTAAATGGATTGAAATGGACTTAAATAAAACTTCAGACAAACATTCCTTATTCTCATTACAGTCCTTGGATTTCGAATTCTTTCCAGTTTCATTCAGTTTTTCTTAAATCATCTTTTTTTTAATTATATCCCTAATTAAATCAATTTATTGAAAATTCATTTCTGTTCTCAAAATTATATAATTTTCATCAAGTTAACTTTTAATTTTGATTTTTCTTTTTAATTAAACCTTTTATTGATTTTTAATTTAGCTATTTATTTTGAAATCATTCTTAAACTTTAAATTTATTTCGCTCTTAACCAAATCAAATTAAATCAAGTTTTTCTATAAAAAACATTTAATTAAAAAAGCTAATTTGCCAAATCAAATTAAATCAAGTTTTTCTATAAAAAACATTTAATTAAAAAGGCTAAAAATTCTCAAGCTCAATTTTACATACTCGATTATCAATCCAATTTCAAACCTTAACTATTCTTTGTATTATTTTTTGCATCTTGTATTTTTTTTTCATAATTTTTAAGATATTTTGACACATAAAAATTAAATAAAAAATAACAAGATGATTAAAATAGCTAAAATTATTGAAAGGACATATTTTTTTGGATTTTTGTAGGTTTTTTTTTTAAATATATACAAAAATAAGGGTAAAATTTTTTTCAATATAGTTTTAGATGGAAAATGGATTTTTTAGGGCTAGTGATGGAGCTTGAGTTTTCAACCTTTTGAGGTGATTGAATCAAAATCAGCAAGTGGTCCATGACCCGACTTAAAAAATAAAAATAAAAAGAGATGGATGATGTGTTGTCCATCCTTACTAAGAAAATAAAAAAATAAAGCTTGACATGTGGGTTTGACCTTATTGTTTATGGGCCAAACATATAAGCCCATATATCTTACGTGTTTTGTTTTTTTTCTTATATCTTTAATTTAATTTCAGTAAAATAAATTAATAAAAATTAAATTGAGATTTTTCTTTCACATACCTTTAAATTTTCAATTGTTTTCTACTATGATCATAGACTTTTTTAATTATATTTACAAGTGATTTTGTTTTTTACAGTCTTTCATGGTGTTTTATTAAATTTTATTTGACCACAAAATATTTTTGGATATTATTTGAATTTTTTTTAATAAGTTTATAACATTTCTTTTATAATATTAGGAAACACTCTTTTTATGTGGCCTTTCACAATGAATATTTTTTCCTTAAATTTTTTGCTAGCTTTCTTATACATGTTGATTTTTATTATTATATAATCAAATAAAAAATAAATTAAAAAAAGTTATTAAACACAGCCAGATACATAACCTATATCTTAAATTTAGTAAAATTAACTTGAATTGAATCTAGTTGCTCTAATATACCGTTATCTCATTATATATATAAAAAAGATTAAAATAATATTGTATTTAAATTTTTTTTATCCTTGATATAAAGATATTTTTTTTATTTGATCCACAGTTCAATTGGTTTGTTTCAACTAACAAGTGAAAACTGGATAAGATATTTTAACCTTCACTAGCAATATATAGGTAAAGGGGGTGAAAATTGTCTAATGTCAATTACTTATATTATAAAATTGATAAAAAAAAAAATAAAACGATCTGGGACTCAATTGATGATAAGGTATTATGTTAAGGGTTAAATTGAGGTTTTCCAAAGAAGAATTCAATAACACGTGTGCTCCTACTCTTTTCACTATAAAATTCAGTGCCTGATTCTCATGACACGTATTAAAATGCCGACAAAACTTAAAAAATTCCTTACCCAAACTTCACTCAACTAACTGTAAACCACCGCCGTTATGTTCTTCCACGACGCCGTTCACCGGCGACTGGTGTCATTATTGCGGCCGTGGTTGCAAGAAGAACCGGAAATTGAACTCCAATTAGGGTTTATCAACTCTGAATTGACCGCAAAGAAGTTAAAATTCGATGTCTCTGCTCTCAATAATGAATCCGAATCCTCTCGGTTTCAATTTAAAGAAGTCACCGTTGATCACTTGAGTTGTCGCTTCTCCAATTGGTCTTCCCCTGCTTGCAAAATTGGAATTCGCGGTGTCAATATCACTCTTTTAGCTGGGTAAGTTATTTTATTTGTTTATGTTGTGATTGATTTTAACGTGAGTGTGAATTTATTGTGTTTTGGTTTTGTTTTGTTTTGATAGGGAAGTGAAGGAGGAGGGGAGTTTGAGAAGGGCGAGGAAATTGAGTGAGGAAAAGAAGAAGGCGGTTGCCGGGTTTGATCCTGAGGTATTTTATTGTTCATTTTGCTGCTTAGAGAGTGTATATAGAGATCTAAAATTAGCTCAATTAAGTGATGCCTTGTTTAGTGATTTGATTGATTATGCTTCAGTAGGATCACTGAGATTTTTCGTGTGTGTATTGGGTATTTGTTTTGTGGTGTAATTGTTTTTTTATTTTGGGGAATACCTGCTCGCATGGAATACCTGCCTTGTATCTCTATCTGGTTGATTCAGTTCATTAGTGATTGTATTAGTATTTTAACTTGTATCAGGTCTTGGCTATGTTGCTGAGTTTGTTTGGAAATGAAACTAATTCATTCATGCAAAGAAGAATTTTTTTTAGTGCGTCTTTTTGTTGCTAATTCAGCTTGATTGAGCTAGTGGATACCTGTTTACTTTTTTCTATTGGTAATGCCCGTTTACAATCACCAAGATGTTGGTTTGTGTATATCAGGGTAGTGCCTTGCATGATGTGCTGGAGAGGATCTTGCTTAACCCACCTTCAAGGAATTGGTTTAAAACCTCTCTGTTGAATCTTGTTCTCAAACATTGCCACTTACAGATTTCCGATACTAATCTGCAAGTGCAGTTTCCCGACTTGAATGACGCTGTAGTTTTTTTGTTGGAACTAAAGGATTTTAATGGAGAATCTGAGCACTCTGACCCTGGGTGTCTTTTAAGAGGGGTTGTTGGTGCAGTTTTTAAACCTCTAAAAGTGGTTTCTTTTGTTATGGATTTTAGAGGTTTTGGGTTTGCATATAAGATGGAAGATCAGATAAACCACATTTCTTCTTTCACAGATCTGCTTTCTTGCATTAAATTAAATGACCTTCGGGTGACGGACTTTAATATCCGTGTTCCAAAATTAAGTCTGTTGTTTTCTCCACTTGATCTCCTTGTTTTGTCAGCTTTTGGTAAACTATCAACGAAAGAACGAAAACATGTCAGAAGTGGTAGACAACTATGGAAACTAGCTGCAAACAGATTAGGATATGTCCCTTCCTCTCCCAGATTATCATTGCATAAATTAGTTGATTTCATTTGCCTCTGGCTACGATATCAAAATGCATATGAGTATTTGCTGTCTCTGCTAGGATATTCTGCTGACAACTTATTAAAAAAGTCTGTTATTAAGTTGTCTGAGGACAAAATGTTTCTGAATTCTGTCAAACACAATTGGGGGGAGGTTTCCGGCATAGAGAAGGAGTTGCCAGCTGAAGCTATTGCCCAGGCACGACGGATAGCACGATACAGAGCAGTCTCAAACATTCAAAATGGTAAAAATAGTTTCAAAGAGTCTTCAATGGATAAACAAGTCAATGTTTTCTCCAAGATCCTTTCAGTATTCATAGTCATTTGGAATGTTATGTACAAGATTTTGCTCTCAATTTTACATTGTTTCTTTTTTATTATACTTTTCTTTCAACGACCAAAACTTGATTGGAATCCGGGAAACAATTCTGAAGATTACAGCTCCCGATATTGCTTCCTGCTAAACTTTGGAAAGATTTTAGTTACTTTTTCTTCAACAAGCAAGCACAAGAATGTTGATGAAAGAATAGAGTCCCATACAGGGATTTCATATTCTGATATACACTCATTCTGTCTATCAATTCATATGCTGTTACTTGCATATGTTGATGAAGTTTTTGAACAGTCTTTGTCTCTTTCCTGTGGGAAGCTGAAGGTTAAGTCCTCTTCTGTTATGGAGACTGCATTTGTGGATAGGAGTGTAAAGAATCCTTTTAGTTCAAAAAAAGTACATCGGAAAGGGAGTGTTGATAAATTAAAAACTATCCTGATGGGTAAGCCTGCACAAGTATTTCTTCCTTCACAAACTAGTGAAACCAGTGTTGCAAATCCAGCTGAAGGAACCTGTAATCCATATTTGCAGACACTTTTGGGAGAAATGTGGCTGGCTTGGCAAAAATCTTCTGCGGGATATAAGGATAACGAGATTGCATATTCTGAAACTCCATGGCTTCTTTGTGAGATTAAAAACTGTTTGATGGATCCAAACCTGAAGGAACCAGTTTCTGGGTTTTGGAAATGCAGTTTGACAGCCGGGAAATTAAATTTAGCTTTGGGGTATTCATCAGTATTGTCATTGGCTATACTGCTTGGCCAGATACAGCATGCTCTAAATTTGAATGAGAACACTGGGAGGGCAACTGTACTTCTGAATTTTCCTCCAACCATTGAAAATCAGGAAGAAATTAATTGGGAAGATAAATATGAGTTGTATTCTAATAGACTGAAGTTGACTTTTCTTAGAATGCTTCCGGAGAAACATATTGAACTTGGAGTTTTTGTAACTGGTCCTTGTATTGAAATGACACCGAGAAAGGTTGGACTTAACAGTGGGGATAAAGACACGAATCAGGATGATTTTCAACTTGGTTTTGATATCCAAAATATTGAGGTTGTTGTATGGCCAACCTCAAAATCAGATTTGGCATTAACTGGATGGTCAGAATCTGATGGTGCAGAATCAGAGAGCCACAAATTGCGAGAGCCTCAGATAATTGAAATTCCTAAACCAGATAATGAAAAGTATGCATCTAAGGGATGGATTTCACTTGGTTCTTACTTCAAGATTAGTGGTTTCGATATTTACAAGGGGAATTCAGCAGAAAGAGAACGAAACCAAATCTTTTCAATGAAGCCAATAGCTGCTCGGTTATTATTCTTCAGGTAGGGGATTCTAGCCTTTCCATTTGAATTTCATTTTCCCATACCAGGGACTTTGGACACCTTGATTTCTTGGTCCCATTTCCCTTGTTATTATCTGTTTTAATTGTTAAGTAGTTACATTTATTCTTGTTTTCTCAAGCGTCTCTGCTTTCCATTACTTGCACATCATTTACAATCAAGGAACCTTCTTCTTTTTCAAATAATTGCTCCCATGACTTTTCTGCTCAACATGGGGGAGAGCTGTCTCATTCTTTTATTATTCCTATCCTGGGTGTTCATGGAATTAGATGTGTGGTTGCCTGTTGGATGAACTGTCTTGAAAGAAAAAAGACATCAGCATCACAAAATACCATCTGAGGATTTTTGTCTTGCTCTTTTTCTTTGCATGTATTCAATTTCTTTGAAGTCCAAAAGCATATAAGAGCAAAATATCTAGCTTAATAACAAACAACATGAGGTGCTTAACGATTTAAAAAAGTAGAATACTGTGCATCTGATGGATATCTCCTTCTAGTTTTTTGATGAAGTAGATAACATTGCACTAAAGAACATGTTTAATCCCTCTTTGATACTGTTTCTTAATACACTAACCAAGCATCAATCTTTTCTTGATTTTTGTTTCAGGGAGTTTGTATATACGTTTAGCACGACTGTCATTGCTTTCTCAACAACTTTCTCTGTGACGGCTTCAGGATTCCATATTATATCATATATGGATGAGTTGTATGTTCTCTTTCAGGTGATTGTGTCCTTTTACTTTTCTTGAATAGAAGTAGCTATATGGCATTGATCAAAGCACATGTTTAAATGCCAACACCTTGAATTTTAGTACTTGAAATATTATGCATTTAGTTGTATCCTGAGCCAATTCTCTGTGCACTCATTGGCTTTTCACCTTCTTGACCTCCCTTTTATTCTTTTAAGGCCTTTAAATTTAAAGAATGAATTTTCAACTTGGAGATGCTATAAGGACAGTTGAAATAGTTTGTCTCAAAATAATGAGAGAGGACATTGTTGCCAATGAATTGTTGATGGATGTTCCTAGGAGAGCTGAATGGAATGTTTTGTTACTAAGGACATAAACTTTATTGACTTTGACGTGGTATTTAATAGTTGCATTGGTGATATGACAACCATTGCTTTCTGGGTTTTGACATGATGACCTTGTGGTGATGGTAGCACCAATTTGTTGTTCTAGGATTAAGGAAACTATAACACCTAAGAGGGGGGTGAATTAGGTGTATCACTAATATTAACAAATAATACAAATTAATTCAAATAAATACAATAACCAACAATATTATTAAAGTGCTTAAAATAAATAAGTAAGGGAGAGAATTTGCTAACTTGATTTTTAATGTGTTTGGCAAGTTTACATCCACACCTTAAGTACCAAACCGTACTTGAGTATTGTATTCTTTACCTTGTCCAAGCTTTAGAGTACAATGACCACTTGATGAATCCATACCAAGATTTTTACATCATTTGAAGATATTCATTCTTCAAGATTTTTCTTCCACTTATAGATATGCCTTGTTCAAGATTTTTATGTTGGTGAAAATACTTCACCAAAACCAAGAGTTTTTTCCTAAGTCAAAGGTTTATAAGTGATTTTTGTTATCAAATGGATATTACAATTGAAACTTCTAGTATCTCAATATCTCAAAAGATAGTACTTATAGGATCAGAAAGTGTTTAAGTGTAGTGAAAATGAGAGTGTATACTCTTGTACTAGATTATGAAGGTTTGATTGCGCAAATATGAGTATAATTAAGGATTTATGGTTTAAAAGTTGTTTCGCTTATAAAATAGCTTGTATATGATATATGCTCGGATTCTCTAACTAATTTTACAATTAGACAAGCTATATATATATATATGTTTATAGCAAAAACTAGCCGTTACAACCTTATTGACAGCTGAAACGGTCGACCAATTCATATAGAATTCTAGTTTTGATAGATTTAGCCTAGGTGAATTCTTAGAACCGTCTATTAGGTTTTTAATCAATCCTTTTAAGTGTATATATAGTGAAGTGTGTGAGTTCATTTTAATTGTGCTATCAAGATAAGATATATAGATTTACATAAAGCACTAAAATGAACACTTAAATTCCAAGTCTTCACCTTGCTTTCTTTTTGGATTTCAATTTCTTCATGAAATCCTTCATAGTTGTTGATATGATCTTTATGTAAAACTTGTTTAACACTTGTTCTCAATCAAACATATTATTAGTCCAATTTTCATTTTACTGTTATCATCAAAATATATAAAAACATAAATGTGTAACCTAAAGGTCAACACAATTGATGCTACCATGTAGTAACATGAGATAGAAAAAAAAGGCTACAATCCCCTAATTGTTGTAAAGACCTGCCATGACATTGGTATTTTAACTCCCATTTGCTTTTTCTTTTTGCTTCTGAAGGAAGAATAATTAAAATAGTTGAAAGTTTTATCGTAGTTTTTTTTCCCTTTGCTTAATGCAAAAGAAAGATATTGTATTTTGAAGTTACCTCGTGTCTTTGCACTTGTTTTTTTCAAATGGCATGACCGCGTCATATAATCTCTATCCAGGTGGTTGCAGGTTTGCTTTCAACAGTTTCGCTTTCATATGCTTTTAGGAGCTTTGATATAAGTGGTTTTATGCCTCTTCAAAACTTTGTGAGGCAAAATATGGTGTTCAATGAACTTGAGAATGATGAAATTAGTGCTGAAGGAGCAGCTTTGATTTGTAATAGCACTTTGGTCTCAACTACTGGAACCTTCAACTTCAAGTCGATGGATGTAACTCTTCAGAATTGTAGGATAGATGATAAGGAGGGAAGTTCTGTAAAAACATATGCTGCTATGAGCAACCAAATGGCTGGGCATGATTTGCCTGATTGTGGAATTTTGATTTCTGTTCATCAAACTCACGCAGAGGTATCTTTGGAAGAGCACAAATTGAAAATTCTCTGTGATTTGCAAGGAATTCAGTTTGTAATTTCTAGATATCCGGATCACATGCTAAAAAGTTTTGATCACTCTGTAGTTAGAAACTTGCTGCAGCAAACTGAGGGTGGATTATATGAAATATTTCTTTCTGATTTCACATTTACATTTTGGCTGGGTCAACATCACAATAGTTTGAATAACTCGGTTGGTAAAACTTCTTCAAGTGGTAATACATCACAAACAGTGGACAATGCCCATTTGATCAGTGAGTGTGAAACATCAACTGCTCAATCCTCTAGATTCACTCAGAAGTCAGATTTTGCTACAGACATCACAGCTTCATCCCCAAGTCAATGGATTCTTGTAAATGTTACACTTGGTGTAATTTTTGTGGCAAAGGGCTCATTAAAGAATTCTCTGGTTGGGCCAAATCAATTCAATAAGCTTACTGCATTGCTTGAAGTTGGGAGAAATCTTCAGACATTCTCTTGGGGAATAAAGGTGCTAATATCCTGAACTGCACAGATGCTATATCTTCTTTTGTTACTTGCTCATTCAATGAATTTATAGACTTTTGCACATCTTTTGTAGCGCTGAATTATTAGTTTATGTTTTGAAGCTCTTATCTGATTCCTGACTTATGCATGTTCATATCTGTTGTTTACTAATGGGAACGAGACATTATGCTATTGGACAGGGTGGCGTTCTTGTCCTTGAAACAGCAGCATTAACAATGTTTTTTCGGTGTGTTGTTTCATATCTCCAACGTATAAAACATCTCTTATCAATCATTAGTTCTTCTGTTAAACAAGCTGAAAATGCTGAAAATGAGGCCCAAGAGACGCTACATATGACCCGACAAACCAAATGGGAATGGCTTGAAGCTTCCACCATAGACGTGTCTCAGTTTTCTCTTACTCTTGTTGTTGAAGATGGCTCTGGTATAGTGTCCTTCCTTTTCTTATATGTGATACTTATGCCACATATTGCTTTTGAATAATTAGTTCATTTGTGTAGGAGGTTTTCAGGAACTTGTGATTGAGGTTGATGTCCATATGAAGTTCGAATCTGCAAATCTGCTGAGGAAATTCATATTTAACCTTTCCAGGATGGTGATCTTTTCTCAAGTTCATAGAAATTATGTAGAAAATGAAAATCATGGAAGTCATCAGAGCAAAATGTTGAATAATTTAGTTGCCTCTATATCAGCTGAAAAGCATGAGAATGATCATACATCAAATCAGGTTTGGGTTGGCATGGGTTCTATTTCAGATTTTGAAATGACAATATCCTTGTCTGAAATACAGGTGAGCAATGCTAAATTTCTTTTGTTTCTTTCAAGTTTTGAAAATGCAATGCTTGGATAACTTGCTGCAATTTTCATACTGTTGGTGCTTCTATCACTGGAAGAGCATGCATGCCTTGTTTTTGATATCTCAGTCTAACTTGCCTTTTATATCAGATGATTTTATCCATGGTTTCATCCTTCTCCTCTGCATCCAACAAAGAGACAGGCAGTGACCTGAAACGAAGGCGATTGTCCAGTAACCAAGAACCTGACAACTGTTTGAAAGCTATGGTTCCTGATGGTACATGATGTGTATGAATTTTTTTTTTAACCTTTTGCAGATTTAAGGGAAACTGAACTAAATGTTATTCATGAGTTGTGTAGGAGCAATTGTGGCAATTCAAGATGTGCATCAACACTTGTACTTTGCTGTTGAAGAAAGGGAAAATAAGTATAGTTTGTTTGGTGTTATTCATCATTCACTTGTAGGGGAGAAGGCACTTTTTAGGGTAAGAATTTATTATTTCACATTTCCATTTAATTCAGGAGCTTAGAGTCTTGATTTGTGGCAATTTCTTGAATCTTATAATTTTTGTATTGAGTTGTATGCGTTTAGATGTTGCTAATTTTGTATCTGTGTATTGAATAGCTCTGTACACAACTTTAATTTTTAGATGCTTTCCTGTATGGTTATTACAATAGTCTGTCTAGCATGCAGCAGTGGCTTTCTTGCTCTTTGTTCCAGAAGATATTGTGCCCTTGTTCAACAATTTTGGGAGTCATGTGCTGTTTATTGCTTACTGTGACATTAGGCTTTGCTTTGCATAAGCAAACAATTAGAACCTTCACACCTTTTCGTATGTTGTTTGGGGAGAAAAGGAAAAGTACAGGCATTAAAACATGGGTGCCCATGTGAAATTATGCAATCTATACTAGAATCAGGTTGGGGGACTGAACATTTAATGGATCTTATAAGGTTCCATGACTGTATACTCACCTTGGATCTGAGGCTTAGAAATGTCGTTTTTTGGAGATCATTTTATGCATTCATTCATTTTATTGTAGCCTGTTTTTTCATTGAATAACCATTGTTCCATATCCATACATCGATCATTTAATTCTAGTTTGCATTTATATTTCAATTCTACTTTCCTCATGCTTCTTGTGCTATCAGTTGGTTCGAGAAGGTTATATAATAATTACCACATACCCACTTGTTATATACATGTTTCTTTTGTACTGGGTCCAAACTCAATGATATGGGGAAAGTGATCTTCACTGACTGTGAAGTTGGAGCACGAGCTCTTTTGAGTACACAGTACTGATCCCTAGTGTGCTAATGTTGTGAATTTTTTGGGGGACAGTTATGAGATGTTATTGATACTTTGCATACTTGTGTGGGAGTGTAGCTGTGTAGCTCTAGGTAGAAAATATCACCAGCAGCCAGCTCAATTCTGAATCATGACAGTTGAGAGGCGAGTCTTGTCCTATTGCTTTACAGCATTACTTACTGATGTGGCACCCTCGCCCTTCTAAACCTGATTCTGGAGCCAATCATCGTGTAACACTTGCACAAATCCTCTTCTTCAGGAGGAGGGATGCATTTCAACACTTCTGAGGATAACGTTGTTGAAGCATTCTATAATGGAATGATCTGTAATACCGGAAACTTTCAAACTCATCCTTCATTTTATTTCTTATTACACTAATAGGGTCCCTTTTGCACTTTGTCTTCAAACTTAACTACCATGATACAAGTGATGTAGTAGTGTAACCACAGCTCAAACTTACTTGTAGGTCAAGCACCATAAGCAAGGAATGTGGAAGTCATCAGTTCTGTGGTTTTCCTTGATATCATTGCATGCTAAGAACAATGTTGGCGAACCATTGCGATTGAACTATCATTCTGGATCAGGTTTTGTTGGCATCTCCAGTGCTAATGATAGTGGTTGGTCACTCTGGAGGATACTTCCTTGTGAGGCTGAAAGCTACAACAGTGATATTGATTGGGAGCCATACAATAAGTTGGTTAAAGATACTTTTTACCTGGTAAATAAGAAGAGTGACTCAGCTGTTGCATTTGTTGATGGAGTTCCGTTGTTTGTTAGAAAGCCTGGACACCCTTTCAAGTTTAAAGTATGTAATCAGTTTCCTTGGAGGCATGAGGATGCAGGCAGAATTTCTGGGCAGTGCAGAAGTCTCCCTTCCCTTCAAATTAAAATTGACCATGTTTCTGTGACCATTGTCCATGAACTTTTAGATACAAGGGACAGGTTTCCACTTCTTCGTGGCTGCATCAGTAATACCGAACTTAATCTCCAGATTCTATATTATAAAACCAGAGTTATGAGCACATCAATTGCTTTGCTTGAATACTTTGATGCCCAAAAAAATTTGTGGTGAGTAGTAATTCTGAAGAGAATACTAGTCTATGCTCCTAAATTTGTTTTTACATCAAATTGATCTTCAATTTTATGCAGATTTGTATTAATTTCCTCTTCTATGCAGGAGCAAACTTGTTCACCCTCTTGAAATATGTACATTCTATCGTTCAGTTTTCCACATTCAGGATTCAGAAACTGTTCAGCATGGAGCACCAGTTCATTTCTATTGCCGAAGTAAAGAGGTCAGAATAATGACAATTGAGATGATATTTCTCTCCACGGCTCATTCTCCTACCATTCATAGAATGTAAACAATATTTGTTCTTGCATATTGGCAGTTGAACATATCCCTAACTGAGCTCTCCTTGGACGTACTTCTTTTTGTGATTGGGAAATTACAATTGGCTGGTCCATTTTCATCGAGGAGTTCCATGATTTTGTCCAACAGCTGCAAGGTTTATACTTTCTATTTAGCTGGTTTTCCCTATGGGGTGTGTGTGTGCATGCGCGCCCTTGCTGGTGTCATCTCCATGTGCCAAAACATGCTCATAAATCATTCCTTTTAGCTTAAGCTTATCCCTGAATCATTTTTTATAGTTTAAACAACAATTTGTTTCTTACTGTTATTTTAAATTAGGGAGTCCTTTCTGTAGGCTTGGGATCTCAAGGCCTTCCATTATTCGTCCATGTGTGGACTAGCAATGGGCAACCCTATGCCCTCACCATCCCATGCTGTTCTTAACAACTTGCAGTTGGTTGCCTATTCCTTTTATTCGATACATCATGGTGCTAATCTGTGAACTCTGACTGCATACATGCATGTCTCTGTTTAAGAGGGATGGGGAGGAAGAAGGATGGATAGGGTAAAATGGAGGTACGAACCCATTCATCTGATGGATAGGGTAAAATGGAGGTACGAACCCATTCATCTGATTGTTTGGCTAACAAGGGAGGGAAATGATGCAACCAATCCACCCAATTTAGGACGATTGTAGATTACGATTTAGGAAGGATAGAAAAGATCCTTCCCTTCCATTCTTGGGTCTTTATCCACCATGCCAAACAAGGGAAGCGTCTCATCTTTCTCCTCTCATCCATCCTACTTTCCCTCACAACAAACAGAGCGTAAACTGACAATTGCTTATGTAGCTCTGTTGGTAGTGGTTATGGTGGTTCAGCCCTTGCATTCTACGTTATGGTCTTTTACATACAATAGTCGAAGCTGCTGATTACCAACTGTATGTTTTACAGCTAAGAATCAATCACATATGAATTTGATCTCATTCCAACAGAATATCTATTTATATTCATCTCCAACTCTGGAATAAGATTCTAGCATCTATTTTATCTTGTGAGGAATGACATGCTTTGAAATGTTGTCTTTAACTTTAAGAGGTCCAATTTCACATTTTTCTCTTGCCTGTTGATGCTATTACTGCGATTTAAACAGCATTAATGATAACTGCTTATTTATTTTAACACCCCCCCCCCCCCTCCCATCCATTTGAGTGTAACATCCTGTTATATTCTTATAACCATCCTGCATCTTGTATACTTGGAAAGAGTTGTAATGGTGTTTACTATACCAGGTGGAAAACCAAACAGGTTTGAGCCTTATTTGTCACTTCTACAACAAGAAAAGTGTTACAATAGCCAGAAAACAGTCTGCTTCTGTTTCTTTAAGGTAACTTATTAGAAAGGTCTGTTTAATGGTTAATGGGTATTGCACATACAAAGATGCACATTCTTTGTTTGCATGTATTGAGTTTAACATTTGATTTATTAATAATCTCTTGTTATTAATGTTCTGAAGCAGCCAAATATTGGCAAATCAACCTCCAGAAAGCAAGTCACTTGTTACAATTCAGCTTTCTGATCTTGGATCTTTTGCTACTTCCTCACTTGATATTTCTATCCTAGAAACTCGAGTGCTTGCTTGGAGAACATCTATAGTGTCACTTCAAGGTATGTCACCACATTTATTTGAATGAAGTATTAGCAAATGTGTCCTGTTTATTGGTTTATCAAAGCAAACTGTCAGCTCTCCTGTCCTGCTTGCTTTACTGACTCAATTAGACATGATAGCTAAATTTAACTTTGTGACTGTTAGTTGTTTTTGCGTGAAACTGATTTTAATTTTCTTTTTCGGGGGATGAAGAAATGCAGCAATGGGAATTAATATTTGATTTAACTGCTAAATAATAATAGAATAAATACTAATATTCTTAAATAATACTAAAAATCTAGAATAATCATTCAAAGTTTAATTCACATTGCTGTCTTTCTTCATTCCCATCTATAAATTTCTACGAACATATTAAGGTATA
>Ga0325411_1005048_pt1 | contig 14684 bp, 14 predicted proteins | sample PopdelMetagenome_13_FD_206181 | JGI IMG/M metagenome (GOLD analysis project Ga0325411, IMG submission 206181) | Populus deltoides microbial communities from Bellville, Georgia, United States - Xylem-PdIQD-R4 | ecosystem: Host-associated > Plants > Phyllosphere > Stem > Wood/Secondary xylem... | reverse complement strand
TTATTATTATTATTATTATTATTATTATTTTGATCAGAATGTAAGTATAAATTAAGATCAAAGGTTACCATGTTGGAAAACCAGCAAGTTTAGATACATATAAAAATTAGGAATAGGCTCCCAAGCAAAAGAATACCAGGAATAGCCAGGTCATGCATACATACATAAACTAACTAGGCAACAAAGAGAAACCTATATTTTATACACAAAGAACATATAGGGAACAAGCTTCCTAAAAAAAAAAAAGGCTATATAAGGCCAAAACCAAAATGTGCAGGAAAGGTTAAAAAAGAAACCACATAATGGAGGTGTCTAAACCAACCCAACCAGCAGAACAAGTCAACCAAAATCCATATCAAAATCTGGACTCCAAAGGAGCCAAAACCAAAGCTGAACAACCTAGCTAGTAGAGACCAGCAAGCAGATCAACAAAGACAGAGGGAGCACAACAAATAGCAAACCACCTTTCAGCAGAAAACAAAGCATCCAACAAACAGAGGAATTGGCGCTAGAAGAAACACCCATCAACATAAAACAACAAGAATGATAGCAAGTCATGCGACAAATAGTCCAGAAGAAAAATAATAGACCATCAGAAGAGACTCTCCCAGTCATTCCTAAAATCCTAGTAAAAGAGAAGGAATCAGAAACAGATGAAGTTGTATACATCCTAGACAAATAGAGAAACATCACACCTAGAAGCAACAAGAAACACAAAAGTAGAAAAGAGGAAGACAATAAGCTTTCAAAGAGGTCAGAATACGGATAACCAAATCTCGTGTGAAGACATTTCAGAGCTTAACCTGAAACACTATAAGCTAAAGGATTAGATTCATGGAAGTACAAAACTGTGTAGAAGAGAGTCTGAAACTTGCAGAGTAAATAATTAACATATTTATCAGTATTATCAAACACTCTATTATAGAATGTACTTATATAGGAAATATTGTATATAAGAAATATTGTAGACATGCTCTTGTGTGATAACCTCCACCATTACTATTGTATATTGCCCTTCCTATATATATAGAAAGGGTTGGCTAACCATTAGGTTAAGCCTCCCAATTATTCTCAACTTGGTATCAGAGCCTTCTGCCGTTAGAACTCTTTTCTCCCTTCCTCCCTTTGCAGCCGACCCTCTCTTTACTTTCTCTACATGGATTCTACTGCTGCCGCCGACTTCTCCCTCTCCACAGGTAGTGCAGCACAGTCAGCTAGCCCTCCCCAAGCTGCTGCAGCTAGTTCCCTTTCTTCCCCACAGCAGCCTCCACCTGCAGAGCTTGTCTCTAATTCTTCCTCCCAAGTCCCTGCCGTTCCTTTACCTCTCATGGGAACTGTCGCTACAGCTATTGTTCCTTTAGCGAACACTCACCAAGTTGTTTCGCTAAAACTTACGAACACAAATTATCTCTATTGGAGAATGCAGATGAAGCCATATCTCCTTGGTCAAGGTGTTTTTCACTTTGTTGATGGTTTCGTGCCGTGTCCTCCATCTCATATTTTTGACAGCTCTGCTGGTTCTTCCTCCATCATCAGCCCTTCTTTTCTTCATTGGAAGCAACAAGATCAACTTATTTTGAGTGCTTTGCTCTCCTCTCTCTCCGTGGATGTGTTGCATCTCGTGGTAGATTGTTCTACTTCGCATTGTGTTTGGTGCACTCTTGAGAAAGCGCTTGCCTCTCCGTCTAATTCTCGCATCATGCAACTCCATGGCTCCTTTCAAGACCTTCGTTAAGGTGACTCATCGGTTAGTCTATACATGCAGCAAGCCAAATCGTTATTTGACGAATTGGCTGCTGCTGGTCGCCCCATGTCTCTTGAAGATTTCAATCTTTATATGTTTCGTGGCCTTCGTGGTGAGTTCAAAGACTTGGTAACGAGTCTCATAACCAAGGCAGAACTGCTATCCTATGCTGATCTTCACAGCCACTTTCTTACCCATGAATTTCTGCACAAGAACCCTTTCCATTCCATGGCTGCCGCTCCTTCTCTGCTGTCTTTTTTTTCTTTGCCACAGCAGCCACCTCTGCTGCCAACACCATAGTTTTCTGCACACCATGCTATGACTCATCACAACCCCAACTTCAGCCGCAACAGGGGTCGCACTAGAGGTAATTGGCGTCCCCACAACAACTGTTTCACTCCCCAGAACAGGGGCCAATTTGCTGCAGATTGGCGACCAAACCACTGGCAGCAAACCAGGCGCAATTCCAGTGCTGGGCAGTGGTCTGGACAACAGCATGTACGCTGCCAATTGTGCTCCGGTTTTGGGCACATAGCTCCCTATTGTTCCCAGTTTCGTAGCAGCTCTCCGCAGCCTTCTGCTTATCTTGCTGTTGGGAATATCTCTGCTGCGACTTGGTTCACCGACACCGGCGCAAATCAACACATCACACCTGATCTTGGAACTCTGACCGATTCTGCACCCTATCTTGGTAATGATTATTTGCATGTTGGTGACGGTAAGGGCCTTGACATATCCCATAGTGGACATACTAAATTACATTCCCCAAAACGCATGTTTACATTATCTAATGTTCTCCATGTGCCTCACATTACCAAACCGTTGTTATCTGTTCAAAAATTCTATCGTGATAATCATGTTTATTTTAAATTTCACGCTTCTATGTTTTATGTGAAGGATCTCATCACCAAGGAAGTTCTCCTTTCCGGTCAGAGTCATGATGGCCTTTATGTCCTCTCAGAGTCTTCTGCCACGTTAGTTCCTCAAGCTTTTTGGTCTCCTTGCATCTCCGCGACTGCCGACCTGTGGCATCGTCGTTTGGGTCATCTAACCCCTAGCATTTTCAATTTGTTAGTTTCCGGTAATAAAATCGTATGTACTTCTAGACGTTCTCTTACTTAATGTCAAGCTTGTCCTTTAGGAAAGTCGTCCCGTTTGTCATTAGACCTACGGGTCACAAAACTTCTGCCCCACTTGAATTAATTTTTAGTGATGTTTGGGGTCCTGCCCCTATGTTTTCTTCTGATGGCTTCCGCTATGTTGTTATTTTTGTCGATGCGCATACCAAACATATATGGTATTATCTGCTTGTTGCGAAATCTAATGTTTTTTCCACTTTTCAACGTTTTCAAACACTTGTTGAGCGTTAGTTTTCTCTTAAAAATAAATCTGTTCAAACTGATTGGGGCGGTGAATATCGTAAATTAAATAAATTTTTTCAGACCATTGGTATTCATCATCGGTTAATTTTTCCTCATACTCATGAACAAAATGGCACTGTTGAACGTCATCATCGACATATTATCGAAGCTGGCCTAACCCTTTTAGGCCAGTGTAGTGCCCCATTGCGATTTTGGAACTATGCTTTTGAATCATCGGTCTATCTTATTAATCGCATGCCTACTCTTGTTCTCCAAAATACATCTCCATTTGAGTGTCTGTTTCGACGCACTCTTGATTATAACTTCCTACGTACTTTTAGGTGTCTTTGTTTTCCCTTTTTGCGTCCATATCATGCTCATAAATTAGATTTTCGGTCTTCTCCTTGTGTGTTTTTAGGTTATAGCTCATCCCATCTTAGTTATCGTTGTCTTGACTTAGAGTCTGATCGTATTTATGTCTCCTGTCATGTTCGTTTTCACGAAAATGTCTTTCCTTTTGCGAAGTCTGAACAGGTAACATTCTCACCGGTACCTCCCACCCTACCTCCCTATCCTCCATTCTTGCACCCTCCTCCATCCTTTCAGCCTACTACTTACAAAACCGGCCCCAACCACAAACCAATTCTGCCTTTTGCCGCACCCCACCAGATTACCCCTTTGCCCATTGATTCTGCCACCCCTTCATCACCATCCCACACTACCATACTGTCACCATATGTTTGTCTTTCCAATGATCATTATACATGTACAGGTTCTCCATCACCGGATGTGCATATTCTCAGGTCTACTGCAACAAAGCAGCCCGGTTCTGCAACAAAGCAGCCCGGTTCTACATCAGCCTCACCAATGTCTGCAGTGCCGACCAGTCCCTCCACTGCTTCTCCAGCTGGTCTGTAGCTCTATGTAAACCTCTCTTCATATCCTCTTCAGCCTCTTCCAGGTACAGGTCACATTTCTCCATGCCCAGCTGCTCATCAACATCCCATGGTTCTTCGTCCAAGGCAGCCCAAGACAGCGCTGTCCACAGCTACTGTCGCAGCCTTTGCTGTCTCCTTCAGCCGGGTAGTTTCTCCTCCCTCTCATGAGCCACTTGTTTTTAATGATGCTAACAGATATGAGGCGTGGCATAGTGCTATGCGTGAGGAAATTCAGGCCTTATGCGCAAACAGAACTTGGACTTTAGTGCCTTTTCATCCCTCCATGAATGTTGTTGGTAGTCGGTGGGTATACAAGATTAAACGCAGATCTGATGGCAGCATCGAGAGGTATAAGGCACATTTGGTTGCTAGAGGTTTCACTCAGCAAGAAGGTATTGATTACTCTGAAACCTTTAGTCCGGTCATCAAACAGGCGACCGTCAGATTAGTCTTCTCCATTGCAGTTTCATGTGGTTGGAAAACTCATCAGCTTGACATCCATAATGCCTTCCTCAATGGTGTTCTTGATGAGGAGGTCTATATGAAACAACCTCCAGGTTTTTGTTGATTCTGCTCTCCCCTCTCATGTGTGCCGATTGTATAAATCTCTATATGGTTTAAAACAGGCTCCGCGGGCTTGGTACACTCGTCTGAATGATTTCCTGTTATCTATTGGTTTCTATGCCTCTAAGGTGGATACCTCATTATTTATCTTCTCTGTTGGTGCTGATATTTGTTATCTTCTGCTTACGGGTAGTAACTCTCTTCTGCTCCAACGCGTCATTCAGCTACTAAGTTCAGAATTTAAGCTTCGCGACTTGGGTTCTGTTCATTACTTTTTGGGTATTGAGGTTCAGTCTACTAGTATGGGTCTTATGCTCCGCCAGCATAAATATATACTTGATATCCTCACTAGGGCTGGTATGTTATCTTGCAAACCTGTTGATACCCCTATCTCTACATCCAAAGCTACCATTTTGCCCGATCCATTGTTTTCTGATGCTACCCGCTTTCGTCAAATTATGGGTGCTCTTCAGTATCTCACTTTTACGCGCCTAGATATTTGCTTTGCTGTTAACAGAGTCTGTCAGTTTATGCATGCTCCTACAGATTCTTATTGGGCTGTCGTGAAACGCATCTTGCGTTATCTTCGGGGTACGGCATCACATGGCTTACATATTACTCGCAGTTCTTCTTTTGCCTTACATGGTTTTACGGATGCAGATTGGGCAGACAATGTTGAGGACAGAAAGTCTACGGGTGGTTACCTTGTGTTTTTTGGTCAGACGCCGATTTCGTGAAATCCGATAAGCAACGCACAGTTGCTCGCTCTTCTACTGAGGCTGAGTACAAAGCCTTAGCTAATGGCACTGCTGAGGTTATCTGGCTTCAGTATTTATTAACAGATCTCCAGATTCCGTCTACTTCTGCTCCTATTATCTGGTGTGACAACCTTGGTGCCACTTATTTGTCTGCAAATCCTGTTTTTCATGCTCGTACAAAACATGTTGAGGTCGATTATCATTTTGTCCGAGATAGAGTTGCAAAGAAGGAGATTCAGATTCATTTTATTTCCTCCCATGATCAACTTGCTGATGTCTTCACTAAGCCACTTCTTACTTCTTCGTTTACTGCTTTTTGTTTCAAGGTTCGGGTTGATCCCCCACCCTCAGCTTTAGGGGGCATATTATAGAATGTACTTATATAGGAAATATTGTAGACATACTCTTGTGTGGTAACCTCCACCATTACTATTGTATATTGCCTTACCTATATATATAGAAAAGATTGGCTAACCATTAGGTTAAGCCTCCCAATTATTCTCAACTCACTCTTCTGTTCTGTTCTCCCCAGATCAGATACATAACCAAGGCTAAAGAAACTTTGTGCATTCTTGACTGCAGCCCTTTTTCGTTAGCATTAAGACCTCAGAGTGCACTATTCAGAGTAATCATGCTCATATTGATCCGCAACAAGGACTTAACTTTCCTCTAGAAAAGGGAAGTCCAATCATAAGCAAAGAAAAGGAGGTTGTGAGTTTCATCATGTTGCCTACAAAGAGAACAAATGTTGTCAGATGAAGTAGGCCTTAGTTTTTTTTTTTGTTTTCAGCTTTCCAAACACAACTAACCATGGGATGAAGTTGTGATGGGGTATTAACCATTGCTCCCAAATTACATTACACCATTAAAAAGGGACACTCTTAAATCTGAAATGTTCATGAACATTAGCAGAAAAAGATCCCAAATTATTCTGTCAGCATTAAAGCATGTTAACTACTTCAGCAATGCCACTATAATCGCAAACTAGCTAACTTTTAGGAGAAAAATAAACTTATAGAGGGAAGAAGTTTTCTGGAGCTTAGAAGTCCATAATGTGTGACGAGGTAAGTAGTAATGGTGAACCCATCGAATCTAAAGAGAGTTAGTTTTAAAATGGATATTCCACAGGTGCTTTGACAAGAAGCTTTTGTTTCTGGCTTTAAGATCAAGATGACCCAAACCCCCTTCGTATTTAGGCAGACATACATTTTTTCAAGCAACGAGCGCTAATTTATTACTTATAAGGTTCCAACTCCATATAAAACTTCTGTACAAGGAGCAGATATGATTGAGAACTAGTGAAGGTATGGGGAAGATACTGATCCAAAACTGAATCATCCCACACAAAACAAAACGAATTAGCTCAAGCCTGCCAGCATAAGACATGTACTTCCCTATCCAACTCTGTATACACGCCTCCAACTTATATAGAAGAGGATAGTACTGGCTAGCAAACAGCCTGTGAGGACCTAATGGCAACCTAAGATACTTGAAAGGAAAACTACTTTCAGAAAAACCTGTATGCTATAGGATATCATGCTTGGCAGCCTCTCTAACCCATTAAAGAAAATGGAAGATTTATTAGCATTAATAATCAACCTTGATATCCTCCCAAAAACCAGAAGATGCCAAAATAAGATATTCATTGAGGGTAAATCACATTGGCAGAGCAGAAGGATATCATTTGCAAAAGCTAAGTGGCTTATACCAAGGAAGCTGCACTTTGGATGAAAGTGAAAATCAGCCTTTTGAGAGGCCACGTGAAGCATCCGAGAGAAATATTCCATACACATAATAAATAAGTAAGGTGATAAGGGATCACCTTGCCTTACACTATATTTGCCTTTAAAGATACCAAATAAGTTACCATTAACAGTCACTGAATAGGATGAAGTCTCAACACACTTCATGATTAAGTGAACAAAATGAGCTGGGAAGCCTAGCAGCAGAAACAGATGCCTAATAAAAGGCCACTAAACATAATCAAAAGTTGTTAGCATTAATGCCTAATGAAGTCAATCTTGATGAGGCATCTAGGAGAGGCTCGTTTTTTACCATAATACCGTAGGAGCTCTTGCATGAGATTTATGTTGTTAGCCATATTTCTTCCTCCTAGGAAGGCATTCTGAGTAGGGCTAATGATATACTTGATGCAACCATATTATTTGATAGTTTCACCCACATTTAACTAGTGTTTTGCCTATGTTTTATACATATAATACCTTGATATTCTTTGTTTTATGTTTTGAAGGCACTTTTGAATGAAAGATGCAAAAATGAGTAAATTGGAGGTAATTGACAGATTTGACCTTCAGTTGATGTTTTGTGTGGAGCGTGATCTCTAGAGGTCAAAATGAAGTGATTCCAGTGGAATTAAAAAGCTAACATCCATATCTTTCTGGACATCTAAGGCAAGAAAATAAAATAAGAAAGAGCATGGAAATCGCAGTCTTCAAAGTTAAATCTCGTAATTTGTCAATGTAAACCTTCGACCATTCCGACTTAAATATCTAGAGCTACAAAAGTCCAATTGATGCAAACACAATTGTTTTGGATTCCTGACTCAAAGACCTATCAACGCTCCACATGTAAGCAAAAAACGATGTCATATAAGGGAGATATGATTTTTCAAAGATGACAACTGAATTCTGCCAGCAAACAGGTTTCATGAAGAAACGAGTCCAAATTATGTTCTAAAGCATCTAAACCATCATCCAAGTTTTTATTTTAGCAATTTAACTCCTCTAAGTCAAAGCTTGAAGATTTCATGCAAGACTATTTCTTTTTTTTTAGAAAGATAGTTATTGAAGTACTTAAATGTAAACTGTCAATTTAAGGGAGAACTATTTTGTAAAATAGAGACTGTGATTTTCTAGGATATAAAAAGAATGTGAGAAGATAGGGGGGTAGCCAACCAAGAAGAGAAAAATGCTCCCTTCCTCTAAGAAACCTAAAAATCATGCATTCCTCCTTCTTTTTGATTAGTTGTTCAACAAACATGCAAGACTAAACTCTTTTTCTTGGTTGCAAGGACATAAAAACCTTTGGATTTCAAGAATTGTGAGATCTATTTTACCTTTTCTTTTCAGTTTATATGATGAATATGTTTGTTCTCCTATGGTTATTTTTCCTATGATTGTTTATTTTAATTGCCAGAACGGACTCTAAGTTATTATTGTAGACAATCTATTGCTTAATTTGATATCAAAACCGAAGTTGTGGTATATGAACTTGTGAAGTAACTTAGTTTAATAATTGTGGCGGATCTATGCTATTGATCTTAAAGAGAACATTCAATCAAATCAAACATAGACTGCAAACAATTATGTTTTCTTGATTAATCAATTTATCTAGTTCTTAAGGCTGCCATTGAATTAAATTACTAGTGTGGATACTGTGAGTATTTGATGGTTAGGGTTAGTTATACGGAGGATCCATTAACTAACCAATGTTAAGAAGAGATAAATATTCAAAATATAAATTGATGTCTCATTTCCATGATCAGTTTTGATTTCTGTAGGTGGACGTTTACTTGTGACCAAGGTTTGTTCTCTTGATAATTTCTTATTTTATTTAATTTTGCTTGATAGTTTTCTGCTTTAACCTAGATAATGTCCAAACCCCCCCAAATTGCATATCATCTAGCATAAAAATCTGACTTGAACCTTCCTCATGGGATCGACCCTTTGCTTGCTCTATACTATCTTGTGTGTTGTGTTTTAAGCTAGGGTAATTAATTTGTGCGACCATGACATCGCAACAATACTGGAGCACATTAACTAGACGACCTGCTAGGAGCTTGGAAATGACTTCATATATGACATTACAGTAGAAGATAAGCTTGAAATCTGCATGTTTTAGGCATTAAAGCTATGATTGAGTGATTAACTTGCTTTAAAAGTTCCCCCAAGATAAAGAAATCTTTAATAGCAGCACATAAGTCATTCCCAATAACATTCCAAGACTTCTTGAAGAACATAAAAGAGTAGCCGTCAGGACCAGGAGCCTTTTCATTGCCAATACTGAAGAGTGCTTCTTTAACAACATCATTGGACATTAGGGCAAATAGGAGATCATAGGTACTGTCATCGAGGCAAGGACCACTGCGAGCCACCACAACATCAATCAGGATAGTATGCCTAGAAGTCCTAAGCAACTTTTAGTAGTATATCACAAAAACTCCACACCCACTTCATCCAAAAAATCAGTAAGCACACCATCCGAACGTTGAATAGCTGGGATGTGATTCATCCTATGTTTTTGACTCATCAATAAATAGAAGAACCTAGTGCCCTTATCACCTTTATTAAAGAAAGACGTTTTGAGCTTCTGACCAAAAAACATCTTTTCAGTTAATTTGAGATTAATGAGATTGAGCCTAAGCTATTTATCTTGCATTATGAGCTGAGAATTATTTCTGTCATTCTGCATAATGGTTTGGTGGCAATCCAATTCATTTTTAGCTCTAGCAACTCTTTCATAAATGTGATTGACGTGATGCTTATTGAGTTCCTTTAGAGGCCTCTTCAAAAGCTTTAGCCTTCAATAAAGGATATACATACATGATCCAAAGATATCTGCTGTCTAATTATTGTAAAGAAGCTCTAAAAACCCGAGATGATCAACCCACATGTTAAAGAATTTAAAACTTGCATTATGAAAATGCTGAGGACCTATCTGTATTGAAGCCATAAAATGATTTGAAAAAGCACCAAGATTGGAGAAATGAACATGAGCCTGTAAAGACAGGTTAGACCAGATAGAATTCACCATAACCCTATCAATTTTACTCCACACAATACCATTTAACCAAGTGAAGTGACATCTTGAGTAGTTTAAGTCAGCAAGCCTAAGGTCAGCACAACATTTTCTAAAATCAAAAACTTCATAACTAAAAACAGAGTCACCATTATGTTTATCTTCCTGGGAGAGGATGGAGTTGAAATCTCCAAAGATCATCCATGGAGAAGCAGGACTCCACTTCCTTAAATCATCCCATAAATCCCTTCTCGTGATAGCTGTGTTGAAACCACATATAAATGTAGCTGTAAAACTATAATGATTCACCAGGCAGGTGATGACAACATAGAGACCTTGGTCAGATATGGAAATAAGATCAACATTAACAATATTGGGATTCCACAAAACAATAATTCTTGCATTACAAGCAACATCTACATTAGAAAGAAGTTTGCATTGTTTCATCTAAAATTTATACGTATGATAAAGCTTGGAAGATAAAAGCTTAGTTTTTAGAAGACCACATACATCAGTATGATGTTTCTTCATGAGGCCTGCAACCTCATGTTGCTTCAGAGGGCTGTTTAGTCCTCTAACATTCCAACTGTCGTAGTCTATATTTTATTGATTATATTAGTCGTGAAGTAATTGGATTGCCCAAATCTAATCAGTCTATAATTTTAAGCTAATGTTTTTTCCTTTACTATAGTGGTGATCAATCATATCTAGTGTGGCAGACCTCCACATTAGTGCTTTAGAATATCAAGATAGGGAATATATTGAGAAAATGAAGGTCAAAGTAGAAGATGCGATGCTATCATAGCTGTCTGTGCACACCGTCGACGACGTCCCTACAAAAGCCTTTATAAGGAAGCTGGCTGAGGGAGAAGCATACCAGAATTGGAAGATGGAGCCTGCTCCTATTATGTTCAAAAAGTAATTATTCCTATTTGACCATATCTACTAAAGTGTTTTTTCTTGTTTTGATGTTTTACCTCTTTACGAATGTTTTATTGTGTTCTATTATTCCGAACTGCTTTTATTCTTGATGGCAATTTGGCTTACAATACCACATGATCTTCTTTGTCAAATGAGCTTTTTTATTTTAATAAGATCATGCATTTTCTTATATCCACAATGTTTCTCTATTTTCTTTTATCTTCCATGCAAATAACATAATTACACGAGCACACCTTACAATTTTAGAAATCCTAAAAGTTCCATCAATTCATAAACTCAGTGCATTAAGAATAATTGGCCAAATTTTGATAATATAATTGCAATTTACTAAGTTGATGGAAAATTTTGAGAAAACTTGGAAACCCACTAGTAAAGAGCTAGAAGTAAAAAAATTAGGTACTGAATAAGAAAAAAAAGAATTAAAGATTGGTACCCTTATTATGCCGAGGAAAAAGATGACCTAATCTCTTTATTACATGAATCTGCTGATGTTTTTGCATGAACTTATACTGATATGCCTAGTTTGGACAATGATATAATGGTACATAGGATTCTCTTGGTGGAAGAAAATAAGCCAGTTAAATAGAAGACTAGACGAATAAGTCTAGATACGCTGCTTAAGTTGAAGGTGGAAATACAGAAAAAGTGGAATACATGATTCCTGGATGTGGCCCATTATCCTCAATGAGTGGCTAATGTAGCTGTAGTTCCTAAATAGGATGGTACGATCAGGGTGTGTGGATTATAGAGACTTGAACACGACATTTAAATAAATCTACCATAGTTATGAACTATTAAACACTTGTATATTTTTTAAACCATGTTGAAAATTGTTCATCTTGTAATTAGAGAATTTGAGCTTCACTAACATTTGGGTTTTGGGATATAATAATTGATAATGTTGCCTATAAGGAAGTTACTAAATTTAGTTTATATGAGAAAATGGTTTAAAACTATATATTTGTAAAATTGACATACTAAACCAAAGGTCTTAATTCATCACAGTTAAATAACATATAATTATGTGCTTGTTTGGATTCGATGTCTGTCAAATATATTTTCCCTATTGGTTTCTTTGATAATGGTGATCCGGGATAATAATATATTGACAAATTCTCTCACCACATTCATCATTTCTAGGTATGCAATTGATTCTTGTTCTCAAGTGAGACTTAAAATAATATGAGGTAAATATTGAAATCTCTTTAATAATATAAGTCTTGCATATCGAAGCCTCAACATGCACTTTGTTTCTAAAATTTTTCTTTCGGTTGAAAAAGTATTTGCATTCAAGTAATTAGAGATGAATAACTGAATGTTGAAAAAAAAAAGATCTAATTATTTAGGATATTCCTAACCTTTTGAATGGATACACCTCTTTGTACTGCATAGGACCTCTAACTTTTGCCTTATATACCAAATATATAAGTAGATGCTCCATTGAGTCGAGGAAGGAGGAGGGAAATATCATTTTAAGATTACAAATTATCTTAATAATGTTCATTCCAAGTTGCTTCTTGTTTAGGGTATGCAACTTATTCAAATAAATATCTCTAAAAAAATGACTAATATTTATAAGTGCATCCCATATTAATTTTTGCAATAAACCCCTATAAATAATTGGAATGAGTATTTGCATAAACTCATGGTTGTCATGATTTTTTATTTCATATAATTTGTATCCCTTTAAATTCTTAAATCTAGCTATGTTTGAAGTACATTCATCAGGAAATCACAAACTCTTAAGTCATTCATAGACTAAAAGTTGTGCGTCTTTGTCTATGGCGAAGTTGGCTTTGAGATTTGCAACATGAAACCCATCACTAATCAAATCCATATTCCCATGGTCACAATGCAAAGCTAGATCCTTTATAACTTTTATATTGTCATTTGTTTTCCCTTTCACGTCTATGAACATTATTGTTACCCATTTTTGGGTTCCCATAAAAAAAATGAAAATGAGAAAATACAAAAAATATATCAAAAAAATATTTGAAGGGAATCAAAAAAATAATAGGAGCGAGAAAAGGACTGGAATGCTGAAAAAAGGATAAAATTGGTTGAGAAGGTTCAAAAATACAAAATGTTGAAATTTGACAGTATATTTTTTACTGGTGAGAGCTTTGTTGACAAGGAAAATTCAATTTGAGGAAGAAAAGTCCAAAATCAGATGTTTATGGACTCAATTAAATTTTATCCAAGGTTTAATTGAATTTATGGAGGATTTGATTGCAAGAAAATTGATTTCTTAAGTCAAATTAGGCTTTTATTGGAAGAAATTAAAGTTCTGGGGTCCAATTATAATTTTGAAGAGTTGATTTGGTCAAATCAGGGGCTTAGTTGCATAATTATTGAAGTTTGATGGTCAATTAAGGACTTAATTGAAACAATCCAAAACCAAGGACTAAATCAGAAAAGGCGTTAAAATCAAGGGGTCTAATTATAATTTTCTGGGGGGCTTGATTACAAAATTGTTAAAACATCCAAGGACCAAATCAGAAATATTCATTTTGAATTAGAAAATGATGTTGTTTCATTTGTTCATCACCTTCTTCATCTGCAATGGTTTCTGGAGTAAAGGCAATGCAGGTGTTACCAGCTTCAATCAAAGAGCATGTTTAGTGGCTGACATCCCTCGCCACCGTGATGCACGCCAGCCGTTACCACGAAACGCCTGCGTCCTCTGGTTGTAAAAGTCAAAGGAAGAACCGAACCGAAAGGGGGGGAACTAGAGGGGAATGACAGAGGAAAGAAAAAAAAGACAGCGAGAGAGGAGAAAGACAAGGGAAGAGACGACGAGCAGGAGATAGACACAGGGGAGAAAATAGGATAGAACAGAGGGAGACAAGGAGGTATGCGTTGCCACTTCCAGGTATGCGTTTTTCATCTCTGTGAATGCGATTTCCTTTTGCATTTTTACTGTTGTTGCGATGTCGCGGTCGCACAAATTAATTACCCTAGCTTAAAACACACAAGATAGTATAGAGCAAGTAAGGGGTTGATCCCACGAGGAAGTTTCAAGTCAGATTTTTATGTTGTACTTTATGTAATTGGGGGATTTGGTTTGTGATTATCTAAACTATGCTAGCAATTAAACTAGCAAACAAAATCAATTAAAACCGAAACTTATCAAGAAAACAAATCTTGGTCGCAAGCACACATCCACCTACGGAAATTAGAATCGATCCTTGAAACAAAAATTGCAGTTTATGTTCTGAAATTTTATCTTTTCTTAACGTTGATTAATTAACGGATCCACCATATAACTAATCCTAACCAACAAACAATCAAAGTGTCCGCACTAATGATTCAATTTAATGGCAGCTTTAAGAACTAGATAATTTCATCAAGATTAATATACAAGTTGTCCGCAGCTTGTGTCATTTTGTTCACATGTTCTCCCTAAGTTCAATAACGTAGTTCCGCCATAATTATCAAGCTTAGTTGACTCACAAGTTCATATATCACAACTCCGGTTTTGATATTAAACTTTGCAATAGATTGTTCACAACAATAACTTAGAGTCCGCTCTAGCAATCATCAACAACAATCATAGGAAATATGCATAGGAAAACAATCATACTCATTCATAACATAAACTGAAAATAAAAGGAAGAAT
>Ga0325411_1005046_pt1 | contig 14687 bp, 11 predicted proteins | sample PopdelMetagenome_13_FD_206181 | JGI IMG/M metagenome (GOLD analysis project Ga0325411, IMG submission 206181) | Populus deltoides microbial communities from Bellville, Georgia, United States - Xylem-PdIQD-R4 | ecosystem: Host-associated > Plants > Phyllosphere > Stem > Wood/Secondary xylem... | reverse complement strand
TAATATGTACTATGTGAATGACTCAATTAAGACAAAGAGCAAGAAAGTACATGCCTTGTGATTCTATCAAGGAGACAACGATCATCCTTTCACTCAGATAATAATGACAACATTTTTAGATATATATATATATATATATTCTCATTTCATTCCATTAATGAAAAAAAAAAAACCCACTATAGACCGTATCTACAAATCCAGAATATAATTAAAAACATTTTATACAAAAACCAAAGTTAATTATATTGTTTTATAAATCAAGTAATAACATATCGTGGAAAATAGGTGGGGTGTCTGAGAGATGTTTTATACACACACACACTTTCTAATTTCAAAATTCTTAATTACTATGCAGTACAATTTATTAAATTTCCCTAGAAAATATATCTTTGAAATTATTTAAAACATAATTTTAATTAACATATAAAGTAAAATCATAACATCTTATATCATTGAAAGCAAAATAATTGTATTTTATAGCCTGTTTGTTTACTGTAAAGTAATTTTTTTTAAAGTGGTTTTCATGAAAAGTAAATTATTTTTTGATATTTGATAGTGTTATTAAAAATGAATTGGAAAATAATTTTCAATGTTTGGGTCATGTCATGAAAAATAAGTTGCAAAATAATTTATATATGTTTTAATTTTTTTAAATTATTAAAAGAATAAGGATCAAACCTAACATATGAAAGACAGATAATGAAATTGAAAAAAATAATTTAATTTCATAAATTATTTTAAATAAAATAAATAGCATAAAAAGTATGACCAAATTTAACAAATAAAAAAAGTTAGAAGATGATAAAATTAAAAAAAATCTAATTTTATAAATTATTTTAAATAAAATAAATACCAATTAAGAATTAGGACAATATATAATAGATAAAAAAATTCAATTAAGAGAAAAAAGAAAAAAAATTATAACTAAAGTTGATATAAAAATCAAATTTTAAAGGATAAAATAAAAAAATAAATATAAAAGGATTGAAAATAAAATATATAAAAATTAAAAAATTAAAAATAAAATTTGATATAATAAATAAATAATAAAATATTTTTTTATAATATTTAAAAAATATATCTCATCTAGAATAAAATAAAATAAAAAAAACGTGGAATTGTACCTGTCATTTTTTTCTGCGTGGTCAAATTATTCGGAGCACTTCACTTATTTGCCCTACATAGGATCCGAGCTGACCAATGCCATACATCACCATGCTCCTCCCGGCGTGGGTCGGTCTACTTTTTCAATTTGAAAAAGGTTTCATACCCATGTTTAACTTAGGATTGACTTTTAATCCGGTAATCAAGGAAGTAATCTAGACCAACATTTATTTATTTTTTTACCATAAGAACACCCATTACCTAATTAACCACTCTAATTAACAAGATTATTTAGTATAGTAATTAATGATTCTAAACAAATCATTAATGTTTCTAAGTAGTAGCTAAGCTAGCACATGGGATATGTTATTTTTCAAGAGCTTGTTTCTTTTATATATTTAGCCACACAACAAATAACAACTCTCCTCTCCTAATGGTCTATTCTTTCCATTTCTGTCATCAACAATGCTAATAAATCTTATTTAATGGATCTTATTAATTATAGACCGTAACTAATGGGATTTTATTTGTTATATAGATATGGGATGGTTCAATTACAAGGTTAAAGAGTTTTGATTAAATTTATTAAATCCAATTTAAAACGCAGGCCATGGGTTGTTCATTAATTGTGTAGATTAACTCGAATCAACTTAAATAATTTAGTTTTAATATTTTTTTAAAAAAATCAAATCAAATTTTTATTTTAACCGAATTGACCTATTAAGTCAATCCTATTTGATCTAACCAACTTCAATCTAATTTATTTTAAAAACTCAGTTAAGATCATGTCTTGAATTATTATTGAGCTGGGATGGGTTTCAGAACAATGGTTTGATTTGTTGCAAAATGCTTCTCCAAATCGGCTTCAAGGGTATTTTGGTGAGGAAACCTCCAAAAAAAAAAGAGACAAAAATCCTTCTCAAAGTACGGCGCTGATTGTTGTCAATCTATTTCCACCTCCAAACTTCCTATAAATACCATCTTTAACGGCTTCAACTTCCCCATCACAGCTCTCTTTCTCTCAGTTTCCACCGCTGATCACTTGCATTAACTCATATCATTCTATGGCATCCCTTCCACTTCCAATGAGCCCTCTTCTCCTTACCCTTCTTTCCATCATTTTCCTTGCCTCCCCTTCAGCAAAGGCAGCACAATTTAGTGTGTTGAGTTATGGGGCCAAGCCTGATGGAAAAACTGACTCAACCAAGGCCTTTGCTGCTGCTTGGTCACAAGCATGTGCCTCTACAGGGCCAGCCACAATCTCTGTTCCTAAAGGGAGTTTCTCTCTACGTCAAGTGAAGTTTCAGGGTCCTTGCAAGAATAATGCTATCTTGGTACGTATAGATGGTACCCTAGTCGCTCCATCAAATTATGGGGTCCTTGGTAGTGCAGAAAACTGGCTAATCTTTGAGCATGTTAATGGGGTTACTCTATCTGGAGGGACTCTTGACGGTCAAGGTGCTGGACTGTGGTCTTGCAAGAACTCCGGCAAGGGTAATTGCCCCAGGGGCGCAACGGTACTATGCTAATCACATGCATGCATGACATAATTATCTTACAATTTTGGTCTCTGGACTAAAGTTAAATACACAATCTATTCTTAAAGTCTTAAATCTTTTTATTGTGCAGTCACTTGAATTTTCCAATTCAAAAAACATTGCAATCACCGGATTGGCATCATTAAATAGCCAAATGTTCCATATTGTCATCAATGGCTGCCAAAACGTCAAATTGCAAGGAGTCAAAGTCTCTGCTGACGGAAACAGCCCTAACACGGATGGCATTCACGTTCAATTATCAACCGCTGTCACCATCTTGAATTCTAGGATTGGAACAGGTGACGATTGTATATCTATCGGCCCCGGCACGTCTAATTTGTGGATTGAAAATGTAGCATGTGGACCAGGCCATGGAATCAGGTAACTAAGAAAATATCAGTCCAGTAGTCATCAGCTATACATTCATATCAATTATCATGAGCACATGATGTCTGATTTGTTGCTAATTCTGGGAACTGAATATAAAATAACGTGTGCATGCATGGTCGATGTAGCATTGGAAGTTTGGGCAAGGAGTCCCAAGAGGCTGGTGTGCGAGATGTTACAGTCAAAACCACTACATTTACGGGTACTGAAAATGGACTGAGAATTAAGACTTGGGGAAGGCCTAGCAATGGTTTTGCTACAAATATTCTTTTCCAACATGTAGTCATGAATAACGTCAAAAATCCCATTTTGATAGACCAAAACTATTGCCCCGGCAACAAGAATTGCCCTGGCCAGGTACGTCAAATCTACTGCCTCTATACTCTTTCTTTTCATCAAATTATGAAAGTAAGATTAACATAAAATATACTTGAATCTTTCTACTAATTTCTTGTGCATTAAACAGGCTTCTGGTGTGAAAATCAGCGATGTGACCTATCAAGACATTCATGGAACATCAGCCACTGAACTTGCGGTGAAATTTGATTGTAGTAGAAAATATCCGTGCACTGGGATTAAATTGCAGGATGTGAAGCTCACTTACGAAAATAAACCCGCTGAAGCATCATGTAGCAATGCTGGTGGAGTTGCTTCCGGCATGGTTCAGCCTACTAGCTGTTTGTAGGAGTCTAAAGATGAACTAGTTGACTAAGCAGTAACGAAGAAATCGTAATATTCCTATGGGAAAAGAAAAAAAAACAATGTAGTGAGCAAAGTATAGCTCATTGAGTCGAAGTTTATTGCTTGAGCCTGAGGCAAGTTTGTGCCCGACCTTTGCAATTATAGTTGTAGTGAAAACTAAAATTTCCAAACTACTACAGTTTGGTTATTTCTTGTAACTTTTTATTTGATATTTATGGGAGTTATATTCTCTACTTTATTATATACGATATAACCTAGATAAATTAGTAACTTTGATTAATTACATAATAATCTTGTTCAATCATTATTTAAATTTGGAGTTTAAATCATTGTTTTAATACTCAACCTAATTCAAGAGGTTGACTATGATCCAGATCTGGGATGAATTGGGTTTTAAAATAAATAATGAGAGAATTTAACTTTGTGTGACATGATTAAAAATCCTTGTTGACCCGTAACCTGGTCATTCCGAGAAAAATTCGATCAAAATCTGTTGAATTTTTTTAAATTATTTTAATAATATTATCTTTAATTTTTTTATAAAATAAAAAAAATAAATTAACCTGGATTAAGTTATTTTAACCTAACCAGAGACTGATCAATTTTTTAAAAGATTAAATAATGAAATAACTCAATTAAATAATTTCAATTTTTTATAGACTCAAATGATAGCTAGTACCTATGCTTCATTAGGGTCGTTAGTGCCATTGAAACAAGAGACCAAAAAAACAAGCTGTTAGCTGTATCTCTTAACACGCCGCCGATACAAGCCCGCCCTCCCGGGTTTACTATTGGAAGCTCCATCCACTTTCCATTTCAAGACACCAGAAGGTGGATCAGTTCCCTACTTTCGGGAATATTTAACAAAAAATAAACCCCTGGATTCATGTATTCATACCAATCTCTCCTCAGATGTTGGGAAAAGATGAACCTGGGAAAGTATGTTTATAAGATGATCATACAAGTCTACTTCATCAGTCTGAAATTCTCTCCTTCATGGTAAGTTCCAAATCACCCACATCAGCAATCCAGCCATCCTTCTTGCTAAAATGACTATAAACAGCCTAGGGAATAAGTTCCTCAGGCTCAGATTTTCCACCCAAATATCACTCCAAAAATAAACTCAAACACCATTACCAGCATCAAAACAGATACTTTCGATCCTTAAGAGCAATGCCAGCTACTAATGAGTACAAAAAAACAAAAAGAAACAATGTCTTTCCAAATAGGAGACAAATTATGATAGAAAAGTAGCAATCCATTATAAAAAGAAACAATGTGTTAATGTGTATTATCAGATCAAACACTGAGAGATAGGAAGAGAGATGGGAGAGATGAGAGATGAGAGATCAGACTTGTTAATCTTCTTCTTCTATTTTCATTAACTGACTTTTACGAGATAGTTATATATATACAGCTGTAAATAACAATTTAACAGCTTCATATAACTAACTCTCTAGCTAGCTAGCTAACTAACTATTTTATTAAGATCATAACAAGTGTCACAATCTGATGCACTATACTCTAACATCTCCCCTCAAGATTAGGCTCATGAGGAACCAAGCCTGAGATTGCAGCAATGAGTACGAAACAGAGGACCACTCAACCCCTTTATGAGAATGTCAACAAACTGCTCTTATGAGGATACAAACTGCACTAAGAGTTGTTTTCGTGAAACTCTTTCGCGAACAAAATGCACATCTACTTCAATGTGCTTGGTCTTTTGATGTTGAACATGATTAAAGGACAAGGCAATGGCAGACAGATTATCATAGAAAAGAATAGGTACATGAGGTAGTGAAATGTGCATAAATGTTAATAACTGTTTGATCTAATCCACCTCAGCTGAGGTAAAGGATAAAGTACGATATTCAGCTTTTGTTAATGATCTGGAAATTGTTTGTTGCTTCTTAAAGGACCACGAAATGGGATTGTTACCCAAAAAGATCACCAAACTAGTAGTAGATTTTCTGTCATTAGGATCCCCTGCCTAATTAGCATCACTAAAAGCCTTTAACTGCAAATCTCCTCTAGTATATGAAATACCAAAATGCATCGTGCCCTTTAGATACAGTAATATATGTTTAACTGCAGTAAAATGAGACATCATAGGATTCTGCATAAACTGGCAAACTCGATGCTCAGAAAAGGCAATATGAGGCCTTGTAAATGTTAAGTATTGCAGAGCCCCTACAATGCTGCGATACACCTTAGGATTGGAATAAGGTTCCCCATCCTCTTTGAGTAGTCTATGATAAGGAAGACATGAAGTATCACATGGTTTCGCATCAACTATTTTAGATTTAATCAACAAATCCTCAACATATTTGGATTGTGACAGAAATAGACCAGTTAGAGTTCGAGTGATTTGTTTGCCTAAGAAATAGTGAAGTGATCCTAAATCTTTGATATCAAATTCAGTAGTAAGAGCTTTGATAACCTGTATAATTGGCACCAAACGCATTTCCTGTTATAATAATATCATCCACATAGAGAAGCAGCACCACAATCTCATGACCAAATGCTTGACAAACAAGGATGAATTATAGTATATGGTTGCAAAACCCAAGGAAGGTAGAAATTGAGTAAACCGATCATTCCAGGCATTAGGCGCCTGTTTTAACCTATATAGAGATTTATACAGTTTACACACTGTTGCTACCCAATTTTTGACCCATGTTTTGATAAATTTTCAGAAAAATTCAAAAATAGCGAAAATCATTGAAAATCCAAAAAAATATATTTTTAATACATTTGCATCGTTTTTAGCATTTTTAGCATCGTCTCAAAAGAATTTAAATTTTCAAAGATATTTGGAACGCGTTCAACTTTTAACGCATTATTTTTAATCATTGATTTTCCTCATTGAGTCGATGTTGATATTGCTCGTTTTCAAAAAAAGAAAAAAAAATAAGAAAAATCAAAATTTACAAAAAAAAAAGTTGAGGGACCAAATTTTGAGGCCCAAGCAACATTTTGCCTATAAATAATAGCCTTCAACACCCACAATGATGAGGGGACAATTTTGCAAAATAGAGAAAAACCACAAAAAACCCTAAATCACAAAAACCCTAAAACCCACACTTCTTTCTCCTCCCTACCCGGGCAGCCGATCACAGCCCCTGTAAAAAAATTCAGAGAGAACAGGGGCGGCCGGAAGACTCCTTTTCCCTGCTCACAAAGGTCGGCCGCCCCCCCGCTTCACTTTCAAACCCCATTTCCAATCATCTTCTCCAAGCCGCCGCTCCCTTGGAAAACAAAACCATCACCGAACACCCTCCTCCCTTGCTCTCTGCCAAGACAAACCAGACCAGCCTCCCCTCACAAATCAGCCTCCACACCGTTCCCCATCTTCTTTTCCTTTTCCAAGCAACAACACAGAGCTCCTCCCTTTTGATTTTCTTCTCCCCCACAGCAGCCGGCAACAAACCCAGCTTCTCCATAACCGAGAGCAGCCCCGTAGCGGCTCCTTTCTTCCTCGGCCGACTACTAACAGCAACGAAGAAGCAGCACCCACGGAGCCATCAGCACCGTCCACACCGTCAGCCGCAGCAGCGCCCACAGACGCCGTCCCTTCCTCATCCGCTAGAGTTGCCCGCCTTCTTCAACCAGCAGTGACGGGCCGCTCCCCGTGTAGCAGCGCCTGCCTCCTCCGGCTCCTCCTCCACAGACGCCGTCCCACATGGCCGGACCTGCAACCAGCAGAGAACAACGAAGCAGAGAAGAAGGCGAAACCAAGGACAAAGCAGACCCAAAACGGAAACAAACAGATCCGTGAACCAGAAAGAAAAAAACTAAAACCAACTGCCTTGCGTATTTTTGGGCTTTTGCAGGTGACGGTGACTCTCACCGTCGGCGCAGGGAGACAGAGAAGAGGAAGAGGTTCCCGATCCACCGGTTTCTGCCACCTTCATCGGCGGCGGTGGCGCGTTGGGCAACACGCCGCCACTGTTCCAGTGGTTCCAGAAGGCTTCCTAACACTGTTCTGGGATGTTTTGGGTCTGTTTTGTAGTTTTAACAGTGTTTAATGTATGTTTTTTTGTTTAGTTTTGATTTTGTACAATTTTGTAGTGTCGATGTAACAAAAAAAAAAGAAAGGAAAAGAAAAGAAAAAAAAAAGAAATATAGTGATAGTGCATGCGTGTATTTGTATTTGTTTTGTGGATGTTATTTTTTATTTTTTATAAAATTGTAAAGATTAAAGAAGAATTTAATATTTTGATTAGATCACAGTCAAGAATTATTAACTTATACGTAAGTTGTATTTTTAATATCCGATGAAAAAACAATTATTAAAACTTCTTTAAACACATCAAATTCACGAAGCAGCTTACCTCAGGTAGGGTGTGTTAGGGGTGCTAATACCTTCCCTAACCACAACCAGTCCCTTACCCGCGAATCTCTAACAAGACCAGTACATCCGGTTTCCTAGTAGCCCGCAATCAATTACTAGGTGGCGACTCCAACAAACCAATCAAGCAAATAACGCTACAACGAAAAAAATCACCAGCCGATGCCTCGCGGATTTTCTGACGTGCGACACACACAAGATGAGGATGCTGGAAATCTTCAAAACCAGGAGGTTGGGACATGTAGACCTCCTCTTTGAGAATGTCATGCAAGAATGCATTTTTGACATCTAATTGTCTGAAAGGCCAATTGAAATGAGCAGCAAGAGCAAGAACTAACCTGACTATGGCAGGTTTCACCACAAGACCAAAAATGTCCCCATAATCCAATCCAGGTTCCTGACTGAACCTTTTACCTACTAACCGTGCTTTGTGTCTAGCAATAGATCCATCTGAGTGTCGCTTAATCTTAAAAATCCACTTGCATCCCACCAGGTTCCTGTCTGCTGGTAATGGAACAAGACTCCAGGTGCCATGAGTATGTAATGCATGAACCTCTTCCTTCATGGCCTGTAACCACACATAAACTTTGATGGCAGACTTGTAAGTAGCTAGTTCCATCAAAGACATTTCATTTGCCCCAGAATCATCAATACTTGTTAAGAGGGCCTTCCTTTTAGTAATTCCACTCTTGCTTTTGGTTTGCATTGGATGCAAGTTGAGAGGAGGAATGGACAATACAACTTGTAAATTATCAGGATTGAAACTGATATCAAGCGCCACAAGAGTTGAAGGAGAGGCTTGAATGGAAGCAGTAATGGATTGAGAACTGGGAGAAACTATAGATAACGTAGGTGTATTGTTGCTATTATGGTGAGAAGAAGAACTTGTGATAGAGGTGACAACTATATTCTCTGTAGTAACATTAGGCACAGGACGGGTGGACGGTGAACATAATGGTGATGACAGGAGTGTGGTTGAGGATGTATGCAATACGTTAGGATAAAGAAACTGTTGTTCATAAAAAATAACATGTCTAGAGATAAACAATCTCGTTGTAGGCATATGATAGAATAAATAACCTTTGTATTTGGTGGCATACCCAAGAAACACATATTTTATAGTTTTGGCCTGCAATTTGGTGTGATTATAAAGTTTGAGGAAAGGAAAGCAAGCGCAGTCAAAGATTTTAAAGTGAGTAAGAATTGGAGAAGACCCAAATAACATCTCAAAAGGAGATTTGTGAAGAAGAACAGGAGTTGACATACGGTTTATGAGGTATATAGTTGTTAAACATGCATAGGACCAGAATTAAGATGGTAATTTGGCTATTTGTAATAAGGTGATTGTGGCTTCAATGATATGTCTATGTTTCCTATCAGCTACCCCATTTTATTCAGGAGTATATGGACAAGAAAGGTGATGTGAAATACCCTTGTCAAAAAAAAAAGTGTTTCAAACGAGTGTAAGTACACTCCCCCCCAATCAGTTTGAAGAGTTTTAACGTTAGCAGAAAATTGAGTAACAAGAAAGGAATAAAAGGCAACAAAGGTAGAGAACAAATCAGACTTATTGACTAGCGGAAACATCTAACAATATCTGGTACATTCATTTACAAAGATGGTGTAATATCTATAACCATCAACTGATATACATGGTGTAGGACCCCACAAATCAGTATGGATAATGTCAAAGGGAGTTTTAGATTTATTGTGATGCTGTGGAAAGGGTAGTTTGCTAACTTTCCCTACAAGACATGTATGACACAACATAGGGAAAAAGGTTTTGGGAACACGTATATTAGCTTTATTTAGCATCAGAGAAACAACAGTATTTGTTGGATGTCCTAACCTATGCTGCCACAAATTGGACTGAATGAGTTGGCCAAGAAACGCCTTAGCTGGAGATGTCTGTTTTGAATTTGAAGGTGCGAAGGTATGGATAGGGTATAGTCCATTAGTGCACAAGCCTCTGTAAAGGATCCTCCTTATGGCTTTGTCCTGAATCCAAAAAGAAAATACATCAAATATAAGCCAGCAATTATTGTCAAGGCAGAGTCGATGTATTGACAGCAGATTATGAGTTAATTGAGGAACAAACAACACATAATTCAATTTGAGTGGATATACAGATGAATTAATGGTAGAATGACCAACATGAGATACTTTCAAACCTTCATCATTTGCAGTGTGAATTGTGTCAGCTGTAGGATATGGTGAGGCCAATGTCAGATTAGTCAAATCTACCGTCATATGATTGGTGGCACCAGAATCAGTGAGCCACTTGAGAGGAACCTAAAGAATTGGATGATGGAGATGTAGAGTTAAGCATTGTGTGCATGGCTTGCATAGGAGGTTGTTGTTCTTGAAACTGAGAAGATGTGAATGATAGATATGGTGAAGGAGCTCGATATGAAGTATACTGCAGATTTTGTGGTTGTATGGGATAAGAGGTCTGTAAAGAATAAGCAACAATGACATGCACCCCAATGTAGTTTGGGCCCTTGTCATTATAGAAGCAATACCAGGTGGTATGATTATTTCTACCACATATGTGACATTTGGTTTTCTTATAAGAAGAAGCCTCACAGAATGGGGCAGTGTGTCCCTCAGAGTTGCATAATTGGCAGATTGGAATCATGGATGCAGAATGACTCCGAAACTGCTGACCAGGGAAGGATCAAGAACTCCAGGATTATAGTTGGGAAGTGTATGTGCCATTGGGGAAAATACTGGTCTAGAATTAAAATGTCTAGATCCCTGAGTGAATCGACCTTTACCATTGTTCTTGTTCCCATTATAAGGCTTAAAACCTCTATTAACAACCTGAGATGGACCATGATTCAGAGAGAAACCTGTATTAGAAACCATTGCTGTCATGAGAGGAGCATTAACTGAAGTCTCCACAATCGCTTCCTCTGCAAGTAACTGTGATCTAAAATCGTTTAGTGAAATCACACTTTCACGCCCCCTTATAACACATTTGAATGTGTTATACTCAGCATGTAAGCCATTCAGAGCAAGAATAACAATGTCTTCATCTGCAAAGTATACATCAGCAGCAGAAAGATAGTCCCTAGCTTCTTTAATGCGATGAAGATATTGTGAAATCCAATCTGCCTCCTTTTTAATTGTTCGTAGATTAGATTTCATTTGAAAAATACTAGTTCTAGACACAGTTGAAAATTTTTCCTTTAACCGATTCCACAGATCCTTGGAGCTAGTGCTACCAATCGCACAAGACATAGCATCAGGTGATAATGTGGCAGTGATCAACTGCATAATAACTCGGTCATGCATTTTCCGTACTATATATTCATCATTCTAAGAAGAAGTGATACCAGATTCACTTGAAGTCGAATTGTGCTGTGGTGGACAATGGATGGAACCATCAATATATCCCATAATTTCATTGCTTTCAAGCAGAAGTTGCATCTGAAAGTTTCAATTGAGGTAGTTCGAATCATCAAGCTTGACATTAACAGACTTGGGAATAGAGAAAATGAGAGCTGTAGTTGGAGATTGAAGTAGCTGGAGTTGTGAAGCAGTCCCCATCAAGATTTCAAGATCAATCTGTGAATGAGCTAAATTACCAAACAAAGATTAGAGAAGAAGTAACAGAGAATGCGGAAGCAATAGAGGATCTTCAAGCGTGAGCAACAATTGTTCTGACACCATGTTAACGTGTATTATCAGATCAAACATAGAGAGATAGGAAGAGAGATGAGATATGAAAGAGAGCAGACTTATTAATCTTCTTCTTCTATTTTCATTAACTGACTTTTACGAGATATATAGTTATATATATATATATATATATATAGCTGTAAATAACAAACTTAACAGCTTCATATAACTAACTCTCTAACTAACTAACTAACTAACGAACTGCTTTATTAAGATCATGACAAGTGTCACATCTGATGCACTATACTCTAACCATAGGCAGGGGAAGGTAAAGCTGGTGTTTGAAGTGCTGCTGCTCCCATAGTAGTTTGCCCATTGACAGGCAAGCTAATGAATTGTTGATTTGGAGCTGACCCATTTAGCAAAGGTACTCCAAGACAGCCTGCAATGCTTCTGGCAATACCAGTGCTATTTATCTTCTGTGTAAGCAATGCTCTTAATTGAGCACCAATCCACCCTCACCATCTTGCTGTCCGCCATGTTCTTTAACAGATGAAACCTTAATAGTTCGAACTGCAATCTCCAATTTTCCATTCAAAGCACTTTGTGCAGCCTTTGCATTTTCAAGTTGAGTAAACTGAACAAATCCAAAACCTTTGCATTGTCCTGTCTCAAGGTTAAGAGGTAGTTGTACAAGCTCCACAATACCAAATGCTTCAAAAAGCTGTCTAAGCTGCATTTCTGTCATGTAAAATGCATATGCCCAACCCCTTTTGACAGCCTTGAATTTCTTTCCATTATTAGTCGAACATCCATGACCTTGCCTGCTTTCGAGAAGAATTCATAAAAATTTCTCTTTGTTGCCTTCTGAAAGATGAAAGAATGAAGAGAGAAAGATGAGTGAAAGAAGAATTACAGAAATGTATTTTCTTGAATTAAAATGAATACTGTTACATCAAGGTCTTATATCAATTACAATCTCTGATTCAAAAATCATATAATTAAGGAAGCAATAAATGATAAGATATACACTCAATTCCTAGATTATCTGTTGCGGATATGATTTCCATTATCTTTAGTATCAGTAATCTCTTGTGCAGATATGATCAGAGATCACGATTATCTTCAGTGTCAGTGATCCCTGATCATGATCTCTTCAGTATCAGGGATCCCTGATCATGGTGGCAATCCCTGATCATGCTTATCTTCAGTATCACTATTATCCTCAGTGGATATGATATTATCTCCAGTATCAATAATCACTGATCATGATTATCTTTAGTATCAGTAGTAATCTCTTTGAAGATAAGCATGATCAGAGATCACGATTATCTTCAGTATCAGTGATCCCTGATCATGATCTCTTCAGTATCAGGGATCCCTGATCATGGTGGCAATCCCTAATCATGCTTATCTTCAGTAGATTGGATAATACCTTCAACACCTTCAAATACATATGGTACGCAAAAATAGTTCTTTGGTCCCTTTTTGGATCGGTTTCAGGCTCCATCAGAGGTGAACCGGCAACATAAACTTTTTTTTAAAAAAAAAATGAGATTTAATTTTCAAACTTTTACAACCCGAAAAATCCCAGCATAAAATTGTTGTTGTTTTTTTTTTTATATAGTAATTGAGAGATTTATTGATATAACTAGATTATCATTAAGCCAATTGAAAGCTAGCAAATGAAAACTGAAGTGAAGGAATACAAAGTTTTTTTTTTTTGGATTCGAGAAACCCACCTCCCAGAAAGTGTATTTTATGGGTCCAGGTGAGCGAGTAAAATCCCGGTTGTCCCAGGCTCTTACAAGAGTTGCACGCCCTGACTTGAACTCGAGATCTGCTGTGCAGATCTGAAACCCTTTGCCATCACGCTACACCCTTTGGAACGAAGAAATACAAAGTTGATAAAAAAGAAGAACAGAGGAGTAAAATCCAAAGCTTATAACATAAAGCAAAATTACAGTTGGAAGAAATAAAACCTATTACTTGGTCGACCATAGCAGGATTCCATCTGGGTCTCTAAACAAATCCATACCAGTGTAGTTAAAATTGCCATCAATTTCCTTTTTGATGATGAAGAATCAACTCAAAAATTGTATTTCAATCCAGGATCGTATACTCAAAAATCAATATGTTTTTAGCTAGCCAAATACCATAAAAAAGAATGGTGAATGCCGTACGACGAGACTTTCCTCTAGCATGGATCCAAAACATAGGTAGCCCAACTCACTTCAAACACTTTCGATGCAAAACATTCTTAAAATACAAATTCTTTCTTTCAATACTCTATTTCCCTCTCACGACAGCAACTAGAAGGGTTGTAAGGTTGTCAGGTGTCTTTTTTGCATTTGGGGTTTTAATGGATTTTAGTGAAATATATAAAATTAAATTATATAGAGCTTCATTACTTGAATGTTTAATGATATTACTTAGATTGATAATTATCATGTATTTAATATATCAGTTTTATTTTGATTTTGATTATTCTACAAGATTAGTTTTTGAACTAATAATAATGAAATTGTAAAAACATTATTAAAATCATGATTTTACTTTATTTTAATTGATTTTACCAAATTAGGATGATTTGAATCTGATTTTATCAATTTTCAAGTTAATTCTTAAAATGATTCAGTATATGATTCAATATGATAAGTATATTTAACTCGTAAAAATTTTAAGTTTTTAAAGTGATTGCATAATAAGTATATTTCACTCATAAAATTTTATATAATTTTATAATTCAACTTGCGATTTTAACAGTATTGACGTGGCTCATCCCCTTCACAAGATAAAATTCAAAAGATATGGCACTGTTGCAAATCTCTCATCTCCATCAAAGCGTAATGAGTTTGCTATCACTGTAATTATAAATTAATCTTTCCTAAAATTAGAACACAAATGTTTTCTGGATTTCGATCTGTTGAGAGCTTCCCGGTCAAGAAATTCAAAGCATTGAAGCTGAAGCATTCAAGGGA
>Ga0325411_1005044_pt1 | contig 14690 bp, 10 predicted proteins | sample PopdelMetagenome_13_FD_206181 | JGI IMG/M metagenome (GOLD analysis project Ga0325411, IMG submission 206181) | Populus deltoides microbial communities from Bellville, Georgia, United States - Xylem-PdIQD-R4 | ecosystem: Host-associated > Plants > Phyllosphere > Stem > Wood/Secondary xylem... | reverse complement strand
GTCACCTCCTCCCTTCATCCCGACACAATTCAACCTCCTACAACAAATCTGGCTACCACAACACTCAATTTGTTAGCATCTGTGTTTTGATTCAAATTTTATTGAGGATTCTACATTATAAGTAAGCAAATCTATTTTTTTTACTTGAACTCAATTTTAAAATATTGATTTTTTTTGCAGTATATGTATTTTGTTTGGATGTTTCTTGTTTTATAGTCTTTTCTCATACAAATTTGTTGTATGGATTTATGATTATACATGTTAGGGTTTGTTTTAGATTTTGTATATTGTATTTGTTTGTAAATTGATGAAACTTATGTTGAATTTTTAACTTACGTGTTTTGTGATGAAATAAACAATGATTTATTTAATGGGTCCATTTTATATTTTATCAATTTTATTACCGAGTTAAAATTTTGGTAAGTATATAGAAATTTGAATTTCTGTAGATAATTGATAATGAATCAAGAGTACTATTAAAATAGATTGAATAATTTTGAGCTAAATCAATATTTTTACAAATTATTTAGTTAACTTAGTTAATTAATACATGTTGTCATCATTATTTTATATAGGTTTGATATAAGTAATGGATGATCATTTGTGGATGTAGAGAGATTCACCTTAAGGGTTGCGGAGGATGAATTATTGTAATGTGGTTCACGATTTTATTAATTATATACTATGTAATCCGAGAAATATTAGTGGAGGAGGTACTAAATGTCCATGTAAGAGGTATGAAAATAAAAAGTTTTTCGATTCAGATGTTGTAAAAATGTTTTTTTACAAAAACAGTTCATGAAAAGTACACATATTAGTATGCAAAAAGAGAACCATAAGTTCCTCGCGATACCATGATAGGAAGGATGATTGAGTCAACTTCTAGTTTTAATAACGTGCATAGAGTTATAGATAACAATAGTAATCCTTATATGAATATGGGTCATGTCAGTCAATGCCCAATCGTAGATGAAGAATCTAATTGTTTTCCATGATGGTATTAAGTTTTAGTCATTTTCAATTTCATCATTCAATTCGAATTGATGGTATTATGTTTTCTAATTTAATTCTCATTGTTTTCATTTGTAATTTTTTTTCTTGAACCTTTTGTAAAAGTTATTATTCTTTTCAATTTCACCCTCTAATTACAACATTGTTTTTATTTTTTTGGCAATTTTGATCCTCGATTGTTTAAAGTTTTTTTTCTATTAACTAAATTGATTTTTTTTCAATTTCACCCTTCAATTAAATATAAAATTTATTTTTCTTTTTATTTTAATCCTCATTATTTAAATTGCTATTTTTTAAATCCTTTTGTATAAGTAAAATTATTTTTTCAATTTCATCTTTCAACATTTAATTGATTGAGAATTAGGCTTCATGGTTTTTCTAGATTATATGCTCTGGGTTTAATGACTCGGGTCACGAGTTTAAAAAGTTAACATGAGTTTTTTTTAAAGGCTTTATAATCGTTTTTATTTTTTACCAAGTTATTCAAAAAACTCATGACCCGGTCTGCGGATTTGGTGGAATATCTCTAGTTGGCTCAACCTTGTTTACCAAAGTTATAGGTTAGTTATGACTAATTTTTTATGTTATTTTTTTACCTTATTTCAGCACATGAACATCATTTTCTGCCAAAACCCGTGGCGAAGCGTGGACACTAAGGTAGTGTTTGGTTACTATTCCGGGATAAAAGAGACAAAGACAATAGAGACAAAACTAAAAGTAAGATAGAGATATAATTGTGTTTGATAGTGGTATATAATTAAACATAATGATTGTCTTTATATCTTTTTTTGTTATGGTGGACAAGAAAAAATAAAATATAAAAGAAGTTAATTTTACCTTTAATATGCATTACTTTCAAACTTGCATATTTTAAAAAATAATTAAATATTATTATTTTTTACTTTAGTTTATATTGAATGTTGAAATTAATAATATTATAATAACTTTAGTTATAAAATCAGATTATATTATAATAACCCAGGAAAGTCGATAAAGGATCGACAGACCAGGGGCATGGATTGGTCATGATTTAAGAAAAAATAGAAAAAGGATTGACTCGATCTCATGCAGTTAAAAACCCGGGTCTACCTGCTACCCGATCAACCTAGGATAAAACACATGTCTGAAACCCGTTGACTTTTTTTTTGAATTTTTTTAGGGTCAAAACTAGGTTGCTTTGATTCTTTATATATACATATATTGCATCAACATGAGTTGTCTCTCTCGACCTATAACCCAGGCCTTACCCTGGGTTGACTTCCGGATCGGATTTTAAAACTATGATAATAATCACTTTTATCCATATGTTAACCCAGGTCAACCCAAGATGACCCTCTCGACATATGACCTGGGCCTTGAATCTAGTCATCTCTCGAGTTGGGTTTTAAAACTATGATAATAATTATTTTTATCCTTACATATCTTAATTCAATAATTTTAGATTGAGAGTTTTTTACGAGAATACTTTAAAAATAAAAAATATTAAATATAATCTCTGGAGATATGTCCCTTTTATACCTCCTATTTCACTTTAAAATTATCTCAATAATATATTTATTTTTATATTTTTTTCATAGCTCTAATCAAACTATACCTAAGAAAAGAAACTTTTGGTGCATTGGATGGAATCAAAATACCACAAGAAGGTTTACTAATCCAATGATTCACCTTTTGGGGAAAGTGATTCTGTAGTTTGATTATTTCGGTAATAGTTTTATCTAAGCTTGGGCCAGTTTTAAATGGATTTTTTTAAAAAAAATTTCTCTCGTTCCTTTTCTGTTATTACTTTGTTTTTTTTTTTTTGCTTCCTTTATTATTATTATTATTATTATTATTGAATTGGTAACAATTTAGCAACGTATATACTTGCATAAAGTTTGAGTTTTTAAGACCTGTGAGTATTAAAAAGATTATTTTATTTCGAATATCCCATTTAACTTTTTGGATTTTCACTATTATTTATTTTTTTGTTGTAATTTTAGGGTCTTAAAATTATATTATCAGAACACCAAATTATCTTTACTAATGAAGAACACTTAATACCACACTATAAATAACTAGTTAGGCAACACACGCAAGTACTTACACATTGACACAGCCTTTCCTAGACCTGTGAACAGCGTATCATGAAGTAATTGGCATGTCCGTTTATAGCAAATGGAGCTAACTTCTTGCAATTTTAAGTGCCATGTTGTTTTCAAAAGTTATTCGACAGTTCGATTTTCTGTTGTTTCTTTTTTAATAATAATAATTATTTTTTGTTGTTGATAAGAGCAAATGGACAACTGGAATCTTTAATTTCTATCCCGAGTAGTCAAGCCAGGAAACAACCTGACGAGTAAGAGATGACAGAACATTGTTCAGGAGAAACATACAAATAGAAAGGTCCTGTTTTATGCTCTCAGCTTTCTTATTTCATCCCCTCCCTCGCCCCTTGCTTTCCCCCCATCATCGATCAGTAGCAATATGAGTTCTTATTCAGATGAAATAGACCACAATATCACACAATTAAAACAATGCACAACCATACCACCATTTATTAATTCACCTGGTGTTTTTCAGGGCAATAGTAACCTTTTGGAGGCTTCATTGCCCAGGTTGGAGCTACTTATGTTTGCAATCTTCTTCACCAGCCATGTTTTTCATTTCATCCTTAAGCGCTTCAGCATCCCTTTGTTGGTTTCTCAGATTCTTGTACGTATTGTTCATTGTTCTGATCATTTTATAATTATGTAATGTTTCTTGTCTGATCCTGTTTCTTTTTTAGCTGTTTCTTTTTTAGCTATATATAATGCATTAACTTCTTGATTTAATGTGTGTTATTTATCTTGCGATGTAATAGTATGATTTTATACACACACACACATATATAATCGAGCATATGCTCAAACTTTAGTATAATTGATTTTTGTATCAGGCTGGAATGATCCTTGGTAAGGCAGGCCTCGGGTTGCAAGCAGATTACAGAAGGATCATGTTTTCCATCGACAGTGACCAACTGTTTGGCACAATTGGTGGATTCGGTTTCCAACTCTTTGTATTTCTAAATGGAGTTAAAATGGATTTAAGCCTGATAAGAAAGACAGGGAGAATGGCACTTTGCAGCGGTGTGCTGTCTATGGTGATGTCTGTACTATTTGGCGCGGTAACCACGTCGATTGTCAGCAGTTACTTGGGGCTACTCGAACTAGATAAGCTTTCGCTTTCCTTGGTGATGTTAGTGCATTCTATGACTCCGTTTCCTGTCACCTGTAGCTTTGTCGGTGACCTCGAACTAACCCATTCAGAGCTTGGCAGATTAGGACTCTCTGCAGCATTAAGCAGTGAATTACTGACCCAATTTCTTGCATGTAATGCCCTCCTTGTAGGCATTTTTTACCGGTATCATTATCAAGCAGCTCTTAAAATTGTAGCAATAACTACGGCCTTTATTATTCTGACTGTTTTTGTGGTGAGACCGGCAATGCTCTGGGTGATCAAACAAACACCCGAAGGAAGGCCTGTCAGAGATTTATATATTTACTCCATCGTTCTAGGCGCATTGGTTTCTGGTCTAATATTTCACTTTATTGGCCTAAACATGTTCCTTGGGTCACTTGCTTTTGGATTGGCTGTACCAGCAGGACCTCCTCTTGCATCAGCTCTGGTTGAGAAGTTCGAATGCATGGTCTCAGGCGTACTTGTACCTTTCTTTATGGCCATGTGCACGATGAAAGCAAATTTTAGGGAGATCAGTTTTGACAAAAAATTAACGAAGGGCACAGCAATCGTCGTCACTGTAGTCAGCTTGACCAAATTTGGAGCCTGCTTGGTAACTCTCTTCTATTACAGGATGCCAAAACAGGATGCCTTCGCACTTGCTTTCATAATAAGCTCTAAAGGGATCGTTGAGCTGGGCTCGTATGCATTTATCTCAGAATCAGGGGTATTTAATCAACCCTTGACATTAGATGCATTGACTTCTATAGCATAATTGTTAGCCAATCGGTTTTAGCATGTCCGATATCTAATTCTGCTCTAATGTTCTCTCATTTTCTTCTTATTCGTGTCCAAGAATAGGTATTTACTGAAGGGATGTTCTCCTTTTTGGCAATTACCATTCTATTGTCGGCAACCATCTCGCCTATTTTCGTGAACTGGCTGTATGATCCATCAAGGAAATATGCAGGCTATCAGAAAAGGAACATTATGCATAGCAAAGAGCTGTGTGTGCTAGCATGCATTTACAGGCCAGATAATGTGACCAGCATCATCAATTTTCTCGAAGCCTTGTGCCCAACTCTAGAGAGCCCGGTCTCTGTTTGTGCACTTCATCTTATCAAGATCAGCGGGCGAGCCACCTCGCTCTTCATTTCCCACCAAAAGCAGAAAAAGTCTCTCTCTGCCCGCTCCATTTCTGGGAATGTCATTCTCTCTTTCAGTAACTTCTGGCGAAACAATTGCGAGATAGAATCTGTAAATGTCTTCACATCAATCTCTCCAACCAAATTCATGCACCAGGACATATGCACACTTGCATTGGATGAACTTGCATCCTTTATAGTGCTTCCATTTCATCTAAAATGGCTTGTTGACGGGTCTATTGAATCACAGGACTCTAGATTTAGGACACTGAATTGTTGTGTCCTTGAGAGAGCACCATGCTCAGTGGGGATCCTCATCGACCATGGTAATCAAGTAAATTCCATTTCCAGGGACTCATCAAGAGAGCAGTCCCTACTTGTTGCTCTGATGTTCTTCGGAGGCGAAGATGATCGAGAAGCTCTGGTGTTGGCTGAACGCATGTCTCAGCACAGAAACATTAGCCTAACAATAATCCATTTCGTTCTCTCAACTGGTGAGATTAAATCTGATTGGGAGAAAATGCAAGATTCTGAGAGGTTGAGGAATATTACGCCTGATTCTATAGAGCATAGAGAAGTGAAATACATTGAGGAGACGGTAAGCGATGGACTGGAAACTTCAAAGAAAATCCGATCAATCCTCGATAAATATGACCTCTTTATTGTTGGGAGAAGGAAAGATGTGGAAACAATACAAACAGCAGGTCTTGATTATATGAACGAGTACCCAGAGCTTGGTGTTATTGGAAATCTGCTCGCTTCAATGGAAACCACTGAAAGATACTCGGTCTTGGTTGTACAGCAACAGATATCCTTGTAAAGTACAGCCATTCAAACTTTTCTGTTTAGTTTTTGTTAGTTTTGGTATTAAATCATTTTATGCTTAGAAGATGATTTCTTTTTTCTTTTTTCTTCTTATTTTAATGTATAAAAACTGGTAACTGGAAAATATGAAAATGACACTTTAAGCTATGATCCGCTTTGATGATGATGATGAGAGCAGATTTCTGAAAGATTAGTTATGATTATAATTTAATGAAGAACACTGCAATAATCATCATAGTAGTGCCAATTTAGTGCTTGCTTGGCACCTCTATTGTCTTGCACTACTAGTTGCCCAAACAGTTTGTCTTTGCACTCGGTTTCATAATAAGCTCCGAAGGGCATGCTGAGCTACAGCAGAAAAGGGAAATATGCGGGCTATCAGAGAAAATGCTTGATTTGCAGGTGCTGAGAGAGGTTAACCTCGTTGGAACATTTTCTTGGTTCGATGATACACCAGCAAAAGGCCAAACAAATCAAGGGGGAACACTACACAGCAATGGTACAATTATTGAACCTAAAAGATCCAATAAAAGGAGACAAATCGGACCCTAAGCCCAGTCCATAAATGATTCAGCCATCACTGCTGCCTCTTGCTGCTGTCTATTAATTCAAGACCAAGGGAGACCTAAACTAGCTAAAATGGCAAACAATATAAGCTTCCAAAAAGCAACTAATCCTGCTTCCCAAAAGGGCAGTAACAGTTTCAAACCACCTGTAAAAGGTGGGTGAGAAGCATAGTAGCTTCCCTAAGGTAATAGAGAGACTAGGAAATTGAGGAGTTTCACTCGTTAGAGTTTATAAGAGAACGGCATGCATGCATATACCTACAAATATGTTTTAACATCTTGTTGACTCGTAGAATTGTAATCAACTATAGAGAGCAGTGAAGAGAAAAATAATCTCATATAATCAATATATTAATGTCATGGAAAACAAATGTCATTGAGCTCAAACACCTTCTCAATAATATAATCATAATTTTTCGTTGTCACACTGATACCAGTTCCTCTGACCACCTTGTTACCAAATGCTTTACAAATTAAAATTTAAAGTGAAAAGAAGGAGAAAAAAGGTGTGTTTAAATGCTATTAACATTGACTGACACCACGGAAAAGAATTTCATCAATTGATATGAAGATTAAACAAGTAGGGCACATCATCAACCCCATCACCAGTTTTGGTTACCTGGGAGACCAAGCCATAATAGAAGCCTCCGTGGCCGATCAAGGAACCTGGCTTGCCATGCAGGCTCGTCATTTTCATAGACGAAACCACTTTTCATGTATAACTGTTTTGCTGGTTCATTGTTGACAGCAACATGGACATAGAGATCGGTTATGCCTGAAAATAATTCACCAAACTAAACTAAATTATTCATAAGCAGAACTTAAACAAGCTAGTAGAGAATTCGGAAAGAGGCAAAAACATCTCAATGAAATTTGAAGCACGATACTCAAGATGGAAAGTATAGGCCTGAGCCTTAGTTACATCTGTATCCAGGTAATGCCAATTCAAGATTATTAATCAGCAACGATATAGAGCAATTGCAAATATCACATTCGGTATTTCAATTCTCAAACATACATCAATCTCATTTTTGGCATTATTTTCCGGTTTTCCCCTTCCTTGGTTTTCTATGTGTAGAGAATCATGTAGCAATGTGCATGTACTGTATCTGAAAGATTAGAGAAGGTATGGCTGCTCTGAAAACGACTTTGACAAGTTTTTACCCCATTTCTGAGCAACTGCTTTAGACTTTGCAACAAGATCATAACCCAATCCATTCCTATGAAGTTCATTGGCAACACATACATTGCTCAAGTATCCCCTAGCAAATTGACCTTCAATACCCTGTTGAAGCAACATGGAAAACCACTACAATATTTCAAAATTCACAACATAATAGAACCCTTGTCAAACTAATAAATACTGGGGGTGCAACAATGAGTGGTAGTTTATTTTTAAGTTCTTGTCATTGTTTATATAATTGTTGTTTCAGAAAACATTTGGGGAAAGAAATTCATACATTTCCAATAAAAAACACACATTAGAATAATATTCATTCTAGCTATTCTTCACAAGAGAGATGACTCTTGGCCTGGCCTAACCATAAGAAACCTTACTGAGCAAAGTATTCAAAACTGGAGCCACGGTTTGTTCAATCCAGGAATGCACAAGAAAAGTAATCAGGCCTTAGGTCTGGGCCTGACCTGGCCAGGAACAATTCATGATGGGCGTGTCAAAGTCCAAGGAAATCATGCCAGGTTGATCAGAAATTATATCACAGTACTCCTAAGTACTATCCATAAAGATGGTGTTCACAGAGTGGGATTGTGGTATTATACTACACTATTCTACAAGAAAAAGATTGGAAAGCTTTGAAAAGTTACTTTTTCAGATAACATTAAACACAAGCAATTACAGCTGTGTTAGCATTCCTGAAAAAACTGGTGAAATAAGAAAAGATCTCAAAAACAAGCGATCACGAGTACACTGTGAATTGGCCTCTTGGGCGGATATAAAAAAGAACAGTTTTTCATGAACCAAATTGATACAAAAATACAGAACAATATCGAAAGCATGAAGCAAGGAAGGAGAGACATTGAAACCAAACCAGATGTAAACAGCAAGTAGTTAAACAAGTTTTCATTTAAGCAAGAATAGAAATGTGTCGATCAAGGAAAATACAGCCCACTTAGCATTCCCTCACAATCATACTTGATCTTCATCGAAGGAAATGTTTTGTGAAAGTAACATCAAAACATGACCATTTAAGCACCAGAAAACCCAAAAAAAAAAAAATACCGTGTATTAGAGAAACTAGAGGAAAGCCTAATAAATGCTCTACTCCAGACAAGTAATGTAAGTATATATAATGCAAACAAAGAATGCACACAGATAGAAAAATTAATTTCTGATGTGGGGTTAAGCAATTCAGTTATTTATTTATTATTTTTATAGATTGAACACCCCCAAATCTGCCTATTTATAATAATGTCTATAATCAAGATAAGAACAATAATAATCCACGATTAAAGAAATAAAAAAAAATACCTCAGGTTTCATTCCAGTAATTTCATCAGGAAGACTCATACTTTGATTTACATCAAGTGTCCCCACCACCACTCTATCTTCTCCATTCTCACTAAACTACAATTAATTAAAATTAGAAATTAGAAGAAGAAGAAAAAAAAGACAACATTATTATCACTTGCAAATTTAACACGGACAGTAATAATAATAATAATAAAAAATCAATTAAACAAACCTTACATTGCGCGCATAAATCATCATCAGGCAAGCTCAACAACTGTGACAACGGAAGCGACGCGTTTAAACACGAAACTCTATTAAAACCGGTTCTTTTACCAGCAATTCGTTCTTTTAAAGCTTCGAATTCACGCTCTGCTAGGTATCTTTTATGATCCTAACAATTATTAATCAGTTTCAATTTTGTGGGCAACCAAACACAAAATTCAAAAATAAATTCACTAATTCAAAGAGAAAATCAAAGACTGACTTGGATACCGAAAGTGGAAGGCTTGAATTCGTGGAAGGAACGGACACGGAGACACGCGGCGGCCCAGAGTTGGTCCTCCGACGACGTTTCGGAGATTGTAAGAGACGACTTGTCGATGTGGTGTGGAGTGACTACGCGTGTGGCTGAGATTGGGTAGAGGCAAAGTCGACGGGAAGGGTAGTAACGGTAATTTGGAGAAGTTATTGAGAGGGAAGGAGAAGAAGAGAGGAGTGCCATTTTAATTTTTTTGGAGTGGATTATCCTGAGCTTCTCTCTTACATTTCGTCCTTAAATCTTTTTTTTTTTTGGTAGCTTTGAAGTCTGTAAGTGAACTGTTCGGTCCTTTTTTTTTTCCTTACATTTCGTTTCTCTTAAATAATTTCATATAGACATTAATACATTGATAAGAATTACTGTAATAATATATATATATATATATATATATACATATATATATGAATAATAAATTAGTGTATATGATATGCAATATACAAGAAGAAAAATATATTAATTTAATATATTAAACATTTATAATACTGCTAAAAAAACACATTATAATAAAACAACATTGTGTTATTGGATCATTAGATTAGAAATGACAAAAAAAAAAAAAAAAAATAAAATATATATATTTTAGGAGAAGTTTAACTTTTGTAGGAATATCTATATTTTTTCATGGATGAAGTTGCATGGATATGCTAAAAAATATAAATAAAATGTAAAATATAAAGAACCCAAGTATGCATGTTTATTATTATTTAAGTTTTTTTTAATATTATGATATTAGTATCGTGAGGATAAACTAGGCTAAATTTTTTTGAAAAGTTCTTAGTGAGAACATCAACTCATGAAAATTTTAGCCCGAAGATTTCTCTCACTATAATTTATTTAAATTTAAAATAAGCATCAAATATCAAGCAAGTCATCGAATATTTAAAGATATGATGAAACATCTTTTCATTAATTTGAAACAACCGTTTACAAGTTTAATATAATACAAACTTTTTTTGAAAATTATTGTCCTAAAGAAAACTATTCCGCTTATTCTTTTCATAACCTCAAAGTAGGATATACTGCAACCTTATTAATGTAATCTCAAATCTAACCAAAATAGTGTAGGATTTTCTCTTTTAAAATTGATCAGCTCTATGTTACATGTTGAGCTATGCCTCTCAATCTTATGGTATAATTATTGGCATCTTCAGCATGCATATGATAGCTCATGGTTTCAGAAACCTAATGTTGTGCTTCCCTTTTTAAAGCTTCTCTCTCATCTATCAGAGTCTGCATGATTGAGACAAACTCATCTTACTAGGTAACTAACTGCCTTAAATAGCCATCCAATCGTGTGATCAACTAAGCTTGCTATTGGCATTGTTTTTAAAGCATCTATTTTGTCTGCTCCAATCCATATATCTTGATCTAGACAACTTCACGTTTGATATCTGGCTTTTCTTTTTTCACAACTCTTTCCTCAATTGTCAATGCTACCTGCACCATTTTAGCTATCCTATAATCTGGCTCCCCTCTCTCTTAGCTTATGCCGTGATGTTGAGTATTACTTAAAGTTCCTCAAGAGCATGTTTACATTGTTGCAACTGAGTCGGCAAGTCATCCTTTTCTCTTTCATGGTGGCAAGCATCTACTCTCGAGCTGCAAGATTGGCCCCTAACTTTCATTTATTGACACTTATCTCCTCCAATTATAAGATTAGGCTTGAATTGTAAAACTCTTGTTGTACCCATATCTCCTCGTGAACATCTTCCAAGATCTAAGTCATCAATCTCTACAAACCCTTAAAGAGTGGAATCTAATGCTCTTTTTCTCTAGTCTTTTTCCATAACAAATATTTAGCAGCAATCTTTCCATCAACTCTTTTAGCAATCTTGACCACACTAGGGTCCTTCCAAGATTTTATTACCAGCTTTATTAAATTTCTTAAAGTTTTTAACTCTTTGTAAAACCAAGGCAAACTTGTGGTTCTTAGAATGAATTACTCAGATCTTAGTTGTCGTATGACCATGTTAGGTCAATAACTTATGCAACATTGAGTTCTCATCAATGTGACCTATAAGTAATCACCACAATATGCAATATAGGGCTAGAAATAAGCATATCGTGTTCTCTAAGGAAATGGAGATTTGCTCATGCTAAAAAATTAATCTTGCAAGTAGTCCTTCCTAACTTTTTTAATAGATGCTCAATCAATTTCTCTAAATTAAAGTACAAATTCCATGGTGTTCCAAATAAACTCAATATCTTTTATTCTACTATATGGCTCATTGTAGCCAAACAACAATTGTAAACATCTCAAATGGTTGTTTTTCTACAATGATTTAAAGATGAAAATGTCTCTATTAATATTGCAACTACTAGATTAATCTTAAGAGCAACCCTACTCTTGAATATATTATCAGCCTTGAATTCATTCATTCTATTTGCCAATGAAAAACGGATTAGACCATAAATACCCAAGTCAAAATCCTCAAACAATTCTTATTTTTCTCATCATACAACCTCTTTTTAAATATAGATTTCAATGTGTTATAGAACCAACCCTCATTAGAACCTCATTTGGTTTTTTTTTCATGCATTATCTTACAGCTTATCTTGGTCAACCAGGTATAATTTGATGGAACATTCTCTCTTAGCATATAAAAGTGTAATAAGTTTAATTTTAGACAATATAAAAGAAAATTATACTCCTAAAAAATGAGAGTCATGTCCACCATATCAAAAGTGAAACTTCTGTATTTTAGATCCTAAAATCCAGATTGACATGTATTATGTTGTATTCAGATTTTGAGCAACTAAGTTATATCTCCATATTGTTTTTGAAAGTTAGTTTGATATTATAAAGATAACATCTCCCAACAATCCAATAATTCATTAACATTTGGCATTCGATCATTAAGCTTCATTTACTCTGGTAGTTTTAACATGTTTGAACATCTCATACTTCTTATCAGGATCAATGGAGAAATAATAGGATTAACACAAACATTATGAAGATGACATGTCATGATATCTTTTGAATTACATCTCTATTTTTTGAACTTTTTAATAAAAACAATAATTTTAATCCATATCTATAATGTCTCTGGCAAAAATCCCTATTAAAATCTCTAAACGTGTCTCTATAAAAATCTTCATGGCAAGATGTTCATGTCTCCAAACGTGTTTCCATTAAATCTTTATGTCTCCAAAAAAATTTAAAGATCCTTCTTTAAGCCTTCGTGACCATTTATCTTCAAAATGATCAAAGATCCTTCTCTAATCTTTGTGATTATTGATGAGACCTTTCCCGTTAAAACACGTTTCTGAAAACATACATTGATCCCTCTTATGCTCATTTTTTCAGATTATCTCTCTTATAAGCAAGACAATTGAAACTCTCTTCTCTTTTATAAGAACATTAACAAAAAGCCATCTACAAGTATGGCCAAAATAGAAGACATTCAAACGTATTAAACAATGTAACATTTTTATGGTCACAAAATTGTAATTTATACTGTAAGTGTTTTCTTTTTATGCCTTTTTCTACTTAAGTTTTTCAAACTTGTTTGACTTAAGGAGGCAAACGATGGCGTGTATTTTAAAAACAAAGTTACAGTGTATTTGGGCTAGTGCTCAAGCATACTACACTTTTTTCTCTCTCTCATGTTATGACCTTAAAAAATTATTTGGCCTCAAACTAGTAGCATAAAAAAGCTCAGCTCCTACCACCTCAATTCCTCAATGTATTATTTTTAGTTTCAAGGAGTAAGAGCGTGGGCCACACACATTATCTATGCATATAGTACTTTTTATGATTCTCTAACATATTCTTTGTAAATACACATGTTTATGTAAGGTTGGCACCACCTTTTTTGCAACTAGCTAGTAGTTGAATGCTTTAAATGCAACAATTCATTTAATGATATATGTCCACTGCATGTGGTCCTTCCCATTATGATGCCCCAATGTTGTATGTTACTTCTTTCATAGTGTTTTTTTTTTTAAATGAGCAGGAATTAGGGATTATGATGGGGATTGAAGTTTGGTTATTTGAGCCAATTTCATATCATTAACCATGGAATTAAAAAAAACTTGAGGGCATTTTTATGTTTCATTATAGTGTTAATACACATAAATTATTATTTATTGTGTTACTCATTGGACGTGTCTTTTTACAATTTGGTATTTATAGTTTTCAGATTTTACATTTCAGTCATGAAACTTTATTTCTATCACATTTTAGTTTCTCATAGTTAAGGGAGGAGAGAAGGGCGTTGTAGAGGGAGGGGAGAGATAAACCTTTTGAGCATCCATATTTTGGCCACAAAAAATGCCAATATTGGTGTCACCAAGTTCATCTCGAATATCAAAATTTAATGAAAGTGGTTTGAACCTTAAAATCATGTCTAAAAAGTAGATTAAAATCTAAAAAATTTAATTTAATTTAAAATTTTAAGACTAACTAGAGTGTGTTTTGGGATTCAAAATGGGCTATAAAGGTTTCTATTATATGTTTTTAGTGTTTTTATATTAAAATAAATTGAAAATGTAGTGTTGAAAGTCAAAAAAAAAAACTTGGAACTTATATTTCAGTTAAAGGTAGTTAGAAAATATTACATAAAGATTATCAACTTATTTTCACATATAGTCACATAAAATTATCAAAATATTATTTTTTTGTTGTTTTTTTTTATTGAAACTTACTTTTTAAATTATGATAATTTTTTTATTTAAAAAACCATTACAAAAGTTTTTTTTTTTTAGAAAAGAGAAGAAGAACAAGAAATATATAAATAAAAAGAGAGAATTTTGACTACAATTTTTTTTTGGAAAACATTCATTAAAAAAATAAAGTTATTTGCCCCCTACACATAGATATCTAGCTAGTTTCTTTAAAAAATATTATTATGTTACGTGTAAAGATATGTTGTTCATCATTTTATCATGAAAATAACTTAACCTTCATAAATTTTCTGTGTAAATAAAGTAAAATG
>Ga0325411_1005041_pt1 | contig 14697 bp, 14 predicted proteins | sample PopdelMetagenome_13_FD_206181 | JGI IMG/M metagenome (GOLD analysis project Ga0325411, IMG submission 206181) | Populus deltoides microbial communities from Bellville, Georgia, United States - Xylem-PdIQD-R4 | ecosystem: Host-associated > Plants > Phyllosphere > Stem > Wood/Secondary xylem... | reverse complement strand
TTTACTTCTACCATCCCTCTCTTTCTAGACTAGGCATTAGCCCCACCTCCCACCCCCACATTTCACCTGTCCCGTTAGCTGGGAAACCATTTATCTGAAAGTATACTTGTTGGGAAACCATCCAGAGAACACATGTTTTCATGAAGGTCATCATGTCTCAATCGGTTTTTTTTTTTAAAAATATTATTTAATGTTAAAATGAAATTACTAAAAATGTCATCCTTCACCGAGTCAATTTCTTATATAATAAAAAAAAAAAACTAGGTTTTGAGTCCAAACATAAATAAAATGGTAAGAAAAGGTCTACACCATGAATGGCAAAGTTTAAGGATTCAGAGTTAGAACACCATCACTGGCACTCAAGGACTCCCCAGTTCTACTAACAGGCTAGGATCCTCCATGAACAACATGGAGAGGATACTTCTCAAGCATTGAAGTGGCAGGCTGTCCTTGGACCTGTTTACAGGAGAACTGCATCTCACCTTCAGAACGACATAAATTATTGAATACGGCGAGCCTGTAGGCAGAATTGAACATGCAAGCGAGTTTTCAAACTTCCTTTTAAGACACGTGCGTTGTCATAACCTAATTTCTTACTTTTTTATTTTAATAATAATAATAATAATAATAATAATTTTATTTATTAAAAAATGATAAAAAATGAAAAATGATAATATAAAACAAATAAATAAAAAATAAATTAAAATTCAGGTTAAGCGTATCATAATTGGAAGTTTTTAGATTTAATTAAGCTTTGGATTAGTTCTAGTATCCAAATCAAGAGTTTAATTGAAAAATTGATAAGTTTTGAGATTTAATTAAACTTGAAATTAGTTTAATTTATGAAATCAGGAGTTTATTTAAAGAAATACTAAAGTTTGGGCTGATTGGGATTAAAACCGCAAGAAATTGAAGTCTAAAGACCATTAGGTAAATGTTTCTCAAATTCAAGGGTCCAATTAAAGTTTATCCAGGGAGCTTGATGACAAAACCTTCAAAATGTCAAGGACCGAAACGCAAATGGCCATCAACACTGTTCATCTTCTTCACCCGACCCCAAAAAAACGGATGCCCAACGAGGCATCGCCATTACTCCTGCAATAACAGCCACTTTATTACCTGGTAACGGTGGCATTCTCTGGCTATAAAATCCAGAGAAAGAAAGCAGAAAGGGGGGGGAGAGCATACGGAAAAAAACGAACACAGGGGGAAGAAAAAAACAGAGGGGGAGGAGAAACGAAAAAACGAGAAAAACCAGAGGGAGCTTCCATTCAACCAGCAGCACATCATTCCTTTACTACCATCATCTTCGTCCCGAGCAGGGGGTAACCGAGAGAAAAAAAACAAACCCAGAACACGAGGAACCAGGGTAGCAGACTTTCATTCCCTTGTTTCTTCTCTAAGAAACAGAGGCCGTCCTCTGGCTTTATAAAAGCCAGAGAAGGCCACGGAGAAACAGAAATAGGAGGGGGAAGACGAACGAGCAGGGGACAGACACAGACGAAGAAGGGGACCGAGAGAGAGTTGACTGAAAACACAAACCAGAAGCAGAGAGGAGACGAACGAACAGGAGAAAAAGAGAAGGAACAAACGCGAGGAGAAGACATAACGGAAGGGAAGCCAGACGCAGGGAGTGGCATCATAGCTTCTTCCAAGAATCCCAGTGACAAGCTCAGGAAGGATTTCACCCAGCGACGGCTGTGAACCAGGTAAGCTTTTCACTCCTCCTTCCATTTATAAATGCACAAACACTGTGCATGTAAAATATAGTTACGTGGTGGCTGTAGCAAGCGTGCGTGAATTGTTCACGCACGCTTGCTGTTAAAAGCCAGTCGGGTCACTGGCTTGGGCCAGTGACCCAGCTAGGCCTGCTGGGTCCAGCCCAGCCCATACGAGCTGAGCTGGACCCAGCCTAAAAAATATAAAAATAAAAAATATGCATGTATAGATTTAAATTCATCTTATTGGTTTATTTAATGACGTCATAGTCAGGAACACTATTCATTTTTATTTTTGGTTACATAATACTTATTAACACTAGAGTTGAAAGTATTCGTAGTTAAATATTCACTAACGTCAGAGTCAGGAATATTACAAACAAACTATCATAGCATACATCAACAAACTTTTAGCAATTTAAAACAAAAACCAACAATGCAACTTGCCATATGCAGGATGTTTAAGAGGTGATAATATCTTTCATTTTACGTAACTAGTCTCATATCATAAAATCTTTATTAACCAGTTAGGATTTCTAGTGATCATAATATTATTGAAATAATTATTTAAACAAGATTTTTTTTCATAAAAAAACAAAATATTAAATATTTAATTTTTTTCATGATGAATTTTTATAGTCGTTGTTGTGATGTCGGGTGCGACAAATAAATACGGGGAAAATGAATTAAGAGCACGCTATCAACTCTATTTCTGTTCTTGTCACTCTCTGCATATTACACATGGTGGGTATGAAGGCAGGTCAGGGCTGGTTCCCTGAGCCTGAAGGGTCACTATACAAGGACTTGACCATCTCAGGTGAACGGATTCTACCCATCAACATCTACTTTACTAGCTGACAAATTAGCCAACTGGGCACGGAGTGAATTTGACCTAAACTTCTCACACTTCCATGACATGGTAATAGCAAGTAACTAAGGACAAACCGGGAAGGTTTCAAGAAGAAAGAAAAAGAAAGGGGCTCGTCTTGATGGCCAACATCAACATGTGATATCACAAAGGACAAATTGGGAAGAGAAATCAAAAGATTTTGGATAGAAAATTCAATTTACAATCTGACACAGAGCTAGAAGTACTTCTTGAACTTGTTTTCAATTCAAAGATTCAAGTAATGCTGCAGGGCCTTTTGGCCTTTTATCCATGTTTTACACCTCAAAAATCACACCAGCTTGAATAGTAAAGCCAAAGAAGGTAAAGAAATCATCATTATATAAAAGAAAAACAATCGCCAGAAAGATGAACCAAGCTACCAAAAGTAGAGGTACAAAATGTTTCAATCCAGGAATCCTATTTCAGTTACTACCATTGCCGCATTATTTACATCATAGCATCATTTTTGGTGGTTTTAATCCTCACACAGCCTCTCAAGGTTCTCGTCTTCTTGTTTTCCTTGCCATTTAGGCATTTCCCTCTGTTGCAACCTCACTCACTGAAACTAGTCTATTGCCTCGTCTTCCCATTTTCTTGATACTTCAGCTATATATTCTTCTACATTTCCCTATATGCCACTGTAACCCTCGTCTCCTTACCCCTCTTATGCTATATATATATATATTCTGTGTATCCTCGCTTTAACGTTCCCATTCTTTTTCACCGCAGTCAGCTACCTTTTTTTTTTTGCTCTGGCTTTAGACGCACATCTATTCTTTACCTAGTCCTTCGGCTTGCTCTCATCTTGGTTTTGACTCTCTCTCTCTCTCATATTACACCAACTGTTCATATTCATATTTCCTTTCATGGGGACCTTAGAGGCAAGATTAAACGATCAGTTGACACCAGCAGTCCAGCCGCCACCAGCAGTGGCGAAACCAAGCGGCAATACAAATCATTCGATCGAAACCCTTGTTGTTGTCTTAGCTGTGATCACTATAGCAGCTGTTATTGCAGGGATTATTGCACGGTTATGCGGTGGGCGACACTTTGGCGGCAATGGAGAGCATGACATAGAAGGTTGGGTAGAGAGCAGATGTAGGAATTGTATTGATGGTGGAGTCCCTGCCGCGCCACCCCCGCCAGCAGAGGCAAAGCCAGCAGCGGCAGCGGCAGAGGCAAAGCCAGCAGCGGCAGCAGAAGAGGCAAAGAAGTGAATATGGTCATCGAAGTGCAGAACTAAGGCATCATAGCAGAAAATATCTTGGAATATTATCACATAATAACATTGTTTTAGCTTAGTAGAGAGTGATTACGCTTTTGCTGCTTCAGTGTAGTGCCATTCATCATCATATGCTAAGTGTCATTTAACAGAACAATTAAAAGGGTTGTTGAGTAATGATTTCAGCAGAAACTTAACAGAGTGTATGCTTGTTTATCTTCAATTAGACCGATCAGTTTGCAGTTTTCTCAGTTTCCTTTTCTCTCTCAATTAGACCAAGTCTATCTCTCGAGTTCGATTAAAAGTTAGGCCATCAATGCCAGAACAAGGGGATTCATTCGCACATCATCGCGTAATGCACGCACCGGATTTTCCACTAACTTTCTGCAATAAATAAAGGGAAGCAACATCATAGCAATCAGAAGTAATGCAAACAAATTCACTGTAAAAGCAGAGAGAAACTTTTTCACAATCTGACCGTTGCTCTTTTAAAAGCTAAACCTCTTGCAAGCTATATTATATGCTTGCATTATAAAGCTTTTAGTGTGTGACCGTTGCTAGTTCTTCTAAAGAAATATTTATAAACAAAGTAAAGCCATCAATTATGAGCCACTATGAGTTTCTAATGAAACCATGACCTTTCTCCAACAGAACTTAAAATCAGGAACTCAATGCTGGAGTTCCAAACCCACTATTCTACTGCTTCAAGAGTCATTACCATTTCAAAATATAATTTAAAAATTATATCATCCTACATTCTTATATTTATATATGTGTAATGTGATGCTGGCCTTCCTTACGTGTAGAGATAAGAAAGAAATTAAGTCTTCAAGTCCTAAAATTACAGTTCAAAATTTTAACACCGTTCTGAAAATTAATATGAAAAATTGTTTAAATAGGAGCTAAATAGACTTAGCTAGTTAAAATCAAATCAATTAAAAATTCTGAAACTTAACTAGTAAATAAATGGAAAAATAACTAGGAAAAATAAGAAATTCCAAAAAACAACTTTCGAATCTATTTGGATATGATCCCGAACTCAACTAGTGCTGATTGGCTTGACTTCACAGAAAACCAAATATATAAATTACGCTTGTAAAATTTCAACTGGATCCAATGATTAGATCCAAAATTATGTTCATCATCGCAAGAAAGCTCATTTAACTTATCCGAATTTCTTATTAGATTTGAATTTGTTGATTTAGTCCATGAACAATCTGCTAAAATTTTCATGTTACGCTTACTGCATCACCCAGTCACCCCTCAAATATAATGAACCAATTTCATTGAGAAATGGGAATTTCGCTATCCTGTGCTAGTGATCATTAACACCCTCCATAGCCTCCCCAAGCTACTTCGGGAGGTAATCTAACCCCCTTATCGGACGATAAAATAATGGTATTTGTGACATAAAAGTTCGAAATAGTTAGATGTTAAGAAAAATAGGATGCAAGAAATCCAATATCATGTTCAAGCTATCCATAAAGGGCAGGAAGTAGTAGCCAAATAATAATATTCTCATTTCAGACAACATTTCTCATTTCTTACAACATATAAACCTCAGGGAAGAGATGAACAGTATCATCTCCAACAGCCGACCTCTTTGGGATTGGGGCCACTAACTTATGAGGTGAATCAACTCAGGAGACTAATAAACTTGTCAAAAAATGTAGAGAATAACATAGAAATGAACCTATAATTATTTTCTGGTCTGACTATTTAGACCAGAACAGAACACTACACCAAGCAGAAGAAAAACAGCCCTCTGGTTATGATTTTGTTCTATATTCAATCTACAAGTTCCTCTAGCAGTTGATGCCGCACTGCTCAACGTCGGGTCCAGTCACCCTTGTTGTAAAAGGATCCACACGTACCCAGAGCAAGGAGAAAATAGAGGCAAGGAGAACCGACCATACAACAATGATAGTAGGTGTTCGGTTCTGGCGTCCCATCAGACCCTTGAGGAAAGGGTAAAGATGAATAATCACCCAGAAAGCAAAGAAAAGCTTGCCAAAGAGGGGACCCCAAGATTGATAACCACTGTTTATGGCGTAGGAGACTCCAGCAACCACTCCAACTAGATTGATTATGAGGAGAGTAGTTGGTGGGATAAGTAAAGTTGTCCACTTGAACATATATAGCTCGGTAAAATCACCATCTTCATCGGATGCTTTTGAAGTGACAGTAAAATTGGTATCTATTCCAGCAAGGACTTTCAGCAGGCCTTGGAAGACAGCAAATAGATGAGCTGACACACCTCCAATAACCCAGAACTGCTCATTTCTCCACCATTCGTCAATCCCAACACCACTCCATCTCATTTCCAAAATACCAGTTGCAAAGATTGATAGAAAGAGGGATATGAACCAGATACTGGCGATGTTACTAATCTGCAATACAACAAAACACAAATCAGGCATGTAAACTCCCCGGAATATTACTTTTCAAGAGAAAACACAAAAGAACTGTCTTTTTTCTGCAGACAAGTTCTCTCAGTTCAATTCGAGTTAGAAAGGAAGAAAACTACATTCTCATTCCGCAGTTAGCAACAAAAATATTACTCTCAGGCCAGGATCTTGTTGTTCCATAATGTCAAAAGTTTCATACTTAACCAAAAGCAGAGACGGCGAATGCAACTATTTTCACCTGTGGAATAATGAACTTTCCAGTAAGAAGGCACACGGCTGGCAATGTACAATAGGCAAGAAGAGGAATAGCGGTGATTGGATAAATGGTGGTATTGATATATGCAAATCTCTCGAGCCATTTTAGCCTTCCACTATAGCCATACCATATAGGGCAGTGACGACTGAGAAGAATTTCAACTGAACCTAAAGCCCACCGAAGCACTTGATTTAGACGATCAGAAAGATTAATAGGAGCAGATCCTTTAAAGGCAGGACGCTTTGGCATGCAATAGATTGATCTCCAACCACGAGCATGCATCTTGAATCCTGTAAGGATATCTTCTGTAACTGAACCATAAATCCATCCTATCTGCAAAAAGAAAGAACAAAATGTTTATTAGGAACACAAAATTAATGTGTCTACATAAGCTACTGGTAGGGATGCATATAAAGCTCCTTCTCTTCCATTTTTTTTTGGGGCTGAAGAAAAGAGAGTCTGTGGCTTGCAGTATATTCGTCCATATTTACAGCATAAAAAGAAATTGGTATCAGCACGAGGGATGAAAAAGGGTTAACGTACTTCACTTCCCCAGTCTGTCTTGTCTTCATATCCACAGCTGATGACATGAATAGCTTCTTTTAGAAGAGACTCTGGGGTGGCAGATCCAGGAACACCGCCGTTCTCCATAAGGGTGGAAGCAACAAACACGGTTGATTGACCAAATCTTTTCTCAAGTGTCATTTGAGACATGAGCAATGACTTTTCGTCATCGAATCCAGTACCTTTTGAAGAAAGTTACAGAATATCAGCATTGCAAGGACAGAGAAGAGGTAACAAAAAACTATCAGACAACAAACTACCATCTATTTAGCACAACTGAACACTTATTGGAAGTAACTTCTTTTACGTGTCAATAAATCTTTAAACCCTATCCTGAAGACAAGTTTCAGCAAGATTACAGTCATTTAGGAAATGAATAGAAGTAAAATAATTTCAACCTAAATTATATTAAGTTTGAATCATTAAAGATAGAAGGGAGAACCGTGTGTTTTTTGACATGTCACCAACTTATGTAAGTATATATTCATGTCTGAAGAATGAACATGTGACGGATCTGGTGCAAGTTGTATCCAAGGAAAAAGAAAAATCCATGCTTACCTTCAACCCCTTCTTCTATATCTTCTAAATTGAATACGGGCAAAGCAGGGTCAACATGCTTGCTCGATTTTTTCTTACTTTCCTTTCTACCTGATCCTGAACTCTTCTTCCGGGATCCACCAAAGCATGAAGACAGAAATCCTGGTTTCTTATGCTTAGGCTTGAGAGGAGGCTCATAGCCATACAAGGCTGTTCTATTGAAAACACACCCTGTACCCACGTATACAGGGCCTTGGATTCCATCCAATCCTCTTAAATTTATCTACCATTGCATAAGCATCAACACAATATCAAGAAGACAAAACATATATGAATTTCATTTTCTGTAACATGTAATGAATAGTTCTGCATGCCACATACATCATGAAACAATAAAAGATGACAGATTTGTGCCAAAGGTTGCAGTAAGTACTTACATCAAAGAAAACCGTGTTACGGTTGGCATATCGATCATTTCTATCAATCCCATCAAATCTCTGGGGAAACTGGACATAACACACTGTTCTTCCAAGATTAGGATCCATTAGAAAACACATAGCTTCTCTCAATGCCCTGCTGTTGTTTATGTAATGATCACAATCAAGATTTAACAAGAAGGGCCCATTGGTGAGAACTGCTGAAACACGAACCTGTACGAGATACATGTTAGTTAGTAGTAAAACCTTAGTAGATTCCGATATTGATAATACTGAGAACTTACAAGTGCATTCATAGCACCAGCTTTCTTATGATGCTGAAAACCAGGACGCTTCTCACGAGACACATACACCAGTCGTGGAAGTTCATTACCCTCAGTGTCAAGGCCTCCACTATGGCCCAAGAAAACCTGCAAATTATAATGTAAATAGGATTAGACACCATAAAATGTGTTGATGCCAACAGGAAAGTATGATCCAAGAGAAGTATCAATAAAAAACAAAAGCTGCTAAAAACAGTCACTCCTGTGTTGTGATGCCCGGATCACAATCAGCAAGTAGAATAGAAAGGTTATATGCAGAAGTATAAACAGAACTATCCAATTGCCATTTACAGGAGTGCAGTACACGAGAACATCCCGACATTGCGGATTTTGTGTGGGGTAGTAGTTATCCTAAGAAGGCATTTCTTACTGAGGAACATCCTAACTTAGTTTGAAAATGGACAAACCTGGATCATTCCTGGATGATCTCTGGTATTATTTCCAGGCCAAGGCGTACCATCTTGCATGACCCATCCTTCATCAGGAACCTTTTGTGCCTTTGAAACAAACCCATTGACACGAACTTTAAACTCTTCATATTCTCTCTGCAAGAAAGTTATTAGGAGTAAGACAAGTAATATACATGCTAAGTTTATGAGTAACAAAATCATTCAATAGAACCTCAATTTCCTACTTTCATAGCTCTGCGTTCTTTAACAAATGCTGGATGAACCTTGTCTTTTAAGTAGTCAATCTTTTGAGCGAAGTACCATTCTGGAGCTCGCGGCTCAATATCATATTTCTTGCAGAAAGGAACCCATTTTCTAGCAAATTCAGACGTTTCAGATATGGCTTCAAATGTCAACATAGCAGCTCCATCATCTGAAACATAGCAAGAGACTTTGTCGACTGGGTAATCTACTGCAAGAATAGATAGCACAGTATTGGCTGTGACCAGTGGAGGTTCCTTTAAAGGATCGACTGTACTGACAAAAATGTCAACAGCAGCCAATTGAGACGGCTCTCCTTCTTTCTCATATCTGTGAGGTATTGAAAACTTCAGAAGTTACATCTTCGTAAGGATATAAGCAAAATTTAACAACATTAATGTAGATTGTAGGAAAAAAGAAAAACTACCTGAGAGATAGCCTGTCAAGATATGTCTCACGATTCACTGGAAGCCATTTAGGGAATTGATCCAATATCCATGATATTGCAAACCATATCTCACAGATAACAGATATTAACCACAAAGCATAAGCATCCCTCACTGGATTTGTTAGACGGTAGTGTAAGAAAATGCAAAGGACAACAAGCCGCAAAACTATGACCATCCTGTAAGGGTTAATCCTAGAGGAAGGAATTGAAACCTTCCTTGAGAGGGGCTGGCGGGCTTCATCATTTCTGCATTACAACCATGGGATCAATACAAGAAAACAATGACGAAAAAATAAAATACAGATATCAACTGAATTAAAATCATGGATTTGCAAAGCTAAAAGGGAGAAAGCCATAGAGGAAAAACCGGTGGAGGAGAGGGAGGAAAAGCCACAGTTTCATATAGGTAATATGTGAATGCTGTTAGGCAGATGATAAACGGACAATCTGCTTTAAAGAGCCAGTTTCACACTCTGCTTCAGGCACTTACAGTAAAGAATCATCCATGAGCACATCTGTGCTGGCATCAAAATCTCCACCACCCCTGCCTTCAGATGGTGCATTACTAACACTCATTGGAGCAGTATTCTTCTCAGGCTTCATCTTCCAACCATCAATCCTCTCTCTCCAGGCTACATTGCCAAACCCCAGTGATCCAGAATCCCTTGTTGGATCCCTCATAGTAGCTGCAGAAAGTCCAATACTGACATTAAAATCTGAACTAAACGATATTTATTTTAGTAGATATACATCCATACCTCTGATGCCACTTTCAGGAGAAGCCAATGAGTAACGCTCAGGAGATGCAGCTGAAAGATCCCCAGAAACCTGAAATATAAATATTATCAGCAACCATTGTCGATGTTAAAGAGAGAAGAGAAACTAGAAGCGACGAATTGCTCCATCACCTACCGAGCGTCTACCAGCTAGATAAGGAATATGGTTAAGAGAAACATCTCTGTCATAGTTTGTAGTTGCAAGATGCTCTTTTCGACCAGAACTCGAATCCCAAGCCATCATACGCTCTATCTTTTGTTTCTCATCTTGAACACCTGATGTATGATGATTTGACTTGTTTTCTACTTCATCAGAATTGGCATCTTCACCTTGAATTGGAGGGCTCCCTGATGAGAAACCAAAATGTGTCACTGACACATTATCTACGTACGCATGCATAAATTGTAAAAGCAGCAACAAATGGTGTTGGATTAACCTTTATGCCTCTTGTATTTGGTCTTGCATTGAGGACAAGACTGGTTACCATCCTTCCTCTCATACTCATAACATGGACGGCAAACTGGAAATGAACATACATGGCAAGCAACAAAGGGCTCTCCATCTACAGTCTTGCCAATATCATCACTGCAGATCTGGCACACCTGGATTTTTTTTGGCTGAACAACAAGCAAAACACCCAAAGCCAAAGTAAATTCATAGATAAGAAGACCCAGGAACAGATTTCATAATCACTACCGCAAATCTCTAAGATAGCACAATTTCCGAGTAGTTCAAATGTATTAGATTCAAAGGAGAGAGATATCTTCCTTGATTCTAAACTCAGCAAACAAACAGATTCTCCGACGAACAAAAGAGAGAAACAAAGAACTGCTGACAATCAAACATACAGATTTGGATTATCACACCAGCGAAAGTTCAGCTGTTGGCATCTAGAATAAAGCATCATGATCTACACTTAACCAAAACTATCTCATAAACAAGTCAGACATTAAATCCCCTTCAATCCCCTTCGGATCTGAAAACGCTAAGCAGAAGGAATATAAAATGCAATGAAATGGTTTCATCTACAATCATATATTAAAGTAAACAAGAACAGGAACAAAATCCCATTTCCACTTTTCCTGTCATTTTCTTTCAAGGATCCAAACATGATGGAATAGAGAACAAAGCTTCCAACCCCCCAATAAAAAAAACACATAACACAATTCACCAGAAAGCATGCAGCAATGCATTTGTACAAATTCCACACCCTTCATACAACAATCCAATCAATTGAGTGTCTACTCTCTATCTATCAATCCCAATAATAACAAGCAAAGTTATCAAAATGTTACTAACCCCAGTAGCATCTTCTTCTAAATCCATTACTGCCCCTTCAAGCAATCAAGCAAAATGCTCAATCCCCAGTTCACAAAATCTTTAAAGCAGCTATTTTTAAAGGCAACCCTCCATTGATGAACCAACGGAGTTCCGATGATGCCACACAAAAATAAAGCCTACTAGACTATAAAAGCTTTAAGTCCCTCACCGACACTGACCGACAGATCCACAGTGTCTGTTTCCATTATCTCACTCCATTCCCATTCCCTTTTATTTTGTTTTCATTTTATAAAATATTCAGAGACGATTAAAAAAAAAAGGCTGCCAAAAAAAGGAAAATGTGTATCTGAATTTTATGTCAATGTATAAGTGGAACTTGAAGTGCAAGTTTGGAGATACTTCTGTTACAGTTCTTTTCTACGATCAGATCTTGCCACGTAAGCATGAGTTTTGACGTGGCAAAATATGATTGGATGTTTTAATCATCCGGTTCCTGCGAGCGGTCCCTTTCTCTTCTGTGCAGTGAGACAAGATCCAAACAAATGCAAGTAACTCTTCTGAATGGACTACGCCCGAGAGTATAACAATTAATATACTCGCGTTTAGGAGCTGCTTTGTGTGTGAATTTACTCATATGCCACGAGTTTTGGAATGAGATATGGAGAGTATTGACTCTACATAAACGCTTGGAGTGTGTGAGAATGGTGGGGTTTGACATGAGAATGATGAGCTGGCAGTAACTGTTACATCAATTGGATTTTTTTACTGCGAGGACTTGACCGAAGTAGTGACGTTTACTAAGGGATTAAATGGTCAATTTAATGCCCTGGATTTATTTTTCTTTTTTGAGACTGGCCTTTTTTAAACCTGTGTTTTTTCCCCTCAAGGGGCCAGCCTCGCTGTTCGAAAATAATAATAATTATAACGGATTAGGGCAAATAATTGATATGAGATGATCCAATGAATAAAGTTAGCCTTCCCCATATATTTCACTATTCACTTTTCTAAAATGTTAGGCTATCAAAAAAAAAAATTAAATTTATTTTGAAGAGAGATAGATACATAATGAAAAAAAAAAATCAAATCAAGGATCCATTAAAAATAATAATAATATTTTTATTTCGGATAAAAATAGTTTTTTATTTCCACTTTAAATTTTTTGAATGAGACCTATTCATTAAATAAATGAGATAGGAAAGGAATTTTTGTGTTTGGGTAAGCATGTATACAACTTTTTTTATAGCTTTAGATATATATACTTTGGGATGATTTTTGTAAATTGTTTTTTTTTTATTTATTTTTAACTTAAAGAAAAGTTACAAGTATATTTGGTTAGAAATATTTTTTGTTTAAATTAAAAGCTTGTTATAAAATTAAGTCAAAATTTTGATTTAATCAAAAATAAATTTTTTAACCTTTTGTTTATGGATTATAACTTATATACCTTTATTTCTTCAAAAACATCGTTTTAAGTTATTTTTAAGTTATTTTTACCAAACATGTTAATAAATTAAAATTATTGTAACTTATTTTTATCGCAACTTATTTATGAAAAACAAAATTTGAATTATGAGTTAAAGTAAAAAAATATAATTCAAAAATTATATCAAATATAAAAAAATACTATGAAAAACATGTGAACAATAGACCTTTACTTATAAAATTAAAAAAAACATATAAGAAATATTGATGATTTTTTATTTTAATTTTTAAACGAGTTAGAATTTTACAAGCATGTTTAACATGCAAGGTTGTTTTTTATATCCAAATTACGTGTGGAAGTTGTTGTTTTGAAATTTTTTATTTTATTTTACTGGTTGTTTTAGTTTAGGATTTCTTTCTCAATTAGATTAATTTTATTTAATTTAAGTTTTATTAGTTAAATCATTTTAACTTACCATTTAAACATTTTTGTATGCTATTGGCATAAGAATTATTGACATTCGAAATTTATCAAATCAAAATGCTCTTTTCAATTCAGTTGTAATTTTAGGGTTTATATAACTTTGAATTTTTTCTAATTATGTCATCAATCATATACAATGACATTGAACTTTTATTGGTAATGTATACAACCATTGATTAATTATGATTGACTACGTATAATTAATAAATAATCCATGCGGTCCTATTGAAACCTGAGAAAATTAAAACAAAACAAAATGCTAATGTCAGGTAACCACTTGAAAAACTCAGTTCTCTAATCACAGAACAAAGATGATGCTCTGGGAAACTTTTGCTTACCTTGTTCTAAGTTTTTTTTGGTCCATCAAGGACATTTTGGAGAAACAACTCCCAATTCAGCTAATTTGACATTGTTGCACGAAGCTATGGCTGTTCCCGCTCCTTCTCTTTCAAGATTAACATCGTGCATCAGAATCCCTTCGCATGGATAAGTCTTGCTGCAATCAAATTTGATAGCCACCTCAGAAGCACCAGTCCCCTTTATGTTCTTGTACACCACATTTTTCACTTGGACTGCTGACCTCTGCATGCCATAATCAAGAAAACGTTTTAACAACTAGATTAAGGGGGATGGGCACTGCTTTTAAATGCTAATTGTTGTTAAGGTCCTGTGGGATAAAGTTCTTCACCTGTTCTTCGCATGGTTCATCTTGGTCACAGTAGTTTTGATCTATTATAATGGGGTTGGTGACATTGTTCATTTCAATATTCAGAAACTCGATGTTGCGTGCACTTCCAGACCCTCCCTGCATATTAATTAAGATCACAATTGGGCTTAAATCTTGATTAAATGATATATAATGCACATCAATATTGTTGATGAAATGAAGGATATTAGTAAACATTACCTGCCATGTTTTGATCCTAACACCATTTGTGGTACCAGAAAACTTGGCACCATTGACAGTAACTCCTGAAACGTAGTCTTTTGAATTATGAACTCCCAAGCTTCCAATACTGTGCACAGAAAGGAAATTGAAAGAGCAATATTAGTTAATGCTTACAGAAACTCATAGTAGCTAAGGAAACAAGCAATTCATATGAGAGAAGAAGTGTCAGTTCAAAGGAGGTTAGAGTTTGATGTTTGCTATTTCAGACCTGATTCCATGACCTGGTCCACAAGTTATGTCCGAGGCTTGAACATTTTGGGATCCACTTACAATGGAGATACAATCATCACCTTCATTAACCAAAGTGATTGCACATGACAGTCATAATAAAA
>Ga0325411_1005040_pt1 | contig 14698 bp, 12 predicted proteins | sample PopdelMetagenome_13_FD_206181 | JGI IMG/M metagenome (GOLD analysis project Ga0325411, IMG submission 206181) | Populus deltoides microbial communities from Bellville, Georgia, United States - Xylem-PdIQD-R4 | ecosystem: Host-associated > Plants > Phyllosphere > Stem > Wood/Secondary xylem... | reverse complement strand
GAGGATCAAATTGATTTTTTTAAAACTTATACTATTGTAGTTCATAGGAAAATATAAAAAAATGAATAGTAATTAGTGTATAGTAAAAACTCCTCACCAGCTTTATGTATAATTTCTTGGAACTTTAGCTAACAATTAAGAAAAGTGCTAATATCATTATGAATAACGTGATGCTTCAGTATGCATCACTCACTCATTAGCTACACTTAACGACTAATTAATAACAAATAAATATCGATACCATTTTATTAATTTAAATTAAATTTTTTGTATCTATATGGTTTTTCAATTAAGATCTTGAAAACTGGCAACAATCAACTCAATAAAAACAATCAATTGTACAAGAATATCTATTAATTATTGAAAATATTTCTCTTATGCAAGGAAATATATATATATATATATTGTACTCTTGTCATTGCATGATATGGATACATCAAGTCCATACAAGAGAGGCAATGGCTGTATAAGCTAGAGCATGGCAATCAAGAAATGGCGCGTGCATGTGAAAGATTGTTCTACCTTCTACGTACTTTAGAAGGTTGACTAAATTTCAGGCTACATAAACGGACACCAAACCCTCTTCAACCTACCGAATTTGAAACTAAAATTTGAGCAATTAACCTAAGATTGTCCAAAAGTTTGCCCCGAATATAGATCTACGTGCATGGAACTTTCTCTATGTTTAACCATTAGAATCGCCAAACAACCTAATTGCCCCATTTGATCATATTCCAAAATAATACCTACTCTGTTTGCAGTCTCTCGTCCTCAAACCTCGAGAAACCCCACGTTTCCATCCCCGAATCTCTCCATTAAGCTAGCACAAACACACGCATACAAACTCACTATCCCACATTCCAACCAACCATTGTATATATATATAACTATCAACTGAATTCTTTCCCACACATCACATTTATAGCTAGCTCAAATAATTAACCATCTTCTAAGAGATCCAAGAGCCTAACCGCCTCTTTCCTTCGCTTCATATATAAACACATCCAATTCTCTCATTCTCTATAAATCATTCCCTTTATTTCTCTACTTGTTCTTGGATTCTCTAATAGGCTCTTGGATTCTGAGTTTGAATTTGTTTTGTTTTTGCCTCATGGGTACCTCATTGAGATCATGGATGGCCATTTTGATCATGGTTTGGCTTACTCTCGTTCAAGGAATTTTTGTGGTTGTTGATGCTACTTTTAACTACAAGGATGCCCTTACTAAGTCTATTATTTTCCTAGAAGCACAAAGATCAGGAAAACTTCCTCCAAACCACAGGCCACAATGGAGAGGAGATTCTGGCCTCGACGATGGTAAACTTGCAAATGTGAGTCCCCTCCCTAATTAATTTCTCTACAATGTTATAATTCATCAACGTTGCATGAGCACTTATGATCTTTGTTAATGATTTAAATTATCTTGCTTGAACTTGTTTTAGGTGGACCTTGTTGGGGGATATTATGATGCAGGAGACAATGTGAAATATGGACTGCCAATGGCTTTTACTGTTACCACTCTGGCTTGGGGTGCTCTCGCTTATCACAAAGAGCTCCATGCCACAGGCGAGCTGCCCCATGTACGTTCTGCCATTAAATGGGGCACAGATTATTTTCTTAAAGCCAGTTCCAGGAAGAACCGTTTGTACGTGCAGGTAACATATATAATTTTTCATATTCATTAATTATATCATAAATGATTTAATCTTAATTTGAGTTGCTGATAATTGTTTGTTGGGTGCGAATTATATAAAGGTGGGAGACCCAGTGCTGGATCATCAATGTTGGGTTAGACCAGAAAATATGAGGACACCAAGAACTGTGTTGAGGATTGATGAGAATAACCCGGGAACAGAGATTGCAGCTGAAACTTCAGCTGCAATGGCTGCTGCTTCCATTGTATTTCGACACACTAATCGTACCTATTCCCGTAGACTCCTCAACAAAGCCAAGTTGGTAGGTTTTTTTCATCCACACTAGTGCATGTTTCCCTTAATTAGTTAATTTGTTCTTTACCTATCTTTTCTCATTTCTATTCTTGCAATGTTGGGATTGTCTTGATTGTACAAATATATCTTTTGTGATTGATTATTTCTTTTTATTAATTCCCTTCCTTTTCAGCTGTTTGAATTTGCTAGAACACACAAGAAAACCTTTGATGGAGAATGCCCTTTTTATTGCTCTTTCTCAGGCTACAATGTAAGCTCTCCCCCCATCTCTCAAGTAAAATATAGATTATATGTTTAATATGGGACACAAGCAAGATGGCAATGGATATCTACAAGGATGACAATATTATTATATTCATGGCTCATTTGTTTATTATATCTATATCTAATAGGTAAAAAAATTAAAAATTTATACTTTATTTATCGAATTTCAGATATTCATACAATGATATATTATCTCAATTCTATTATTATTCAACATAAAATAAAATAATATATATATATATATATATATAAGCATACTAAACTTATTATGCTTTGGGTATATCTTTTTGTTCTTATTAAAATTAGAATCCAAGAATATCTTTTTAAAAGTGAAAGACCTCTCTCCTAATTAATTAACCAGACATATTTGAGGAAGTTTATTTATGAGCATACTAAAAATATCGAGAAATAAATGTTATCTTAATTAAGCTAGTGAATACTGATGCAAATGCAGGATGAGCTGTTGTGGTCAGCAACATGGTTGTACAAGGCCACCACTAAGCCTATGTACTTAAAGTACATCAAAGAAGAAGCCACTAGTGCTGCTGTGGCTGAGTTTAGCTGGGACCTTAAATACGCTGGAGCCCAAGTCCTCCTCTCTAAGGTGAGAATCATCTCTCTCTCTTTCCCTCTGAAAATGGTAACTGATTTCACTCAAATATGGTTCGTTAATTAGTACTAATTTTCTGAAGCTAAATAATCACAGATTGAGATGATATAATTTTCACTTGATATAATTGCAGCTGTATTTTGAGGGAGTGAAGGATTTGGAATCCTATAAGAAAGACGCTGACAGTTTTATATGCTCAGTGCTGCCTGGTAGCCCCTTCCATCAAGTATATATCTCTCCTGGTGGTATGATTAACTTGAGAGATGGGGCTAACACTCAATATGTTACCAGCACAGCTTTCTTGTTTAGTGTCTACAGTGATATCCTTGCCGAACACAATCAAAAAGTACAGTGCGGAAACCAAGCATTTGACTCTACCCGCGTCATGGCTTTCGCCAAGCAACAGATAGATTACTTGCTAGGGAGCAACCCTGAAAAAAGATCATATATGGTAGGGTTTGGACACAATCCACCAGTGCAAGCACACCATAGAGGCGCTTCTGTTCCTGTGATGTCTACTAATACAATAGTGAACTGTGGCACGAGCTTTGCTAACTGGTTCAACAAGGATGCACCAAACCCTCATGAACTAACTGGTGCCTTTGTGGGTGGACCTGACCGGTTCGACAATTTTGTTGATAAGCGTTGGGATTCATCTAAAACCGAGCCTTGCACGTACGTTAACTCTATTTCAGTTGGTGTTTTGGCAAAGCTTGCAACAGATGGCCGTGTCTAATAATCAGTCACTAATCCATTCCATTATCTGTTGTTTAGTGATTGATCATGAGCACTCAAAGTACGTGTGTGTGTGTCTACATATATATATATATATAGTCCAAAGACTGAATTTTGCATGCCTCAACACTTCTTCTTTTCCATCAATTCCATTGACACCAGAGAATATAATGATATGTAATGTGATTTTCAATGGTGTTTAGTGTAGGGAAATAAAGCTAGTGTAGTTTTGCCAGCATTCTATCTGGGTATGTATATTTTTCCACACAAAGTGGATTAATTTGCAACTATGAACAGATACACTGGTTGCCCTAATTGTGAACTATAATTGAATCTTGGCTATGATCATTTGCGAGGATATGGCACTTCAATTTGTATTTGTAGAACGATGGGTTATATTGTTGAGATATATATTTACCGGTTTTTATACTTCTTTTCTTTCTTTATCAAACCAAATATTTTACAAGAAAGGGTTTGGTTTGATATATCATGTTTGTTAAATCCTAGTCTTCTAGATTCTAAGATGGCATGGATTATTTCATATGTTTATTAAATTTTTTAAAAATTACCTAATTTAATCATTTATCCTCTAAATCTTTTTATGGATGTTAAGAAAATTCCACTTTTATACAATCTCTCGTAACAGTTTTTATTTTGAAAAAAAAATCCTTTTATAAGCTGAAATATAAGATTAAGAAAAATAGAATTGCAGACAACTGATGTATCTTCCATTGATTGAACTCTTGTGTATATATATACACTTACGCGCTGTGTTTTTCTGGTCTCCTTCAACCTTTTGCGACATCCATTTAGAGATAATCTAACAACATTATCCTATGGTTTAAAAGACAAACATTGGTTGTAATAGATACCTAGGATATATATATATATAGGAGTACACCAATCAACAGCTCTCAAATGCAATGCCTTCAAGCGGGAGTTTAGTCTACAAATGGAGAAAGCTGAAGACCATGAAATAGTTTACCTTGTTCTTCAGACAAAAACAGAATGGAGAGGGACAATTTATCACATGGACTAATTTAATGAGATCTGGAGAACTTTGACTCATAAAATAAAAGCTAATAATTAATTACACTGAAAATTACAAATTATACTTTAACACTCCCTTTTAATTTGTAATTTTTAAAAACTCCTTAAATTGTTGAAACTTTTCAACTGGAACAACTTTTGTGAGAACATCTATAGGTTAATTATTTATATTGATAAACTTTAGTTGTATCTTTTTCTTGCTAACTATGTCTTTGATAAAATGATACCTTAACTGCATATGTTTTGATTTTGTATGAAAAACTGGATTTTTGATCATTACAATTGCTATCATGTTATCATATAATATGATAGTAGGATTAATGACCTTTTGATGCAAATTAGAAAGAATTCTCCTTAGCCATATTGATTGACATACTACTTTATTTGCATAAATGTATTCTGCCTCTGCATAAGATAAAGCTATAGAATCCTGTTTCCTTGAACACCATGAAATTATATTTGTTTCTAGACAAAACACATAAGATGTACTCTTTCTATCTCGCAGCTTCCAGTCTAATTACTGTCAGAATAACCAATCAACCTGTTATCTTCTTGTTTCTTATACAAAATTCCATGACGCTTTGTTCTTTAAAGATATCGCATGATTCTTTTTATTGCTGTAAAATGAATTTTGTTAAGATCCTTCATAAATCTGAAAATAATACTTACTGAGAATAATATATCAGGTCTTAAATTTGTGAGATAGATTAAAGATCCAACAAGACTTTGAAAAATCTTAGAATCCATCTTAGCAGCACTATCATTCTGTTGTGACTTCTTATTTGCTGCCATAAGAGATGTTATTGGTTTACATTATGACATGTTGAATATCTTGAAAAGATCTGCAACATACTTTTCTTGTGAAATAGAAATTTCTTCTAAAGATCGCTTCACTTGAATGCCAAGAAAATATTTTATCAATCTAATATCTGACATTTCGAATTCTTTCATCGCAGCATTCTTGAATTCTGCAATCATATCTTTACTTGTTTCTGCATATGTTAGATCATCAACATAGAGACAAATCATTAAAAAGTCTTCTCCATTTTTTTTCACATAGAGTGATGATTCAGATTGACTTCTTTCAAATCCATTCTGATGAAAATAAAGATCAATTTTGTTGTTCCATGTTCTTGATGCCTGTTTTAATCCATAAAGAGCTTTATAAAGTCTATACTTTTTTCTTCTTTTCCTTTTAATTTATATCTTGAAGGCTGCTCAACATAGACCTTTTCCTGCAATTCTCCATTAAGAAATGTTGGACTTAACATCAAATTGAAAAACCTGCAATTGAAGTTGTGCAACTAAGGCAAGAACTATTCTGATAGTTTCCATTCTTATAACAAGTGCAGAGGTTTCTATAAAATCAACTTCAGGCTCCTGTGAGTAGCCTTTTGCAACAATTCTAGCATTATGCTTCTAAATATTGTCATCCTCATTGTATTTGATCTTGAACAACCATTTTAAGCTCATTGCCTTCTTTTTTTTTGGGAGATTAACTAACTTCCATGTTTGATTCTTTTCAATACTTATCATCTCCTTTTTCATAGCTTTCCTCCATTCTTCATTTCTTACTGGTTCTTCAAAATTCCAAGGTTCACCTGAAAAGAAAGCAAAATGACAAGAGTTGTAAATGTCAGTTAATGGTCGAAATCTCCTTGGAGGAGATTCCAAGTCTGATTCTTCATTAGAACTTGATGAGCTTCCATCATTCTGAGAACCAATTTTATTTTGAGAAGAAGAATTGGAAACATCAATCAGCTTTGGAACTTCAAATAACTCCAGTGTTGCCGATTCTAGATTAACCGAATCTTTCCATTTCCAAGCTGTAGATTCAAAAAAATAACATCTCTGGAAAGAAGTAACTGATCATTTCTAAGATTGAAGAGTTGAAAGCCTTTTGATTCATCACTATAGCCAATGAAGATAAGTCTCTCTCCTTTTTTATCAAACTTATCTCTGCTTTGAGAAGGAATAAGAGCATAAGCAATATTGCCAAAGACTTTAAGATGACTGACATCATGTTTTTTTTATATCATGCTTGAACCCAAAACTTATTAGGAAGTCTTTTCCCCTTTAACATGTTTCTTGCCATTTCTTCAATAGCTCCATTCTTCCTTTCTACAACTCCATTTTGCTGAGGAGTATGTCGAGCAGTAAGATGCCTTTGAATACCATTTTCTTTGCAATAATCAAGAAAAGACTTGTAAATAAACTCTCCCTCGTGATCTATCCTTAGAGTCTTTATCTGGCACCCACTTTGCAATTGGATAAAAATTAAAATAAAAATTAAATTAAAAGGCAATTATAAATTTTCTATTGAAGGGTGAAATTAAAAAGAAAATAACTTTAAGAAAAGGACAAAAAAACTCAAAAGAATGAGAACCAAATTGAAAAAAATAATATACTATAAACTTGAATTGAATGATGAAATTGAAACTAACAAAACTTTGATAAAAGGGTCAAGAAAAAAAATAGAAAATCAAAAGAATAAGTAGCTAATAAAAAATATATATATATATGACAAAGTAGGATAGAATGATGAAATTAAAAACAAATAAAACTTTTACAAAAAAGTTAAGAACAACAACCAAAATTCAAAAAAATAAGAACTGAAGTTGGAATATCGACAAGAAAAAGAACCACTTGATATTTTTTAGGAAGGAGAGAGAAAATAAGTTGAAAAAAAAACCTCATTGGTAATAAACCGCCATGCCTCCACCGACACTCATCGCACCAATAAAAAAAGAACATAACGAATCTTTCAACGACACGATGTGAAGGCATTTTTTGCCGGTGGAAAGGCGCCTCCCACGTGCCAACATCTTTTTTTAATTGAAATATTAATTAATCTTTGTTAAAAGATCAAAATACCCTTGGACACATGGTTTAATTTTTTTATTTAAAGGGTAAACTTGTCATTTTACTATATTAAAAAGACATAAATACCCCTATATACTAGTTTTTAAAACTGACATGAATGGTAATTAGGTTATTTTACTGTTATTAAAAAACCAGAGAAGACTCTTATACTACCAATCAATTTCTTAGTAATTTATGGATTGTATGAGAAAACCGAATCAAGACATTTATTTTATTTTTGAAAGGGCAAACACTGGAACTACACTACAATGCAGTGGAGCGTAGGAAAATATATCTATGGCCGAATAAACTTACCTTCCATTTTAGCTTTTTTGTTATTTATATTGCAAACTGGGTGTCCATTTACTCTTAATTCAGTAACTCGCGGTAAATCTTGAGCTTTGGATCCGAAAGGACACTAGCCGAAGCAAAAGGCACAAAGTCTTGTGAAGGCATCTGTGCTCCAAGCCATACCCCTCCTGTCAGTGTGGGCGGATGCCCTCTGTGCCCACACTGTGACTTCACCCCTGCTTGTGGTCGGTGTGGCCTAGCCAGCCATAGAGGAGCCATTCTCCTCGCCCACCCACTCCCTATGATAAAAGCCTAAATGGCTTAGGATTGCTGTCGCCTTCTAGGGGCAGTTTCGGTGGTGGTAAACTTGTAATTTGAACCTATATTTGCCGATGTTAGCTGGTTTTTTTGGTCATTCTAACTGTTGAAACAAGTCCTCATTGCAATGTTAGCTGGTTTTTCTTCGTGGACTTTCTCAGGCTTCTTATTGGTGTGATCCCATCTAGTCTTCAGACCTGGTCCAATAACATGTTTTTATTTGTTCAAAAATCAAACGAAGAAATTAAACTCTAAAAATTATATGTATATATAATTTAAAACATGCTATTATAGGGAAACCCTCATGTTAGTCTCCAACTTGTATATCCTTTCTCAATTACATTTATAACCTATGAATTTTATCAATCAGGTTCCAGACATTTCAAAATATTCTCAATTAGTGTTTTTTTTTTTTTGTCAACGTTGTCGGTATTCTTGTCAAATCTTCTCAAAACCGATGTCTGTTTTAGACATAAATATACATATTAGATTAAAAAAAATGTGAATGCTCATAAAAAACAGTTCCTCTATTTTTAAAAGATAAATTAATTAATCTTTTTTTCAAATAAATTAATTTATTTTTGTAATACTTATTTATTCATTTCCTTCTCTCTATTTTCTTAAAAATAAAAAACGCAAATGAACAGAAAGGACTAAATAATTAGTTTTTAAAACAAAAATAACTAATTAATTCATTTATCAAAACTAGAAGGACTTAGTTTTATAATTTAGACCGCAGGGATGCATTGGAAACCTTGGACTCCAAGGGTGAGTCATCTCCACGTGACTATTGAGGATTAGGACAGGATTGAGGATGAGGATGAATATTGAAAGTGAGCTTACCTGCAACACGTGGTCGTATGGTCTTTCAATTTCAGTGGACACATGGGTCCCACAAAACCACCATCATTTTATTTCATTTTCCCCTGTGCCTTGTGGAGAGAGAAAGAAAACCAGCCAAGTCTTCTTCCCCCTCTCTCCAGGACAGGAAGCGGGACCCGCTCTCAAATACCCAACCCAACCCAATCCTAGCCGTTGTTTGTTTGTTTTCTGGATTCCTACTCCATCTATCTAGCTATCTACCTGACCTAGCTGGATTTAGCTGTTACAAACTGTAACAATCATATTCCACCCGCTTGAGTTGAGCTTGAGCTATCTACCTGGCTAAGCCGTCGAGCAGTAATATTCAAGCCGACTTGAAATATTAGCCGCCAATACGATTTCCGTCACCAGTCTATAACATCTAATTAATAGCTTTAATAGTGATTCATTTCATATATTCTTAATAATAATAATAATAATAATGTACTCAAAACTTAGAAGTTATAAAATAAAGATTTTGAATTTTTAAATCTTATATAAGATAATAATTCTTATCAAACAATTTCTTACAATCATAATGATCATTACAGCCACAATAAAAACCATCATTTTCTCACATATATATATATATATATGACGCATACAATTTTGTTTAAGAAAATAAAATAATAGGATATTTTACGGATAAAATGCTCGGGGAATAAATGGATTCTCAAGTTATTGACTAATTAATTTCAGTACCCCAATCCTTGCACGACTTTCTTGTCGGGGACGTCATAAAATATATGGGGGGGGAAAAGATAATGATGGGATAATGTGCGTGGAGCTGAGCCAAATAAATAAGTAAATGAATAATAAAGATGTGGGTGTTATGAAAAAACGTGAAATTAAAAACGTGTGGGGCCATGAATATGGATAAGGCTAAGCGAGGAGTTTCGTCAGTTACACGTAATGGCATCGATCAAAGACACAAGAAGATAAAGATACTTGAACGTGTCTTAATTTTGAACCACTACCACCCTTTCCTCTTGCCACCTGGCCCCACCTCTTTATATTTCTTTTGTCCCCTCGTATTCTAACATTTGGGCTTCACTTTTGGTCGGCATTTACTTTTACTTTTACTTTTCTTTTTTTTTTCTCTCTTTTAATTCACTAATTGCTGTCTGAAATTACATGTTAATTACTTTATTTGCATATTTTTTCTTATGATTTTATTTTTATTTTCTTCAAGTAAATTTCCAAGGAGGCACGTTAATATTAGTAAATCAAGTTTTATTTTTTTTTTCATTTCCAAAATAAAATTATTGTTATTTTAAGATGTTGGAGTGATGGTCAGAGAGATTTGTTCACTGTTTTTATTTCTTGAGTTATTGTAAAAAATCGGCTAGTAAAAATATAAAAGGTCAACACAAATTAATTTGAAAATTATAGTGACCGTTAAACCAAAAATCAAGTCAGTCATTACACGGAGTCAAATCTTAAGTCTTGAAATAAACGTTGTTGGTTATGGGAATTCAAATCTTCAATTTATTCAAACTAACAGTGTCGTTAAGGCACATGTTAGGAAAATTCTTCTTTCCTAATACTATATAATTTGTTTCTTTTGAAACCGATATTTGAAAGATTTTGAGGTATTTGGTAGTGTGTTAATTGTCATTTTTTAAAGTATTTTTTATTTAAAAGTATATTAAATAATAGTTTTTACTGTTTAAAAATTATTTTTGATATTAATATATTAAAAATTAATATTAAATAAAAAATATATTTTTATAAAACTTCGTTTGAAACTGCATCTAATATATTCGGAAATGGAGGCAATTTTTTTAAAGCAGCCATGGTACCATATCCTTTCCCCTCATTTCTATATTAGATCTAATTGTCAATTTTGGGTAGTTTCTTCAATTATTAAAAATAAATAAATAAAAATTCAAAACAAAAACACCATCACGCATCTATGATTTTCTTGTTATTTTAAGCATAAAATTCGACACCACATCTAATTCAACCTTCGTAAAATTGTCTTTTAATCTTTACATGGAGGAAATAGTACGGGAAAGATTGTGGTTGTTTTTTAAAGTGTTTTTTACTTAGAAATATATGAAAATAATATTTTTTTTATTTTTTAAAAATTATTTTTAATATCAATACATTAAAATGATCTAAAAACACAAAAAAGTATTAATTTAAGGCAAATAAAAAAATAAAAAAAATTAAAATTTTTTAAATACACTTTTAAAACGCGAAAATAAACATGATATAATTAACCAAAAACAATCATCAATAAAACAAAAAAAAAGGGATTTATTTCTATAAGTAAAATGATATTCCAATAGAATATTTTTTACACCACGTAAACAGTTTGGTTCCGTGAAGTAAACACAAAAATATTCCACAGGCAAGTATATAAAAAGAAAAAGGAAGAAAAATAGATAACAAGAACAAAGCATCAAATGTAAAACCAGAAACACAGGATAGCAGCAGTAGCACCTAATTGTTTTACGTAATTAAAAAAAAAAAATTATATATATATATATATATATATATATATATATATATATATATAAAATTGTAACATCCATTCACGGGGTAGATAAGGATAAGGCTAAACTAAAGGGAAAAGAAACCCCCTCCTTTTTCTCTGTCTTATTTATTAATCATAAAATTTCAATTTTATTTATTTTCCCAACAGATAGTTTGCTTTCATTTAATTAATTAATTAATTAATTTATATTTCATTCCATTCTATATATAACTGAAATCAACACACCACCACTTGTTCTCTTTCTTTATTCAACCCAAATCTTTCTTAAACTAAAGGCAAAAGAGCCCAGCAAGAAAAACATCCTCTGTTTTCAAACCACGGACACAGAAAGAAGAGGATTTTGTTTTCTAGAATAATGACAATAGCAGTGGATCATAATAGTTGTAATAGCGAAAGAATAGGGTGTGTGGCGACCTCGTCGGTGGAGAGGAGGAAGGAGATGGCGGAGGAGTGTAGTCCGTCGTCTTCGACGACATCTTCTTCGTCGTCGATCGGGAAAAATAGTGATCTAACGGATGGTGGAGAAGATGGGTTGGGGGAAAATGAGGTGCAAAGTGCATATAAAGGGACTCTTGATTCCATGGAGGCTTTAGAGGAGGTCTTGCCTATGAGGTATTTTTATAAATAAATAAATATTTCTTTTGGCTTTGCGATAGCCATTTTCTTTTTCTTTTTTACTTGTAGTTTGGAATAAATTAGTTCTTTTCGGTAAATCTTAATTAATTAGATGTTTTTATTACTGCATTTGATGAGAACTTGATTTTCTTTACATGAGCGTTTTGCTCTTGAATAAGGGTATCTTTAGAAGTGAAGATCTGAGCTTTTGATTGAATGGGATATGCCCTAGGTATTTAGTTATTTTCTTCACCAAGGAAGCAAGCCAATTTCAGTCACTGCTACCGTTGAGTCTTCATTTAGATCATTATTATGTGCTGGGCAGATTTTTTTTCTAATTCCTATGTTCTTTCCTTTTTCAAGGTTGTCTCTGTGGAAATAGCAGATGATTTTCTGTTTTTGGCTAGTTTCTGCTTTGTTATGCTCTTTAAAGTTTAGAATTACAAATTGTTTGCAAGATCTGAATAGTGAAACTTATTTCCTTAGAATGGCATCTTATGATTCGAGAATAGCACTGACAACAGTGGGACATTTCATATACAGATTGGCATGTACCAGATTTCTTTAGGGTTTGTCTTGTTTTGGATGTTTAGCTAATTGAACCGTGGAATAATTATGTTGTTTTGCATTATTTTTTACTGATGATTGAGAAATGTTTGCAGGAGAGGTATATCAAATTTCTACAATGGCAAATCGAAGTCTTTCACAAGCCTGTCTGATGCGTCCTCTTCTCCCTCCATAAAAGACATTGCAAAACCAGAGAATGCGTATACGAGGAAACGCAGAAACCTACTTGCTTTCTCTCATGTTTGGGAGAAGACCAGGAGTTTCCCTTACCGAAGTGGGATAGCAAAGAGACCGATTAGCAATAGCAAAAGCACATTGGCTTTAGCAGTTGCCATGAGCAGTTCTGAAAGCATCAGTAGTGCTAGCGAGGATTCGACTTCAACTTCAAAGTCTCCCCCAAATCTTCCACCTCTGCACCCAAGATCCAGGGCTTCTCATAACAATCTAACCTCGTTACCATCCCCACGACAAAATTTTTCTCCCTGGCGGTCGTTCTCTGTGGCTGATTTGCAACAGTGTACCATGGTAAATTCGTTTTGTGACAAAACTGATCACTAACTTGATACTTCTATCTTAGTTTGTGCTGATCCGGAAAGACTTTCAATGTTTTATGGGGATGCAGGGAAATGTTTTCTCGTTTTTCATGGTGCTTGCCCCTTGTGCTTGTTTTGAGTTGATGGAATGCCTAAAGGAATACGAATCTTCTCTCGTTCTGTTTTTATCTTTTTGTGATGCTGTTAGGTCTTCAACTACAACCATATGACGATAGTTTGCGCCTATTTTCCCACCTTGTCTTCACATATGAATAAGCAAGGAACTAGGAGTAGAGTAGGCTTTAACTCGAAACAGCCACTCCCTTTACCACCGCGATCATGTGGAAAATGCTGATGTAGCTTAGTTCCTTGGCGGGTAGAGGACAGCAGCAAGTCCAGAACCAAGTACTCTATATGCTCCAGCCAGATGAAGCAGCAGGAGTGCTTCAGCTCACGATCTACCAAGCCTAAAAGTTAAAATGAGCGGCTAAGCTATGAAGCTCGGAACCTGAATGGAGAATTTAGGGTCACGTTGCCTGGAAGGGAAAGGAAATAACTACAATAGTTGACTGTCCAATTGTCTTTGTATAGATGACAAACAAAAAATAAAATCATAATACAAACAAGCAGAATGTGTCGTTCAACACGAGATAAGATTCCACAAAGCGCAGAACCAAGAACTAAGCCTACCAAGAGAATTCCATTGTTGAAGGATCTGTTGCAGGAGGTGTGCCATATTGATAGAGAATTGAATGCTGCAAATACAAACTGGAATAAGCAGAGAAATAAAGAGAGAACAAAATACGAAGTACTCGATGAATATTCCTCTGAAACACATCAGAAGATGGGTTCGAAAATATTTCAACGGTAAATCCGAAAGAGAACAAAGATGATCATCTTTTTCATGAGTAATCAAAGACAGTCTACCGATCCGGGCAGATAAGAGCTTTTATCACACTTATTTTTAATAAAGTTTTAACTCTAAAAATAAAAGAAATTCCTTTTAAACTTGACCACAAATATGCTAATTAAACATGGTTTTAAAGCAAATTTCCTTACAGACCACCACAAACACGAACCTGTTGTTAACCCTGCAAATAGCTGGATTTGTTCCCAAGTCTTGCACAAGTTATAGAAATTTTACCAGCACGCTCTGCAGGATCATCATTCGGTCCAGTTGGTTGATTTTTCTACATGAAACTATGAAACGATTTGCAAAAATAAAATACAATAAGTTTAATATGTTAATCGACAATTAGGCATTATGCAAGAACAGAATCACCATCAAAATCATTTAATTCCCACTAAGAGATTAACAATCCAGCCTCTTCACTCTTTAACATGTTGACCTTATTGTTCAAGTACATATATTTGTGAAAAATCACCACCAAAATCAATGATAAGCAAATCCTACTCTTCGGACTCACCTGAAGTGAATACTAGATGACTGGAAGAAAATAAAAGATAAACTATATATATATATATATATATATATATATATATATATATATATATATATATATATATTTGTGATTTTTAAT
>Ga0325411_1005039_pt1 | contig 14700 bp, 7 predicted proteins | sample PopdelMetagenome_13_FD_206181 | JGI IMG/M metagenome (GOLD analysis project Ga0325411, IMG submission 206181) | Populus deltoides microbial communities from Bellville, Georgia, United States - Xylem-PdIQD-R4 | ecosystem: Host-associated > Plants > Phyllosphere > Stem > Wood/Secondary xylem... | reverse complement strand
CTGTTAAGCATGTGAAGAAATCTCTCTTGGAAAGAGAAGCTGACTTGGAAGAAGGGGAGATCCTTACAAAATCAGATCAATCAAAAGCAAGTGGGGGTGGAGATGGTGTTAGTAGGGAAGCTTCTGTAGATTTATCAAAATCATATAACGATGTAAGGTCTTCTTCTCGGCCATCTGAAACCACTGAGGTTTCTGATGACCTTAGGGCCAAAATACGGGCCATGTTGATGGCAACCTTGTAAGTAGCCACAACATGGATCAGCAGGTTTTGTTTTGTTTTTTAAATGTAGAGTATTTTGTATTGTATTTGATTTTCAATTTTTGGGGGTCGTGGATCTAAATAGGAATATATTTTTGTACCTGGTTTTGTTAAGATATAGTTGTATTTCTTTATATGTGCTGCTTGTGCAATTTGAATTTCATTTGCATTGATGTAGCAACATGCAAATCCCCAGTGATTGCTTTTTCATGTTTTTTCTATGACCTTAATTATTAATTAACTATAACTATAAGACATCAGTTGTGTTTTATCGTGCGAATCTGTTGTGTGAAAAAGTTGATTTTACCTTTGGTCAGCGATGTTAACTTGAGGGGTATATTGATTTTTTTTAGGGGTTTATCATTAATTATGTTAAAGAAAAGGTGTTAATTAATAATTATATATTTTTTACAGTATAATTATCAAATAACCTTTTAAAAAATTCCCTTGGTTTAGGGGCTTTGCGGGTTTTTTATTTTATTTTATTTTTTGTATATGTTAATTACTTAAATATCTATAAAAAATAAACTCTTTTTACTATGGATACAAGATTATTTTTGGTTTTGTTTTTTTGTATTTATTATGTTGGGTTATGGGTGATTTAGTATTTTAATATATAAAAATTAATTTTAAATTCAAAAAGCTGCTAGCATCGCCCGCGCATTTTGGGTGGTGCGTGCGGCGCCCACACAATGCTAAATGCCATTGTCTGGGGTGGCATTCAATGCGCCTTAACACCCCTGTCACGATGGTGAGGCGAGTATTCGTCGCCAGCGCGTAGAAGGGTGTCGGTAAGGTGTTTTTCCCTTGTTTTCCCTCTCTCCATCTAGAAAAGTGTGTTGGCCATTGCAAAAAAACAAAAAAGTGTAACTATTTGTTTGTTAAGTTAAATTAGATCCTCATTTTTTACAATGTATTTGATCTTGAATCAATTATTAAGTTAATTTATTTTTTCAATTTCATCCCCTGATGTTTTATTTTTATATAAAGTTTGGTCCTCATTTAATTAATGTATTTGGTCTTGAATCATTTATAAGTTAATTACTTTTTAAATTGCATCCATATACACTTGTTTTTATATTAGATTTGGTCATCATTATTTTAATTATGATGTTTTTGGTCCTGAATCTTTTATTGAATTCATTTGTCTTTGGATTTCATCCCTTAACATTTTATTTTTATATCAAATATAGTTCTCATTCTTTTTATTGTTAGTTTTTAGTTGTTTTTCTCCTTTTCTTAATTGAAATTGTTTTTCAATTTCACCCCTTATGATTTGGTGTTTTTTTTTTTATTCTTTTGATGTCAAATTTGATTCTCTTTCTTTTCAAATCTACATATTTTAAATCACTTTTTTTTTTCATGTTTATCCCTAATTATTTTAGTTGATTTAGAATTTTACGTTATTATTTTTTTTTGTTTTCCTTTTACGTTATGGCCTCATGATTTGTGTCATAAATTTTGAAGGTTAAATCGGGTTTGCTATAGTCATTTTTAATTATTTTTAAAAATTTCATCCATCATCATTGAGTTTGTTGAAAATTGATTTTCTTTGTTTTTTTATGTTTTGGATTCTTTTGTGAATTTAATTTTTCTTTTTGATTTTGCCCTTCAATTCAATATTTTTTGAAAATTAAGATTTGACATGATACCACTTGCAGGTTTTGACGACTTCACTTAGTTATGTTGGTGTTTTGTTTTATAATACTTTTTGTCATGGATTGTTTTTTCATGATTTCATCATTCTACAGTTTGATTCATGGAGTTTGACGATGATTATTTTTTTAGTTCTCTTTCTATTATGTTGAGTCGTTGATTTTTTTTTCACTCTTTAGAATACAATAATAGTGCTTTGACATTGTTTTTTTCAGGTCCAAAGAAATTGGCCCGGCCTGTGGCGAAGCACGACCATCAATCTAGTCTTTCCTATAGCTAATGCAAGCTACTACTGTAGTTGCTTTTGGCAAGAGTTGGCCTCGCTGCATTGAATAGCAAGACCACTGCTTTTAACTTAACGGGGGAGAAGTGGAGAGGTGGTTGCTTCCGCCTTAATATTTGTTTTTTCTTAGAAAACGGTCATTTGGGTACGTTTACTGTTTGGAATAATTAGGCTTTGGTTATATTTTGATTTCATTTTCCTTAAAGAGTTTGGTTATATTTGTTGGAAAGTTTCTTTTTGTTCTAATCTTGGTCGTTCATCCTCTCTCTCTCTCTCTCTATCTCTCTCTCTTTCTTGCACAGTTATAGAGAAACACTGTTTCTTTTTAAGCGTTGACCGATAGAGGAAGCATGTTTTCCTTTTCTTTTTTCTTTTTTTAATGTCTTTCATCTATCATATTATCAAATTTTTTTTCCAAAATAAAATTTGACTTCTTTAAACAATGGCTGGCTAGAAGAGAATGACAGAAAGATAATCCATACCTGGTTGCTTAATCGAAGAATTGAGGCACCAATGACTTTTTGTTGTTTGGTATAAATTTTCTCATATTATTTTATACTCTTATGAATTTGATAATTTCATTATTTTTTTGTTGATCAGTTATTGAATTTATTTTTTTTGCTGAATTAAATTTTAAATTTGGGCTGTTTGAGATCAATTGAACTGTTTTTTTTTCTTTTCTTAGCAAATTTATAGAAAACAAAATAGGGCAAAATCTCTTACTTTATATGAAATACGCAAATGCAAGCAATCAAGGAAGGCTCCATGTAGCCTTAGGAGCAATTGGACGCTATTAATGTAATATTTGATGGAATTTGATGCTAAATTTCAGAGGGTCAAAGCATTAGATAAAGGATATTAGAACACATTGTTTTATTCAATATTTACTTTAGATATTATTTATGGACAAATATTCAATTATAATTCTAAAAATTGCTTGTCAAAACAATTTCATTACGAGTCAGATAAATTGATATCATTTTGTATTGGCAAGTATTAGAATGATGCTCATGATCTATACATAGGATGGTGAGGTTTTGGGATGATTTATCCTGGTTTGTACGAGTCATTTACAAGTTTGGTGGATTTTTACCACTTCTCTACTGCATTGATTTGGGTTAGTTGAGATGGCCATCACTATAAGACACATGAAAGAAAATCAGCCTTTCTTTCTTCTTTTTTGTTGATCTATCAATTTAGGGATTGATCGAATTTGTTTGTCAATGGTTGTCCCACCATACTAGTAGTCCCACTCAGTGTTTTTAAACTCGGCCCGGTGGTCAACCCGACTTAAGGCCCAGGTCACGAGTTTTGAACGGCTCATCGGGTTTTGACCAGTTCAACCTTAATTTTTTTTTTATAAATCAAAATGATATCATTTTGATAAAAAATAAAAAATAGTCAATGAATTGCAATCAAGTTTTTGACCGGGTCTTGCCGGGTAAATCGAGTTACCAGGTTAGCCGGGTTTTAACTACATTTATTTTTTCATAAACTTAACCTGGTTCCAGCCCCGGGTTAGCCGGGTCTCGGGTTGACCTCCCGGGCCGGGTTATAAAACTATGGTCCCACTACACATGTTAATTTGTTAATTGATTGATTAATTCTTTAATTAATATGTTATTTGGTACTTGTTCCTTTCTTTCAATGAAGAGAGATAACACATGAAAACTTAATCTCGAGCAAAGATAAGTAACAATATTACAAATCATATGAAGTGTGGAAGTTTTTACTTTGTTCAACAAGTTAAGAGGTTAACGTATATAATGCTAAGGAAACTACAAACTAAATAAAAATAGTAAAGCAATAAAAATAAAAGAAAGTTGTAAAGAAAAACTGTAAGTTATAATAATTAAAAATAATAATAAATTACAGAAAACTTGTAAAGAAATTATATGTATAGGGCTAATTATCATTTCCAACTGCTAGATGACATATTTATAATATAATGTCGATTGAGTTTCGTATAAACTATAAATTATAGTCCTAAACAAACTATCAAGAGTAGAAAAGTATTTTAAAATCTAAATTCTAATATAATTCATACCTTTTATTTGCATGCCTTATATGTTGGAATTCTAATTTTACTACAACATTTGATAACATTAACTACTAAAAACTTATATTCTGAATATGAATTGATTGACGATTAATAAAGTGAAAAGTGAATCCTCATCTTCTTCGTTGATGATCGACCTTAGTTATCTACATTGGTTTGCTAAAAACCACAAAGTGAACAATTATCGCTTTTGATCAAATGACACATCATTATTTATTTTTGTTATAAACAACACTCTTCATATTTTTTTATTTAGAATAAATGAATGAATATCGACCTACCTCCTTAAATTGATCAATCAATAAATTAACCATCGATAATGTGATAAATCGAGTGTTGTTCCTTTAAAACATCAATTATGTTTTGCTTTCTAACATGTCAACCAATTAAGTAATTTTAAAATGAAGTATTATTTGGCTTTGATATGATACCTATAATTATAAGAACTATCATGCTAAATATCTATCTAAAAATTTCTGAGCTCTTTATCTTCTTTCCAAAAAATCTCTAATTTCTATTTGCAAAAACCAAAGATTCTTAGAAACCTTATGCTTTGTTCTTTAAAAATGGCACTCCTACCTTCTTTATGCTATAAAAACCTTCTTTAATTACCCATTTTCAAAACCTTACTAACTGCATCCCTAACATTAACTAGGAAATTATAAGGAATGCCCTAAAAGATATTACTAAGGAATGTCTATATTCTTATTAAGAAGAAATCCTCCTTATAGGACTTTGTCTTTTCCTTTTGGACACCAAAAGAGAGACTTTTGCTTTAATATTATCATATCAAACTCAACATTTAGGAGAAATCTATTATAACATGGCCTCACATAGTCACTTTGGATTGCATCAACTGGCTAAATTGAATGTCACTTTAGTGATAAACAAAACTATCTAGGAAACTCTTGTAGCTCCTCAGATGATGACGATATGCATCATATAAAATCTGTTAAGCATGTGAAGAAATCTCTCTTGGAAAGAGAAGCTGACTTGGAAGAAGGGGAGATCCTTAGAAAATCAGATCAATTAAAAGCAAGTGGGGGTGGAGATGGTGTTAGTAGGGAAGCTTCTTTGGATTTATCAAAATCATACAACGATGTAAGGTCCTCTTCTCGGCCATCTGAAACCACTGAGGTTTCTGATGACCTTAGGGCCAAAATACAGGCCATGTTGATGGCAACCTTGTAAGTGGCCATAACATGGATCTGCAGGTTTTGTTTTTGTTTTGTTTTTTTAAATTTAGAGTATTTTGTATTGTATTTGATTTTCAATTTTTGTGGGTCGTGGATCTAAATAGGAATATATTTTTGTACCTGGTTTTATTAAGATATAGTTGTATATCCTTACATGTGCTGCTCGTGCAATTTGAATTTCATTTGCATTGATGTAGCAACGTGCAATTCCTCGGTGGTTGCTTTTCCATGTTCTTTCTATGACCTTAATTATTAATTAACTATAACTACAATACATCAGTTGTGTTTTACCGTGTGAATCTACTGTGTGAAAAGTTGATTTTACCTTCGGTCGGCGATGTTAGCTTCAGGGATATGTTGGTTTTTTTCACGGGGTTTTATCATTAATTATGTTAAAGAAAGGTGTTAATTAATAATTTCTTGTTTTTTTACAATATAATTATCAAATAACCCTTTAAAAAAATCTTTTTTGGTTAAGGGGTTTGTGATTTTATTTTCATTTTTGTGTATGTCAATTGCTTAAATGTCTATAAAAAATAAACTCTCTTTATTATGGATGTAAAGTCATTTTAGGTTTTTTTTAGTAATTTTCATGTGGGATTAGAGGTGATTTGGTATTTTTAATATATATAAATTAATTTTAAATTCAAAAAGCCGTTGGCGTCGCCCGTGCATCTCAAGTGGCACGTGTGGCGCCCACACAACGCCGAATGCCACCGTTCGAGGTGGTGTTCAATGCGCCTCACCACCCTATCACGGTGGTGAGGCACGTGTTCGTCGAGAACGTGCAAAAGGGCGTTGACAAGATGTTTTTCCTTTCCCCTCTCTTTTCCCTCTCCACCTAGAAAAGCATGCTAACCATTGCAAAAAAGAAAAAAGTCTAACTATTTGTTTGTTAAGTTAAATTAGGTCTTCATTCTTTGCAATACATTGGTCTTGAATTAGTTATTGAGTTAATTTGTTTTTTCAATTTTATCCCTTGATATTTTATTTTTATATCAGGTTTGGTTCCTTTTCTTTTAATTAATGTATTTGATCTTGAATCATTTATTAAGTTAATTATTTTTTCAATTGCATCCCTTTACACTTGTTTTTATATTAGATTTAGTCCTCATTCTTTTAATTATGATGTTTTTGGTCTTGAATCCTTTATTGAATTAATTTGTCTTTGGATTTCATCCCTTGACATTTTATTTTTATATAAAATATAGTCCTTATTCTTTTTATTGTTAATTTTAGTTGTTCTTATCCTTTTCTTAATTGAAATTGTTTTCCAATTTATCCATTATGATTTGTTTTTTTTTTATTCCTTTTGTTTTAAATTTGGTTCCTTTTCTTTTCAAATCTATATTTTTTAAATCATTTTTAAAAAAAATCTCATATTTATCCCTAATTATTTTGGTTGATTTAGAATTTTATATTTTTTTTGTCTTTTACGTTGTAATCTGCCCTCTTAATCTGTCTCAAATTTTAAAGGTTGGATAGGGTTAACTTATAGGTAATAGTGCTCTTTAGAAAACAATAATAGTACTTTAACATTGTTTTTTTCAGCTCTAAAGAAATTGGTCCGACCTCTAGTCTTCCTTATAGGTAATACAAGCTGTTACTGTAGTTGATTTTGGCAAGAGTTGGCCTTGTTGCGTTGAATAGCAAGACCACTATTTTTAACTGGATGGGAGAGAAATGGGGAGGTGGTTGCTTCTGCCTTGATGTTTGTTTTTTCTCAGAAAATAGCCATTTGTGGACATTTACTGTTTGGAATAATTAGGCTTTGGTTATATTTTGATTTTATTTTCCTTAAGGAGTTTGGTTATATTTGTTGGAAAGTTTTTTTTGTTCTAATCTCGGTCGTTCGTCCTCTCTCTTTCTCTCTTGTACAGCCATGTAAAAGAAACACTGTTTCTTTTGAGGCGTTGCTTGATAGAGGAATCATGTTTTCTTTTTTTTTTTTAATATCTTTCATCTCTCGTATTTTCATCCATTTTGTTCAAAAATAAAATTTGACTTCTTCAAACAATGGTTGGCTGGAAGAGAATGATAGAAAGACAATCCATACCTGGTTGCTTAATCGAATAATTGAAGCACCAACAACTCTTTATTGTTTGGTATAAATTTTCTCATATTATTTTATACATTTATGAATTTGATGATTTCATTATTTGATTGTTGATCAGCTATTGATTTTTATTTTATTTAGCTGAATTATATTTTAAGTTTGGGTTGTTTGAAATCAATTGAATTGTTTTTTTTTTCTTGGAAAATTCATAGAAAACAAAAGAGAGCAAAATTCTTACTTTATATGGAATAAGCAAATGCAAGCATTCAAGGAAGGTTACATGTAGCCTTAGGAGCAGTTGGACGCTATTAATGTAATATTTAATAGAATTTGATGCTTGATTTCAGAGGGTCAAAGTATTAGATAAAGGACATTAGAACACATTGTTTTATTGATAATTATACGATTATAATTCTAAAAATTGCTTGCCGAAACAATTTTGCTTACCCTATGTATGAGTCAAAGATAAATTGATATCATTTTGTAATGGTAAATGTCAGAATGATGATCATGATCTATACATAAGATGGTGAGATTTTGGGAAGTTTACGAATAAAGTTCTGTTAAACCTAGCATGTCATCTACATGTTTGGTGGTTTCAAATAACACAATGTTTGCCATTTCTCTGCTGCATTGATTTGGGTTAGCTGAGATGGCCATCATTAGAAGACACACGAAAGAAAATCAACCTTTCTTCTCCTTTTCTATTGATCTATCAATTTGGGGATAGATCGAATTTGTTTGTCAATCATTATCCCACTATACTAGTAGTTGTCCCACTAAATGTGTTAATTTGTTGAATAATTCTTTAATCAATATGTTACTTGTTATTTATTCCTTCCGTTCCATGAAGAGAGATAACACTTGGAAACTTAATCTCGAGCAAAGATATGTAACAACATTATAAATCAAATGAAGTGTGAAATTTTTTACTTTGTTCAATAAGTTAAAGAGGTTAATGTGTATAATGCCAATGAAACTACAAACTAAATAAAAATAGTAAAGCAATAAAGATAAAAGAAAGTTGTAAAAAAAACCTGTAAGTTGTGATAATTAAAAATAATAATAAATTACAAAAAAAAACTTGCAAAGAAATTGTATGTATGGTGCTAAATTGCTAACCATCATTTCTAATTGTTATATGACCTATTTATAATATAATATCAATTGAGTTTCACATAAACTATAAATTATAGTTTTATACAAACTATCAATAGTAGAAAAATATTTTACAATCTAAATTCTAGTATAATTTATACTTTCTATTTGCATGCCTTATGTGTTGGAATTCTAATTTTACTGCAATATTTGCTAACATTAACTACTAAAAGCTCCTATTCTAAATATGAATTGATTGGCGATCAATAAAGTGAAAAGTGAATCCATATCTCCTTAGTTGATGATTGACCTTAGCTATCTATATTGATTTGCTAAAAAACACAAAGTGAACAACTACCGCTGTTGATCAAATGACATATTAGTATGTATTTTTGGTACAAACAACAACCTTCATAATTCTTTATTTAGAATAAATAAATGAGCATCGACCTACCTCCTTAAATTGACCGATAAATTAACCATCGATAATATGGTAAATCAAGCATTGTTCCTTTAAAACATCGACTATGTTTTGCTTTCTGACATGTCAACCAACTAAGTAATTTCAAAATGAAGTAATATTTGGTTTTGATGTGATACCTATAATTATTAGAACTATCATGCTTAATATCTAGCTAATAATTTATGAGCTCTTCATCTTGTTTTCAAAAAATCCCTAATTTCTTTATGTAAAAACCAAATATTCTTAGAAACCCTATGCTTTATTCTTAAAAAATGGCACTCCTGCCTGTTTTTTGCTATAAAAACCTTCTCTAATTACCCATTTTCAAAACCTCACTAACTACATCCCCAACATTAACTAGGAAATTATAAGTAATGCTCTAAAAGGTATGATTAGGGAATGTCTATACTCTTATCAAAAAGAAATCCTCCTTATAGGAGTTCGTCTCTTCCTTTTGAAAGTAAAAAAAAAAACTTTTACTTCAATATTATCATATCAAACTCAACATTTAGAAGAAATCTATTGCAACATGGCCTAATATAGTCACTTTATATTACATCAACATGCTAAATCGAATGTCACTTTAGTGATAAATCAAAATGTCAAAGAATTTTAAATGTCATTCAACTATCCAAGATTACCACCAAGCCAAATAAATTATCTCTCTTATGTTCAAAGTCTAGTAACATCTTTATCTCCAGGTATGAGATGCATATTGTAAGCTTTTTTTTTTATTTGACCATGATAGGAGACCTTTATCTAAGGGGTGAAGAATTATGCACCTCTTCATTGGTCTTTATTGATCAATTTAAAGAGCTATGAATAAGCATCCTTGAGTATAACAATACTCTTCTAAAATGAGAGAATAAAGAAATAAAATTCCCAACCTAGGATGAGCATGTTGCTTTCTTGGTATATTAGGTAGGCAGATACTTGATATGCTCCAAATCCAAAAGGCTTATTAAGGTATAGTTAAAGATAATTATGGCCTTAATAGAATGTCGTATTATGGCTTTAAAATCCTTTATACTCATCCATATTTACAAGGCCTTAGGGTAACGCTAAGTCAAGAGCGAGCAACGTCCTTTCATAGTGAAAAAAAACATCTATAGTGCTTTTGATGGGTACAATTATGGGCTACAACCTATTTTCACGAATTTAGTGATGTACATTCAACCTTGAACCCTTAATTGACTTGTTTTATAGAGAGGTTGATAAAGAATAAATTACATAACTTCCCTTTTAAATGTTATGGGGAAACCTTCATGTTAATGGTAAAAAAAAAGGACCAATCCATAAAATTTCTTGTTGTAATAAGGACTAGTCCAAATTACCTATCTCTTTCATAACAGCATAAAATAAAAGCTATAAAAAAAGAGTATGCTTTAATATGTAGGAGCATACACTTGCAGAAATCTTTACTTTGGTTTAGTGACCGACCTTATTTAAAAAAATAATTATTGCTCATGCAAGCCTTACAACCTATATTATATGGTAAGGTAGTTGGAATTAGTTCAATACTCTCCATTTATAATATTTTATGCCATGAATAAACCAAACCTAGCTAGGGTTATTTTTTACATCATCAAGCAAATGATGGTTGTGACTTTGACAAATGAACACTATCTGAGTTGTTATAAGTGAAAAACTTCACCTTGACAATTGGGCATCAATCAAGCTTTTTTCCCCTGTATTAAAAGTTTAGTAACTAGTAAAGATGTCGAGAATACCTTTAGGAAAGAATATGTTCTTTTCATAAGTAAAGGGTTTGTTTCTTCTTTTTATCATATGAAGGATTTATCATACTTATGAAATATAATGCATTGAGAACAAGAATTACCAATATTCATCAATAGATAGAACAATATTGATTGGGGTATAAGGACTTATTGGATTGTCTAATTCAAAAAGATATATGGAACTAGATTGTTATTCCTTTATAACAATGACTTCACTCTCTTGGTAGAGAGTAATCCAGCCTAACATCCAGATGTGTTTTGATGTTTAGACATTTGATTGCTTACGTATGCGAACATTTTGAATTACTTGTTTATTTTTCAATATAACATGTTTTATAGATGAACATACATTGCGAATGTATCTAATGTGTTTTCAAGTCTTTTTTTTTGTGCACATAGGAAGAACCCTTTAAAGTTTTCATTTAACTCATGTTTAATATTTTTGGACATTTCTTTGTATTAATTATGCATGAGTAATGTTCACACTCTAATACACATTTACATTTGATTTTATAACTTGTTTATAAAACCCATTAAGAGTTCGACCCATATTAAAACACTTTTAAAATGCCAACATTCTAATTTTTTTTTTATATATACAAATTCCTCATTTGGTTCTCAATTATGTTTTTTTAATTTTCAAGTAAAATTTTCAATTGAGAAAATGTGATTAACCTACAATGGATAAATTAAATGAACTCATAAAAATCTTTATTTTGGATGTCGATTTGGAGTAATACCTTTATCTTGTAATTTGATTTTTAAAATTTAAAGTCTTCTTGTAATACATCAAACCTTTTAGTTAGTCATCCATCAACAATTCCTAATTTAAATTAACCCTTAAAGGACTTTACTCTTAAGTGTTGATTGGAGATGATAATTTGGTTCATTCATGCATGATATAAATATATTAGCTTTGAATAACTTGTTCACTTACTATGGTTATACATACATGAGTCATAGCACCGATGTGTACAAACATTAATGAGATACAACCAACTAAAATTGAAATGAAAATAGATAATTGTTAAAAAGCACACCGTATGGTAAATGAACCCTAAAAAAATAATTGTCAAAACTTAGTCCACAAGGTATGCTCTTAGAGCTTCTTGTAAGAACATTTTGATCTTCAATATGTTTAACTATATTTTTTTTAACCTACCTTATGTTATTAATTTGTTCTTTTTGTTTAGCTTCCCAGCCTATTAATGCTTCTATATCACTAGTGCCATTTAGTTATGCTAAACCGTAACACACTCCAATAGTTGAATAAGTTAAAAATGATAAAGCTCTAATTATTTGATTAAAGATTAAGCTTATAGTAAGTAATTTGATCAAAACATATTATATGTTCGAACCTCTTTGTTACCTTATTTTTTTTTATGCTTTCTAGGCACTACTTCCTGAAATTACTTCTCAACCAATGGTCATTACTATGGTGATGATTTTATAGTTATTATATTTTTCTTCCAACTAAGTGTTACCCCTTCACCAAACACTATACTACCGATTAATGTTATTATTGTTGTTATTCATAAGAATATTACCTAACCAATAATTATTGTTTCCTTTTCTAAAAATGCTCCTCTTTTACCTCTTATAAGTGCCCAAGCTATATCTCTTTCCTACCATTAAATGAATCTTCTAAACATGTGTATACTTCACCTATGTTTATAAAGAAAAACCTTTATGAATCCATGCTCTAGCCATTGAATATTTTGAAGCCCATGTGGATGTGATCATTAAAAAAGAGTCTTTTACATCTTTAAATGTTAGTTATGTTAGTAAGGCTACCATAGAGAGTTTAGGCATATTGATTAAAGTTGTCTTGGAAAGGAAAAAGACTGGTGAAGCAAGCACTAGTGCTAGTACAACTATTAGGGGCATAATTATACTTTCACTCCCCTGATATGGAATAAGAATGAAAGATGTTGTTTATGAATATTAACAAATACCACCATCTTCTTTTCAATAACCTTAAGAAGATGAATGTTTTAACCCTTTGATGGGTGTAGAGGATGAAGAGACTGAAGTCTCTCTCTCTCTCTCTCTTAGCTAGAGAGGATAAATAAACTTCCATTACTAATCAACCAATTATGGTAACTCCATCATCAATCTTAAAGGTAAATTTCTTATATTAATATGTTCTTGATAACTTTTTAAGAGTGATTCTAATAAAAGGTTTTCATTTATTTGGGATTTAAGATAACGATGTAAGTTTTTAGAGTAATGAAACATTAATGATACTAATGCTTTTCAAATGATGGAAAATATACAAAAATATTTGGTTAAATATACAATTAATTAAAGATCCATATATCAACTATTATATATATATATATATATAATAAATTTTACTTTACTACTAAATAGGCATATAATATTCATTAATACACACACAAATATAATTTAGAATAAAAATATAAATCAAAAGCTAAAGAAGCTCCAACATTTTATTTTGAGTATGAGGATGAGCTAGGGATGGTATTTTCATCCAAATTCAATGAATAACAATTTGAATAGATATGTTATTTCATAATTACCTTACTTGGTGGGTAATTGACAGAGTATAAATATTGTCAAACTCGACTCAATTCTTGCCAAAGACACACACACATGTGTATGTGTGCGCGCGTGTGTAGAGAGAAAGCATTTATATTTTTGAAATAAAATATAATATATACATATCCCAATACTTATTAATACACATATATACATATCATTTATTATTTTTTTCATTTAATATATGTGTATTACATCAATATTAGAAAATACATATATTGTATTTTATTTGAAAATATAAATTTTTTATGTATATATATTATATGTTGAATGATAAATAGTATTTAGATAACAAATGTTCATATGATATCCGAAACCTAATAAATAGAAAATAAACATCTAAATTTTTTACTTATTTAATAATAAGTAAGGTATAAATAAAAATCTGAATCGTAAATATCTATTATCATTTATGAACCAAGCATTACACTCTACAATTTGGTAATCAAATGATAACAAAGAAGGTAGCATTTTAGGAGTTGGTAGTCAAATGCGGCTTTAAGTTTTGTCCATTAAAATTATAATATGAACAAATATAAAAATCTTATTGATTTAATGTATTATTTTATATCATCAACTAAATTTACCTAATAACTTTTAATTCCTAATCAATAGAGATCATAGAGAAAGGAATTGGTTCATTCCAACCTGGCCATTTTTTACGAATCTAATTGTTTGTTTGAACAACGCTTTAACCAGAGTTTTTTTATAAAAAAAATTGATTTTTTGTTTTAAATTAATTTTTTTATATTTTTAAATCGTTTAGATATGCTGATTTTAAAAATAACATTTAAATATATTATTTTAATACATTTTAAAAAAACATTTTGAAAATTAATTCTTACCGCTTTACCGAACACCCCTAAATCCATCCTTTTTTTTCCTTTATATTTATTTTTCTTAAACAAACATTATTATTATATTTAGATTAATGTTAACTTTAATCGATTTAGAAATTGTTTGGGAACGCGGTGCAAACCGTGTTTTTAAAAAATTCAATTTTGTTTGCTGAAATTTAATATGTTTTAAATCATTTTAATGTACTGTTGTTAAAAATAATTTTTAAAAAATAAAAAAATATTATTAACATATATTTTGATATAAAAAAATTATTTAAAAAATAACCATAACCACAACCTAAATTAAAAAAAAAAAAATTATAAGCGGAGCCCACATAAATTGTCCATACCTGCAGCATGTGTTGAATGTCCTATCCACTTTCATCCGTCCCTGAATTTCGATTGACCCATAAACATAAAAAAACACAATTGTAGATGGAAGCAACATGGGCTGTCATAGTCGCTGGCCCCACCAAATTAAATCCCTTAC
>Ga0325411_1005038_pt1 | contig 14700 bp, 6 predicted proteins | sample PopdelMetagenome_13_FD_206181 | JGI IMG/M metagenome (GOLD analysis project Ga0325411, IMG submission 206181) | Populus deltoides microbial communities from Bellville, Georgia, United States - Xylem-PdIQD-R4 | ecosystem: Host-associated > Plants > Phyllosphere > Stem > Wood/Secondary xylem... | reverse complement strand
GTTTAGTTAATTGTGGAATGCCACTGGAAACTATTTTATAGTATTATTAAATCTAATTTGGTTCAGCAAGTCAACATAATGACCTGCTTACCTGGCCCTCGTCCAGAATAAGTTTCAAAAGTAAATCTTCAGATGGAAATTGATTTGATATTATCTAATCAACTTGACAAATATATTTACGGTTCAGTTGATCTAATTAAAATCTAATTTGATTTTTTAGAAAACAAATTTCAAAAGCAATGTCAATTTTACTATTCCTATTATTATTATATAAAAAAAATATTAAAATGATGATATTTTTTATTGACTTGGATCAAAATAGTTTAGTTGCCCAACTTGTAGGCATTGTCGGGTATAATAATTTTGCTTTTTAAAATCTATTTTTTATTTAATCATACAATAATAAAAATAAATACCGGCAGGAATAATTAAAATAAATATTGACAGGAAAAACAATGGATAAAATTATGAAGAAGAAATGTATTTTTAATTGAAATTATTTTTTCTAATTTATATATTTTTCTTATTTTGATAAAAAAAATAGTTTTTTTTCATTAGCACCGTAGTTCATTGAATAAAAAACAATAATAATTAAAAAAACAATGTATATTTGCATATTGCTTTTCTCATGAATTTTTATTTTTCTTGTAACTTAAAATTGACCTAAGAATTATAAATACGTTTTTCTTTGAATGTCGCATTAAAAATGAGCTAGTTGACTTTATATATGATTATTAATTTTTCATTAATTTATATGGTTTGAACCCTTTTATAACTTAAAATCAGTACGGAAATTATAAATCATCATAATATTTTTCCTCGAATGTCATGTTAAGGGTAGACAAGTAGTGTAGGTGAATATTGATTTATCTTTGTATTTTGGCTTCCATTTAATTTGAAATATATTTGTATTTTTCTCATAACTCAAAACTGGCTCCGAGATCATAAATCTTAATTTGGTTTTTCTTGGAAGTAACATTAAGGGTAAGCAATTTTATGTTCTTAATAAATATGGACAAATAATGTTTTGTGTTAACAGAAAATTTAGGTTGGATCACACAATCTCACATCGGCTTATGGTGTATAGGTGGAGGTTTTCAAGTCTATTTTGGACATAACACAAGAAATTGGGTCAAAGCCCAATAAGTCATAATTATCTTCTTGGATTCAATGTTTCTACTCAAAGGTGAGGATTAAGTCTTGTTGCCAAGCCTAGGTCTCAAATCTTTTCCTTATAATTTAGAATTTTTACACTTTCAATGACCAAAATCCATATACCATTTTAGACAAAAATTTAGCATGTATGTGTGTTGGACACCTTATATAATTAAAAATAAACACAAAGCAGCTTATTTTAGGTATGATGTTTTAGGATGATTTTAATTTGCCCTCTAACATAACCATTCCCTTACTTAGAAAACTCTGAAGAAAAATTAAGGTTCTTAGTTATTGTAAAACTAGGTGATGAATTATTTTTTTTCTTCTATTTTCATAAAAAGTTCATCGAGAAGTCCCTTACGACAAAATAAGGATTTCATTTGAAACCTTTAGAGCTAAGCTTTGTATGTTTGTTTTTTAATAATAATGTGCTTTAGTGCTTCGATATATGCTCTGAATATTCATGTTATGATTATTTTTCTAAATTGATCAATACATGATTTATGCGCAAACAAAGTTGATTCTAGAGTTGATGTCAACATCGAATGTAAAGGGGGTACGAGGGCTGGTTAATCCAAAGTTGAAAATACAAGTACCTCCACCATAAAAATCAAATAGGACATGTGGACTTTTCTTCGGCACTCAAGATGACTACATTGATAAATCACCTATAGAAACTTCTCTATGTCAATCACTAAGGCTTCGGGTTTTGTCATCATGTCAATGATAATGATTGGGACTACATCTTTGAAGGATCAAATGGTTAACTTGACAAAACTTGTTGAAAGGCTTTTGACTTCACTTAATGTAAAAGACCATGAGATAGCAAAATAGATGAATAAACTAGAGAGCATGAACGAGGGAGGCTAAACTTTATCTACCAAGGCTAGCTAAGCTTCAACTACCAAGGTTATGCAAGGAGATCAACTAGATGTTGTTGAGGATTCTACAATCGGAGCTACAAGAAATATCCACAGTATTACTTATGACATCTTTACCACGAATCAATAAAAAGAGCTTATCAAAGAGGCTATCATGGATCAAATAGAAAGTTTAGTTCAACCTTCATATTCTTATACAAAGCTATACATTCAAATAACTAACCTGTTAAGGATGCCTTTGAGCTAACAATCATTAAAGTTTCAATAATTCAATGGCAAAGAGAATTCAAGGCAACATATGGCTCACTTTATAGAGATTCGCAACAATGCTTGATGATTATTTTATGGTAAAAAAATTTATTCTTTCCTTAAAGGGCAATGCCTTCAACTGGTGCACTAACTTGGAGTCTAGCTTAATCGATAGTTGAGAGCAATTGAAATATGAGTTTCTTAATCGTTTCTACAACTCTTGTCACGTGATCAGTATAATTGAACTCACCAATGCACATCAATAAACAGAAAGCTTGTCATCGATTATATTCGTCGATGGGAAAACCTTAACCTCAATTGTAAGGATCGAGTTGCTGAAACTTCCATGATAGATATGTGTATTCGAGGGATGAATTAGAGGTTACGTTAAACCTAACTCTTTTAAAGAAATGGCTACTCATGTACATGATATGGAACATAACATTGTTGTAGTTGGAAACTTGTCATTATCTATACAAGAGCATAAGAAAAACATACTGAAGGTTGTACATTTAGAAAGAGCACTTCAAAGATCAATGAAAAACAATATTAAGTAATTAACTTTGATGCCATTAAGGTACCAACGAATGCTAAAAGGAATGATTGTGCAACACCATCTGTTTTTTAAAATGGTGAAAGAAAGAAGTCATTCTTTAAAAAACAATAGGAAAAAGATTATATGCTCCCTCACTCGGACATATCTAAGACGCTAAATGACTTGCTGAAAACAAATCTCATAGAGCTACCGGAGTTGAAACATCTCGAAGAGGCAAACTAAATGACTACCCAAATTATTACAAATCTTATTCAGCCACCTCATAGAAAAATGTTTTTTTGTCTGCGCACCGCCGTGGGTTGGATCAATTTTTTTTTTTAAATGAAAAAAAATTTTAAGAGTATGGAGAAGTTTTTAACAATATTATCAAACTTGACCAAATGGATTAAGCTCTCCACCACCTAACTCAAGTTTTCAATTAAACAGTGTGAGAGCTAGCTTGACTTAAATGATTAATTTCATAAGTCCAAATGCAACCTTGATGATCAATAAGAAACACGACTTAACTTTTTTTAAAAAAAACTTCAAGATGATATATTTTTTTAAAATATTGAGACGATGACAAATTGAATTAATCTTTATCCCCCTACGACCTAGGACATGAATTCTATTGGATTCAATAACTTTTTTTACAAACTTTTTTATTCAATTATATGATAAAAATAGATGCTCACAAAATTGAGCACCAACCTAAAAATAAACACTTATTTAAGACAATTATCCTAGTAGAAAGCAAACAAAAATCAATAATGTAGTCTATTTTCCAACCAATCCAATATTAAAGGATGAAATCGAACAAGAATAAATTACAAACAATTAAAAGATAAAAAAAGAGCATATCTTATCGGTGAGTAAACTCGTCAAACCTGTGAATTGGGTAAGTCAGGCTAGTACGCCAAACTTGAGAATTGGGTTATAGACCCTACTAGGATTATAATTATTTTTCAAAATAATTTTTTATTTAACTATATGATAACAAAAATAGACGATTGCGAAATCAAACATCAACACAGTATCAAGGTGTTATTTTTAGATCGTGATAATCTCATAAAAAGCGAAGCGAAACCAATTATGAAATTGAATTTATAATTAACTCAATATCTAAGAATGAAATAAAAAAACTAATTAAAAAAAATTAAACTTGCCAGACTTGCAAACCAAGTTAACCAACTAAACTTGTGAATAGGTTCATGAACTTTATAAAGTTTGATAACATAACTTTTATCTGAAACTATTTTTTTAACTATATGAGAAAAAAATAGATGATAAAAAAGTCAAGTTTAATTTTTTTTAAAAAAACACCCACCAAACTCGTAAGCCAGGGTAACTCGGGTTACTCTAATAAACTTGCAAACCATGCTAACCTTATAAAAAGGTAAAATAAAAAGAAAAAAAATTATGAAATCAAATTCCTAACCATCCCCATATAAAAGGATAAAATCAACAAAAACAATTTTTTTAAAAAATCATAACTAAAATTAAAAAGAAAAGAAAAAAGAAAAAAGAAAAAAGAAAAAAAGCAAAATATTATGGATTACTATTGTCATTCACAGTGCAATGCAATGTGTGTGAGTGACTAACGATTTTCTCACACCCTTTAATTTATATTACCTTATAAAGTTTAATGATATGATTTTACTCAAAAACTATTTTTTTTAACTATATGAGAAAAAAATAGACTATAAAAAAAATCAAGTTCAAATAAAAGACAACCTACCAACTCGTAAATCGGGGCAACCTGGGTTACTTAGGCAAACCTGTAAACCACGCTAACCTTATATAAAGAAAAAATAAAAAGAAATAAATTATGAAGCCAAATTCTCAACCATCCTAATATTAAAAGATGAAATCGACAAAAATAAATTTGAAAAAAAAACATAACTAAAATTCAAAAACAAAAAGAAAAAGAAAAAGGAAAGAAAGCAAAACATTGTGACTTACTATTGTTATTCACAGTGCAATGTGTGTGGGTGAACAATGGTTTCCTCACATCCTTTAATTTTTGCTACCTTATTAAATTTAATAATGTGACTTTTCTAAATTTTTTTTTTAACTATATGAGAAAAAAATAAACTATATAAAAAAAGTTAAGTTCAATTAAAAAAAAGACAATTCACCAAACTCGTAAACCGAGGCAACCAAAGTTACCACGCTAACCTCATATAAAGAAAAAATAAAAAGAAGCAAATCAAAAGGCTAAATTCTCAACAATTTCAATTTTAAAAGATGAATCAACAAACCATATTTGAAAAAAGAAAAGGGAAAAGAAAAAAGTGTTGAGTGAACAATGGTTTTCTCGCTTCCTTTAATTTTTGTTTCTATATAGAGTTTAATAATATGATTTTTCTCTAAAAATATCATAACAAAAAAAAGGAAAAGAAAAAAAAACCATTTGTTAAAATAAATATAAAAATAAAGAAATACTAGCAATCCACAATGTACATTTTAGCTTTTCTGTTAATTAATTGAGTTATTATGATGCAATAGCTGGGGACATACTGCATCTCTTTGAAAATGATTATTAATAATACAAATTAATATGACATGATAATTTATGCGTATTAAATAGTCCATTGTTACAATTGATGTTGTGTTAAATGTTAATGCATCATTTATATAACTTAAACCTTTAATTTTTTTATTACAATTTATAAAAGAAAGATTTAAATTCAAAATGTCTTGAAGGAAAAAAAAGATGTTAGTATTATTTGAGATATATTTCATTCACGGGCAGAATTTCAAGTCTCTCATCTTCCAAAATATATTATGAAAATCCAGAATTTAATTTTGTATGTAAAAAATTTTGAAAGTTAATTAATAAAGGTAAAAATAAAGCAAATATTACGATAATTAAAGAGATTTCTAGAGAGACTGGTTAGGGATTTAAGAATTAAAAATCAATGTTTTAACTTATTTTTATATAAAAACTTACAATAAACATTATAAGAATGTTGATAAACCAATAAATAACCTTAAAACATCCTTAACTTTCAGTTAAAATAAAATGTAGAGGGAGAACATTTTTATCCATTTGTATTTTAAGTTTAAGAAGAATCAACATTATCATATTGGTTGGAATGTCTCAAAACTCTATAATAATTTTGTCTACATTCGTCTCCTTCACCTTCACTTAGTTGTTTCTCAAAACTCTACCAGCTATGTCTCTGTACACAGAGAAGCACATGCAAATAATAACAATAGACACTCATAGTTTTATTTTGAAATATAATTTTGATATAATTTGCTTCTCCAGGAGAATTTACCATTTCTTAAATAAGTAAAAAATAGACTTTAAGGTAGAAGAATAAGAATACTAAAAAAATATATAATAATAATATAAAATCTAAAATTAATAAAAATTCTACAATAATTAAGGAAAAATAACAAAAATCAGCTCAAACAATATCTTTAGAGTCTAATTTTATATCCTTCTATGGCATAACTTACATAAGCATGCCAACCCCACTATAAAACTAAGCTTATAAAATCAATTAGAAAAATTTTATGTCAAATCAAGTGATCATAAAAAATTATATCTTTTTTATTGCCAAGTTATTGGTTTGGTGTGACCCACTTTTTTTAAAGCTTAGTTGTGTTCTATTATTCCATAAACATGTTTGCTAAACCATTTATATTATTCATTAATGACAAATATACATCTAACTACTTGAACTCTTCTAGTTTGGTTACATCAATTTCATAATGGTAACGACAGAGATTGTTGAAAAAAAATACTCAAAATTAATTCAAAGATTACCAATTAACTTAATCACATTTATTTTATTAATAACTATAACATAAAACATGACAATAGAAGCCACTATTTAACAATTATGGAACCACTTATAAACTAATGTCTAAACATGTGACAACACAAGGTAACTATTCAATGATGGTGTAACCCTTATATTTAACCTAGCTAGTAGTGTGCACATCTATCTAGGTATCACTTCCATTGTTGCTTTGTTCAACCCCTTTAATTTCATTGTTGATTTCAACTTTAACATCACCAAGTTTTGAAATAAGGTAATCTATTAAGTAATATGAATCTTCTATCACTGTGTTGAGGCAAATCAATGTTATTTTATCGGTTGGAATTCCCCAACACTCCATGATTTTGTCCTTCAATTCTACCACAATAGTTGTCTCTTGTACTTTTACTAGTTTCCAATCATTATTTGACAGCCCAACAACAAGGTCAAAATCTAGCTTTCCAAGTGAGCGACTAACACCAATATGAATTGTTGCCTCTCCTTTGTATCCATATTATTCGAGTGTGAGATAGTCATCCAACCTCTCAAGGTAATGGCTACCCCTAAGAGTTAGATGATTCCTAGTCACATTAGTTCGATTGGTAATCTCTAGCTTCACCTCACTTATAGTGTATAATGGATATATTTCAAAGGAGAGCATGACTTGTGTTCCAACAATCTTACACATTGTTATGGCCATAATAAAATAATATTATTCTTTTTTATGCTTAGTTGTTGAAATAAAATACATTGGTACGTAGTTCTCTATAGGTTTATAAATACAGCATTCGTGCTTGAGGAAACAAGATGGTGAAGTGCATTTTCCATTCATTTCAAATACATTTTGTTGAGATATAATGAGAATCTTGTGCCTCTTCATATAATATTAATTCGACTTGTAAGTTATAACCTCATACTCTTTTCTTGTGATTTTATAGTCCAGAAAGCAAACTTTTCAATAAAAAAAACAAGAAAATATATTTAAAAGGATTATGAAGGCAGATATATGCGTTTATATTTTGGTAACTTTTTTGCATAAATATTACCTGCCCTTTTGAATGTTCATGCATTTTTTAAACTATGATGGTAAATGAGATTTGAGATCAAAGTTGTGTTTAAAAAGAAGTTGGAATGGGCAGTGATGAAGCTAAAGACATCAATTAAAAAACAACACAGAATATTTTATGTTTTGAGCATAAAAAGTTGAGCACAATCCAACGGTCGAATAAAAAGTTATGACTCTTTTGAGCTGTTATTCTAGCCTAGCATTACCAGACCTCCATTTAGACATTGACCTATCCCACTAGTCCATAAATACATTTGTTAAGCCTTCCATGTAATTTGTCTATGGTAGATCCTCGTCTAATTGTTACAGACTCATACTTGGCAGCTCAGAATCACTCATTTTCATAGGCTCAATTACATTAGGTGGCCAACAAGCATACATAACATGATACATTGACCCATGATGTTGCATCCAGGAATAATATCGTAATCTCCTCGCTACATTAGCCATAACGAGTGTAGAGTCAATCTCTTTGCAACATAATAGTTGTAGACTAGGTTATTATCGGTGTTATCATTGTGACTTCGATTAAAAAAAATAAAATGTAAAAAATTAATATCTAGATTATCGGGAAATTTTTAGCATTGTCATTAAACTCAATATAACGATTCAAACTTGAAAAATCTTGACCTGATTCTTTATTTAGCACAAGTTTTAAATTAAATCGTGTGAGAGTTGTCTTAACATGAACTTGTCAACTGGATGTCCAAAAAAATTCAAAGGACAAAAAAACATGTCAAGTTTACCCTAGTCAACCTGCCAAGCCTGCGACTTGAGTTATGAAATCCACTAGGCTGAATTATATTTTTATATTATATTATATAATAAAAAAAAACAAATATCAATTTATAATCAACCCAATACTTAAAGATAAAATTCAATAAAAACATAATATTCAAAGATGAAATTGAAAGAACAACAAAAAGATAAAAAACAAAAGCCCAAAAAAAAAAACTAAATGGTCAATTAAAAAAGGCATGGGCCTATTACAAAACAACTCATGTGCGTGGGCCAATGATTTTTTTCTTTTAATACGAACTAGACAAACTGTCGCTTGCCCCTTCTTTTTTGAAAAAAAAGTTATGTGACACATAAAAGAAAATATTGGTAGTACTTGTGCTTGAACTCGTAATCTCACCCTAGGAAATGCTACGTGTTAACCATTTCAGCTATGACCCAAAGTTGATATAAAATATGAACAGTTAAACCGATGCCAACTCTTTTAATTGTATGTACAAGATTATAGGTCGTCCTATCACCAAAGCTTGGACCAAAAAAATTATGAACGTAAAAAAAAATATCAAGATTGTCATTTTTTTTTTACATTGTCATTAAACTCAGTACAACAATTCAACCTTGAAAAATCTTGATTTGACTCTTTGCTTACCTCAGGTTTTAAATTAAATCGTGTGAGAATTACTTGACGTGACCATGTCAATTGGGTAGGTCCAAAGAAAAAAAGAAAAAGAAACAAACTAGATTCACCTTAGTCAACTAGAGAAACTTATGATCTAGGTTACAAAATCCACTAGGTTGAATTATTTTATTTTATTTTATTATATGATAAAAATACAAATACGAAATCATAATCAACCCAATAAAGAATAAAAAAAATTAAATAAAAACTCAATATTAAAGGATTGAATTGGAAACAAAATAAAATATAAAAGAAAAGCCCCCAATAAACCAAATGGCCAATTAAAAAAATGGCACGGGCCTATTATAAAACAACCCAGACGTGTGGCCCTAAGGCAAGCTTGCACATTAAATATTTCTCATGAATTTCTCATGTCTTCTTTGCTTCATTGCTTTTATTTCATGTCTTCTTTTCATCATTATATTTCTCATGAATTTACATTGTTATTCATAAATTTATCCTTAAATTTTATTTTGATTAGTTTTGTATATTTCTTGATTCTTGAGTCTTTATTATTATAAAAGCATTACGTTGTTTTGATTGATTATTTGATAAGTTTTTAAGTTACATTTACAAATCAAAGTAAGGAAATAGTGAGATTATTAAAGTGAAAAGCCTGATTGAATTGTGTAAAAATCGAGTGGAGTCACATTAAATCGAATGTGTGTGTGAGGAGATTGTTTTTTGCTACTAACCTTTATTACAAGTATTCACAATGTTATAAAATAATGTGACACAATTGCAGATGAAGAATCTTGTATAAAGACAAGATAGGTTGGAGGTAATGATGAAGACTTTAATGAGAAAGATGGATAAATTGAGTACTTAGATGATTTGTAGACATGATGTTCCTAGTCATAGAAAAAAATAGGTTAAAATGTCTACTATATGATAATTTTCTCCTCGGAATGAAAGTGTAGCTAAAAACTCCAATGATGATGATGAGGATGAGGATGAGGATGAGGATGAGGATGATATAGTTAATCATGAAAGGAAGTCTCGTACACATTAAAATACCTTATTTGGGTCAAGAGAGGAATTTTGATAATAACGATGGTTTAGATAATAATTTGGGTAGCATAAAACTTAAGATTCCAACATTTCAGGAAAAGAATGATCCAAAGACTTATTTGGATTGGGAAAAAAAGGTGGAATTTGTATTTGATTGCCATTGATGTTCAAAGAAAAAGATAAAACTAGCTATAGTTGAATTCACTGATTATACTATTATTTGGCATAGTTATTAAACCTGAGCAGACCCGACGAGTCGACCCAATGGCTGGACCTATCCGGGTCAAAAGACCGGCCGGTGCAACAGCCAGCCAAACTAGGTCGATCTATGACTCGGGTGAGACTCGATGTTTTTTTTTTCAAATGTGGTTTTTCTCCTATACCTCTTTTTTCATATTTTTTTAGTTGGTTATTAATACTTTTTAAAGTTCACTATATAAAAATTAGAAAAGTGTTTTATTTTTTCAATATGGGATTTGGAACCCTTTAGTATATATACTCTATGTTTCCAAGAAAAAAGTTATTTTTTTAATGTAAGATTTGAAACTCTTTTGTATTTATACTTCATGTTCACAAGAAAAAAGTTATGTTTTTCAATGTGAGATTTGAAACCCTTTAGTATATATGCTCCGTGTTCCCAAGAAAAAAGTTATTTTTTTATGTGGAATTTGAAGCCCTTTCGTATATATACTCTATGTTCACAAGAAAAAAGTTATGTTTTTTCAATGTGGGATTTGAAACCCATTAGTATATATACTCCTATGTTCCTAATAAAAATTTATTTTTTCAATGTGGGATTTGAAACCCATTAGTATATATACTCCTATGTTCCTAATAAAAAGTTATTTTTTCAATGTGGGATTTGAAGCCATTTTGTATATATTCTATTTGTTCACAAGAAAAAAGTTATATTTTTTCAATGTAGGATAAAAACTTTTTGGTTTAAATACTTCAACTTAAAAGGATAATATAATATCTTTTCAATGTGAGATTTGAAGCCTTTTAGTATATATGCTCTATGTTCACAAAAAAAAATTATATTTTTTCAATGTGAGATAAAAAACTTTTTTGGTTTAAATACTTCAACTTAAAAGCATAACATGATATCTTTTCAATGTGGGATAATTTTTTTTAAAATATTCTTTTAAACTTCATTATTTACAACATGTATAACCTATATTCATATGATTTTTTTTTTTTAATTTTTTCATATGAAATATTAAAACTTTAAATATTTTTTAAAAATATTTTTCAAGTTGACCCATGAAACCCAGGACCCGACCCTTTGGCCGGGTCAACCCCCGAGCCAGGTTTGATAACTATGTTATTTGGTAGGATCAACTTGTCACAAGTTGAAGGTGCAATGGAGAAAGACTCATTGACACATGAAAAAAGATGAAAACAATCATGAGAAAGAGGTTTCTCTCTAATCATTATTATATGGAAGTATATAATAGATTGCAATCTTTATCTGAGGGTTCTAGAAGTGTTGATGCATATTTTAAGGAGATGTAAATAACTATGATTAGAGCTAATTTTTTTAAAGATAGGGAAGCCATAATGGCTTGATTTTCAAATGGTTTAAATAGAGATATTGTTAATATGGTTGAATTGCAATATTATTTAGAAATTGAAGATATGATGTATATGGCTATAAAGGTGGAAAAACAATTGAAAAGAAAAGGTAATGCAAGACTAGACGATTATTTAGGATCCTCTCAGGATTGTAAGTCGAATTTCAGGATAGAGGATAATACACAAATAAAGTCAATAACAGTATCTAAAGTTATCGAACCCTCATATGTTAAAAAACAAGTTACAACAACAGAAGAAAAAAGAAGAAATAATGTTCGACCGAAACATAAATGAGAAATTAAGTATTTTAAGTGTCAAGGACTTGGGTAAATGTAACAAAATATCCAAATAAAAAGATTATGATTTTGAGAGATGATGGAGAAGTAGAGTTAGCTACTGATGAATCTGAATACAAAAGCATGTGAGCACTTAAAAATGTTAGTGATGTTGAATATGTTGTTAATAATGAATCTTTGGTTATAAGAAGATCTTTGAATGTTCAGGTTAGTGAAGAAGTTGTTAAGTAACAAAGGGAGAATATCTTTTATACTAAATGCCACATCAAAAATAAAATATGTAGTATGATTATTGATAATGGAGAAGTAGAGTTAGCTACTGATGAATCTGAATACAAAAGCATGTGAGCACTTAAAAATATTAGTGATGTTGAATATGTTGTTAATAATGAATCTTTGGTTATAAGAAGATCTTTGAATGTTCAGGTTAGTGAAGAAGTTGTTAAGCAACAAAGGGAGAATATCTTTTATACTAGATGCCACATCAAAAATAAAATATGTAGTATGATTATTGATAATGGTAATTGTACTAATATTGTTAGCACAACTTTGGTTAAAAAGTTGAGCTTGACTATTACTAAACATGCTACATCGTATAAGCTTTAATGGTTGATTGGATGTGGAGAAGTTATAATGACTAAACATGTTTTAATCTTATTCCCAGTAGGGAGATATAAAGACGAGGTTTTATGTGATGTTATTCCTATACATGTTGCACATCTATTATCAGGGAGACCTTGGTAATTTGATATGAAAGCCAATCATGATAGTTTTTAAAATAGGTATACATTGAAAAAGGATAGGAAAACATACATGCTTGCTCTATTGTCACCTATACAAGTGTATGAAAATCAGTTGAAGCTGAAGAAAGTAGAAGCAACCAAACAGACCTTGTTACAAAATAATGGTGAGGATGTGAGGATGAATGAAAATAAGATGAGCCATGAGTGTGAAACACCATAAGGTAAAGTTTCAGTCATTAAAGATAAATTTGAAGGCTTCGTCCAAAATAAAAAAATAATAAGAGGAAGACCGAGTATGGAGAGAAAACGAGTAGAAAAAAGAAAAGTGTGTAGGAAAAGTGAGGAAACACCTTTATTTTTATGCAAAACAAAGTGATTATTGCATATAACTTTGGTTATTCAATACATGTTCTTATTAGGTTAAGTTGCAAACTATTCAAATATAATTTTAGCGTATCTTGGAAAATGTTTGCATATAAGGTGTTGTTTTTCTCTTGGTTTTTACTATTTGCAAACTGCAAGTCAACCTTCCCCTCTTTCTCTTGGCATGTAATGCATTAACAAAAATTTCTTAGAATCAATTCTTGTTACCAAAAAGTTATGTTAAAGTTGGTGATGTAATTCCGGTCTTGGTTGTGACTGGTTTTTCACTATAGAAATATGATTACTTCTTAATTTACATTTGATCAGTTATAAGAATAATGAATTTGTTGTTTTTTAGATGGTTGATAAGATATTAATGCAGTGCAACTATAATTATTATAATTGTAAGGATTATTGCTATATTGAGCAATAAATTTTTGATAATTGTTTACTAAAAGGGCCATATGTATTTACAAATTACTAGATAGACTACTATATCAATAATTTATTATTTCAGGGTGATAGACATTGTGTAAAACAAATTCATATGAAACCTATGCCATTTTACAAACTATGTGATATCTTAAATAGAAATAATCTTTTACATCTAATTTTAAATATATCTGTTAAACACCTTCAGATATAATGACTAACCATGGATTATTTTATCCTTATTTCAAAGTAATAAAAAAATTGAGAATATTTTTATTTCTTTAGTTTATTACATAAATTTATTTATTATTAAAATAGAATTGTGTTAAAGCATTAGAAGTTCTGAAGGTATCAAATAATTTCAAAGTATTACAAAAAATACATGTATATATTAGGTAAATATTAATGTTTGTAGGTAAATATTATTTTTGGACCATCCATCTTTAATATCCATTTTTCTTAAAAAGGATGCTACAGCAACGGCTATATGGAATGACTGTACCAATAGAAGAAGGCAATGATATGTTTTTTTTCATGATATATTATGCAAAATTTATAAAATCATGGATAAAATTGTTTACCGGTAAATTTATTAAAATTTTTCAGTGTTATCAAATATTGCAAAATGTTTTCCAGTTTCTTTTATATGTCACAGCTGAACAGCATAAAATAATTTATTTAATAGGAAAATATTTTATACTAAACAAATGCCCTAGTAGTCTCTATAATGATTAATCTAAAAAATACAGTGCAAAAATACAAGGCACACAGACAACTTACCACATATAAAATAAAATGTATACATAATATATAACCTTGTTTTTACATTTTAAAAATGATTTTTTTAAAATTAAATATTTTTTATTTTTTTATTTCAAATTAATGTTTTAAATATTTTCAGATTATTTTTATATCATGATATAAAAAATATTTTTTAAAATAACTGTTATCGTTAAACGGTAAAATAATTAAGCCAATACTGCAGGTTTGGCATATAATATTATATCCAGACGGCTGCTAAATAGGCTAAATATAATATAATATAATATAATATAATATAATATAATATAATATCTTCATTGGTTTGGCATTTGAAGGAAGCATACACAAAACAGTGCTTGTTTAAGAAAACAAGTAACTACAAAAACCTACTCACAATGTAACCGGACCAAATCCCATAACTTCTCAAAATCATCAGCAT
>Ga0325411_1005037_pt1 | contig 14701 bp, 10 predicted proteins | sample PopdelMetagenome_13_FD_206181 | JGI IMG/M metagenome (GOLD analysis project Ga0325411, IMG submission 206181) | Populus deltoides microbial communities from Bellville, Georgia, United States - Xylem-PdIQD-R4 | ecosystem: Host-associated > Plants > Phyllosphere > Stem > Wood/Secondary xylem... | reverse complement strand
CCGATCATTGATATGTGTCTTATTAGATGTTATTCAGAAGATCTATGAGATTAATCATATTCAAATTACATAATATATACATTCGATCCCTTCTCTGTTTTTTTAAATAGAAAGATCTTCCATTAATGTTAGAAATGAATGCAATTTCCAAAAAACAAATTATCAGAAAAAATGAAAATGAAAATTGAAATTGAAAATAAATAAAAAAGGAAAGAGTCGTAAAATTAACTTCCTCTAGCTCTCCTCTCAATTAGTCCGAGCAAAAAAGATGCAAGAAGTTTTGGCTTTTGCGGGTTGTTGGCAGACGAACTTTTTGTTGATGCTAAAGGCAAATCGACTTTCTAAAGAGATTTTAACCAGCAAACAAAGCCAATTTGTGAATTTTGGCAAGCTATATATTTGGTCCAAAACTCAGGTAAGAATCAATCTAAACTTTTTTATTTATTTATTTTTAAGATTTTATTACTACCTTACTTAGCTCGATCGAACCAGGTACTAGATTGGATGTTGTTTGATAAATTTATAGTCTTTTATTTCTTTTGATGAATTGATTTATGGGTGAGAAGTGGCAATACAATACCCTACGAGATTTTTCGGGTGCTATATGATTTCCAAAATGATGGGTGGAGATTTAGAGATTAGAAAAAGATTTTTCATTAATTATGTAATTATTTAAAATTTATCAACCTCGTTATTATTTATTGGGTTAGACTTGATTGTCTATAAAAAATTAGTCTAATCTAAATACTTATAGGTTACTTAAAAAATAACCCCTCATGTTAAGATGCAAGTATTTTATTTTGAAAAAAAAAGAATTTTCTTTTTTCCTTTTGATTTTCAAAATTAACTTGATAAGACTTACAAAAATATTCGTGCTATAAAATGTCATTTTAATTCTAGTAATATTTATATAAGTAAATAATAAATTAAATTTCACGTCAGTAAAGTTTTTTTTTTATTTACAATTACAAAAATCAAAAATTAGAATTTTCTGGTTAATTAAGAAAGTGGAGACATTATACTAAACTATTTGAGCCTTTTATTTAGAAAAAGAAAAATTAATTTCATCAATTTTCTTTTTCCTTTCTCTACATATCCCAAGTGATGAAATGCTAATTATGGGAAGGTCTGAAAGTTCATATGCAAGTAAAAACCAATTTAAAATTAATTAAATATAATGGTTTTTTGAATTATTATTTTTTATATATAATTTTGCTAAGGAAATCTGATGAATCAGTTGAGTTGGATTTCAGTTTCATATTTAAAAAAACAAATAAAACTGAATTATAAACTAAAAATCCATTCAATCAATCAAAATCTATATATATAAAAAAAACTAAAGGCTCATTTTATTTAAATTAGATTATTTATTTGGTTTTAACAAATGTAAAACAAAATCAAACCAACCAAACTGTAAGTTCTTCTACAGTTTTTGAAGATATTCCAGTGCTAGAAGAAAAAAGTTGGAATTATACAAACATATATAGAAAATCCTCCCCTCTTTTTCATGCCTCACACCTGTGATGGAATTCAGCTATATTTAATTTTACGTTACATAGCCGGCTAACTTTCTATCCAAGTGATTATTATAAAACAGAAGAAGCCACCCGACATGTTTTTCAGATTGGTCCTGCAGTGCCTTTGTCAACAATTAATTAATGAAGCACTTCAGAGAGGCTTAACTGGGACTCCTAATGTTGAGGAACTCTGTCCTGCAGCCTGTAATTAAGATCTCACATCCTGAACTATTAACAAAATCAATTGTCTTCAAGCTGGAAGCTTGGAGGAAATTACCTGCAGAATACCAAGTTAGTTTTCAATCATCCCTCCAACTTTCCAATGCATCTTTTACTCCATGCCATCCCTCCTCGATCAGTCACCTCTTTGAGAGAGAAGAAAGGACCACTGATTCTCTTGAACACAATAGTGGTCAAATAAATGTCGTTAAATGATCCAATCCGACCTTAAATAACAGTAAAACTTCATTTGTTTGCTGGACTGGAAAGTAGCTCGAAAGTAAATTCTTGAAAAGTAAATTATTTTTTGATATTTGATAGCTAGTATCATGAGAAATAAGTTAGAAAATATTTTTCAGTGTTTAATTATATTATGAAAAATAAGCTGGAAAATAAATTGTTAATATTTTTTTCAAGTTTATTAAAATAACGATAAATAAATCTTACAAATTAAAAAGTTGAACGAGAATAAAATTGAAAAAAAATCTAATTTCATAAATTATCTCAAATAAAATTAATAAATAATAATAAAAATAATAGAAATCACATCTAATAGATAAAAAAAAATTGATATAAAAATAAAAATCAAATTTGATAGATAAAAAATTTCAATTAAGAAAATGATAAGAAAAAAAACAAATAACAATCATAAAAAAAAGAATCAAAGTTGATATAAAAATCAAATTAAATCAAATTCTAATGGATGAAATTGAAAAAAAAAATCAAAATAAAATATATAGCAATAAAAAATTTATGAATCAAATTTAATATAATCAGCAAATAACATGGTATTTTTAAATTTTTTTACAACTTCTAGAAAGTGTTTTCCGCTCAAAATAAAAAAAAACACTTTTTCTAAAAATCAAGCTAAATTTTCTTTCAAATAAAAAGTATTTTTTTATTGATTAATTTTTTTAATTATAAATAAACACAGAAAAATTAAAAAAATTATTTCTAAAAAATTATTTTTTATAACCGTCTAAATCAAATTCAGTTTTAGCTTTTGAGAGAGCTTCGTATCAATCCCAAAGTGATTGATAAAGTACTAAATCTAGAATATAGAAACATGTCGAACAAAATCATTAGCCTGCAACATCCATGCACTTTTATTAGACATCCAACAGTCATCAGGCTGAGGGAAATTACATGCACAAGGTACATATATGTACTAGTTACTCCGAATTTCCAAAGCAAGATGTTGAAATAGGCTTGCTACATCCACTCTACCTTCTTCCTCGCCATGGAAAAAGAGAAAAGTGACCTGCATGAATACAGCAACATTCATCAAGGACATCTTTGCTTTGACAAAAGCTTCACATACATCCCAAAGGGTTTATTATACAACAAAGAACTTGCCCCAAAAGAGTTTTGTTTTAAAAAAAAAAACTCTTAGTTTTACCTACAGCTTCGAAGCCTCCATCTCTCTTCCTACAACCTTACACCTCATAAAACTCCCAAAAGTATTCAAAACCAATTTCACATCATCCCATCTATCTCCACTAGCCATCTTCTTGTAAAAGTAACTATCAAATGTCACCCTCTGCACATACTCATCCCCACATAACTCCAGTACCAATGCCTCTCTACCCACATTACTCCCATAAAACACTCTTTGCAACAAATCCAAGAACCTGAAAGTATTCACATACTTGTTATCCCATTCTCTCAAGTGCTCCCTCTTCAAATCCTCCTCACTGACCATCCTCCCCCCCCCCCTTCTGAAGCCTTCACAATAGCCTCCCCGCACATTCTACCGGATTTCGACGCGAAATATATTCCTTCTCCCGAACACTTGGTCACATACCCCGCCGCGTCCCCAACAAGCGCCACACGTCCACGCACACGCCTCGGACGCGGTTGCTCCGGGATTGGGTGAGCCTCCACTTTAATCACTCTGCCACCCTTAATCTTCTCCTTGACCCTCTCCCTGATCCCTCTTTGACACACCTTAATATCCGGCCTCGCACACGCCGTGCCCGTCCCCACCGCCACGTGGTCGCATTTTGGAAACACCCACCCGTAAAAGTCAGGCGACACGTCATTCCCTACATACATTTCTGCGAGATTATGATAACACGCCATTTTCTCATCCGGTAATTTGATCCTCTCTTGAAAAGCAATGGCACATCTGTAATTCCCTGCATTAATAATCTTCGCTACCCTGCTATTAGCCCCATCAGCCCCGACAATCAAATCAACGGCTAATGATCGTTTACAATTATTAATAGTGTGGTGGATAACATAAGGTTTTGAAGATAAAAAATCAGCCACCTCAATATCCGTGACAAGGCCAGTGATAAGTTGAGCACCGTTGGATTGAGCACGAGACCGGAGAAAAGAATCCAGTACTTCGCGGCGCAACATGGGGATAAACTCATGAGACTTTAAAGTTTTGGATCCGAAATCAACGGTCAGGTTCGAAGGAGAGATGATCTTCATGCGAGTGACATGTCGGTCGATGAGGTGAAGAGGGATGGAAAACTCGTCGATCATGCAAAGAGGGATGGCTCCACCACATGGCTTAGCTGTGGAAGGGCTACGCTCGAAGAGGAAGGTTTCAACTCCTCCGGCGGCTAAGGCTTCTGCGGCGGATGAACCTGCTGGGCCGCCGCCGATCACAGCGGCGCGGAGTTTGCGGCCAGAGAGGGGGCTGGATGAGGTGGCGGTGATTGTTAGAATTTTGGGTTTTGGTTGCTGGTGTTGTTTTATGGTTTTGAGAGGTAGGGCTGTCAAGTATGGTCTAAACACGCGCATGCATGATTTCTAAATTCCATTTTTTATTCATATAATAGTGAAAAATACATAGTACCCATAACATCTAAGGAAAAATATCATGTTTCCAATATCATTCTTGAACAGGACAGCACTGTTTGCATTAACAGTTACTATACTAGCGGTGTGTATACAGTTACTACTGGGATGCAAGAAACAAATTTCTGAAAAGTTATCATCAGAATCTAAAATTATGTCCAATCTGCAGTGCTCAGCATGCAACAGGCCAAAAACTACTAAAGCAGACGGTTTGATGAGCATGTATCACTTGGATGGCACTCCGGTCAAATGTGAAGTGGACACCAATTCCTGGACTGTGATAGGACGACAAATGCCGGGCAAGGGATGGCCAGACCAGGCTGAATCAGCAAGCAAGGAGTTCAATGCTTGTGTAGGATTGTAAAGATCCCACCAGACATGAGCTGAAGATTGGTCGCAGGCCGTCTCTGCAGAAACACAGCCAATCTCTGCACCATGAAGACCGAGCCCACAGCACGCATTCTTTGTATCCCTAAATCCTGTATTAGGGACAGAAGCTTTCTAGTTCAATAATCTGATACTGGTGTTGTATTCTGTTCACCATGTAGAAATCATTTATACCCATAAATATTACAGAAAACACTCCAGGGGTTATCGTCTCGAGCTAGTTTACCTTCGGAGCAGTAACATCATATTAGGTTACATATAATCATGTGGCTGCTTCGATACTATGGACCAAGAACTTAGTAAAATGGTGCAGGAATGGCAAAAGGAATCGATCGACAGTTGTGACAAATTTTCAAATCTATCTCAACTCTGTAAGAACTTGCAGTTGGTATACTTCTTGCAGACCAATATACAAAAATCAATCTAGCTATTCAAGCTAATTATAAGGATAAGAAAATGGAAGTGAACTAATTTTTAAAAAATCATAGAATTTCAAAGCAAGGAAGTTTTCGGCTTTGAGGATGATTAGGCATAAATCGGCAGCAACTGGTGTAGCAACTTCAGGCTAGAATTCCTTAAAAATGGGAACAATGAAAAAGGGTTCGTACCGAAGAGTGTTGGGTTGGTTATGACCTCCATCATTCCCTGGTATACATCACAGAAAATTATCTTAGCGTCAGGTAATTCCACATTGAGCTCCACAATATGCTCATTAAGCAGTGTATTGTATTGCAAAACCAACTCGTTGATCTCTTCTACACAACCCATTCCATGATGAATAGCAGTTGAATTATACCACTCCCATACCACGCGTGGAGTGCTTCCCAGCGGCAATATTCCTGTGCTTATGATCTTCTTCACATTTGCATCGTAAAGGGTCCGTATAGCATGAACCATCTGGTTGACCAGAATGCGAGCAAATTCTTGGCCACTGTACTTGAGCATCACGCCTGAAGAATTCCTCAGAAAGAGGTCAACATAGTCATCTTTTCCAAAGGAAAGATAGAACATGGAGGATTTGATAAAATCTTGGGCTATGTCCTGTCCAAGCTGAAGCTGCAACAACTGGAAGGTCTCGTATACTTGGCGCAGCTGTTGGTTAAAAGAGGAGTGGCTCTGGCTGCTGGGGCTTATGATTGTTGCATGCGCTGAACCATAATTCACACCTTTTATTAGCCCTTCAATCGATCCATTCTGACTGTTGAATGGCTGGGAATTAGGCAAGCCCATCTTCTGAGCTGCAGTACCATAAAATTGACAAACACTACTAGAATTGCAGCTCCATTTTAACTATAAGAAACAGTTGAGTGCACAGATCATGCTATCAATACACCAAGTCCTTCTGCATCAGAAACTTTGCAGGTGTGCACATATAGTTTCACACAAAAATATCCAGCAAAAGAAAAGCACGAGATATATATGGTCTAGAAATTGGTAACAGAAAATCACATTATGTATCCATTGAAAACAAGATCCTCCCTGAAACCAAGAATTCTACATCTAACCAATTTATCACCTTCCACTTCAACTGTTTTCCCATGATTCTTGAAAAGCTATAGAAAACAATCGAAACCAGAATGAATTTGTTTCTTTCTTTCTTTCTCTACGGGTTTAAACACCACGTATCACTTATGAGCCAACCAATTAAAGGCCAGCTTTCAACAAGAACAAATTAAGAACACTCAGTTTCACATATAGTTCCAAGAAAAAGAATCAAGAAAAACAAATGCATGTACAGTTACTTTCAAGAAAGAGAAAGAAAATTACCTAGAAGATGAGGAAGAAGGGTGGAGTCCGACCCATTACAAGGAAGCAAAGAAAGATTTCTGCGAAGGAGAGGGTAAAAGAGGCTGTTCTTTCCACAGTCAACAGAAGAATCACCCATTAAGTACAATGCAGATACATGTGATCCATTTTCCATTACAGAGGGTGTATTTGGCAAGAATTGTCCATGCACTAGACCGATCGAGCTCATTAAGATAGCAAGAAGAAGATATAGAAACACCATTGCTGCTCTTCTTCTTGATGATGTTGTTCTGGTCTCCAGCCTTTTAGCCATGAAACTCTGCCTTTCTTTGGTTTCTTATTTGTTTCTTGATGCTGTTTTGGGTGTGTTTCTTGGATGGAATAGCGTTTCTTTTGTAGATAACGCGGGAAGTATTGGATTCTTTACAGGGTTGAACTAGAAATGTGGTTAAGGGTTGATTTTGGTGCTTGCTCTGAATTAGAAAAGTGGTAGATTTATTGTAAGGCAAATTTACGCCCACCAACTGAACTTTGTAGGTCTGTAGCAGATTCAAATGTTTATACCCCATTTGTATTCGTTTCAAGTGTTTTCCAATATAGTTGCCAACCCCTCCAGGCCTGACTCGGAAAAGCTTCCGGATTACTGAGTTGTCGGTCAACTCATGAGTTACAAGTTCAAACCTGATTAATCATTTCTTATCAAAATAATATCATTTTATTTCTTAAAAAAAATTCTTTTAAGGCCTGACCAAATTTGACCGAATTATAGTTCATGCTGTGCAAGTCCATTGAGTTTGACTGAGTAAATATCTTTCTTAAATCAAATTGAAGTTCGACTCTGTATCATGAGCTTTTCAAACCAGGGTAAAAAATGAGAGAAATTTCTTCATTTTATTTTATTTTATTTTTATGATGAGAATTTGTAGGAAATTCCAAACATGCACATAATCAGTTCAATGTGTGTGTGCGCGCGCGTATAGTTTGAACTCGAAACCGCATTAAATAATAAAAAATTAAGTTAAGCTGCAGCTCATCAACAAGACAAATAGTTAAAACAGGCTCTGACGAGCTTGGCTGGTCTCCGTGATGGTAAGGAAGGAGGTTATCTTGTAACTGTAGAAGATAAAAGGTGAGATTTGAACCATGATTTTACGAGATTTTAATCTCATCCCTCAACAGCCAATGAAGCAAAATTCTCCAAATGGTATGATTTTTGTTTCTTTAGCAGAAGAAATCCACCTGTTTGCAAGCTAACCCAGAAAACCATTGTCTCCGAGATGCCAAAACCTCTTGGCTATTCCTAGATTAATAAATTGTTGAAAAAAATGCCATCAAGATCTCTGAGACTAGTTAACCGCATAAAGAAAATAACATGGCAGGAGAGTTTCTCAGACAACTGTTGTACTAAATGTCTTCCACAAACAAAATTCAGCACCTGGAAGAAGAAAGAATCCCTTTCAGCCTTCAGGAGTGGTAAGAAGTTGGAAAGAACTTTTGGGACCAAGGACTTTACTTTCCCCTGTTCTGACAACAGTTGTTAGAATGACTTGCAGAAAATCAGGGAAAAATTGTAACTCTACTATCAATTAATCCCACTCCCTTCCATAACCCTATTACTCAAAAAGTGAGTCACAGGATCAAACTCGGATATGGCAAAAAGCATGCGAATAGTAACTCATCAGCCATCAGGTATACACATAATTCAACTCACCAAAATTCTACGATGACTGCGGAAACAAGAAAATGAACATGTGTATTTCTGTTGCCAAACATTTATTTCTTTATGAAATCATACATCTTCAGGCTCATGCGTAAACTTACAGGATCTCAAGAAATGTTTGAGATAGGCATTGGGGAAGAGAATAACAAATGCAAATACAACAAGAGATTAAAACTGGCACGAGGAAACACATGAAAACTACGGTAAAATGAAGTTGCCTTTAAAATGCAAGTACCATAGCCAATGCAAGTCTAACTACAGTTAGTAGCAATACACTCAGAACATAATTGTGTAATTGTGTTCGTAAATACCCAAAGAAAAATCAGGTCATACTGCCTGGACTGGAAAACACGGTAATTATATATTGCTATGCTTTCAGTTTGCCACTCATCCCATGTTTATTGCGCCAGACACCACTCTTGTCTACATGCATTGGGTTCTTCTTGGCTGCAACAGAGCATTGATCAGTCCTACCACCCTTACTGCTCATCTCTATTTGAAGTCTACGACGCCTCATCCTGTTCTCCAACCGTATTCCTCTCATGGCACGAGCCGTCCGCTCCCTTTCCAACGCCTTTGAGAAGTTCCAGATCCTAACAACACCTTCCTCTCCTCCACATACAATACGGTCAGCACCAACATCTACTGAAAACAAATTGGGCCCAAACCCATGTAACATCCTCTGAGGTGGTTCAACGTTGTTACGGTCCATATCGGTAACCCTAGAAACATTCTTTCGTAGAGAACGTCTGTTGGTCCTTAGTAGTTTTCTCACATCAACTAGTGACAGCCTCCCATCACTAGAAGCTGAAACAAGCCATGGAAACTCAAATGCAAGGGAATAAACAGGCCCTGAGTGAGGCATCCAAGTTGCAACCTTAAAAACATTAGCCTCAGGTTTAGGACCAGTGATCTCAAACATGTGCATAGCCCCATCTTCTCCTCCTGTAAAAATGAAATCCCCTGTATGGCTTCGAGCCAAAGAATAAGTGTTACCTACATGAGCACTATGAATAACAGTTAGCAGAGTCCCACTATTAGTGTCCCAAACATACACGTCTGAACCTGATGTGCTAGCAACTGTAGTATCATGCGGAACAAGGCTCCACACCCAGTCACCATGCCTCAAGATCTTTATGCATTCAAGTGAGGAACGATCCCATATACGAACAGTCATGTCCCATGACCCACTATAAATCCTTGTGGGGTCCAAGGCAAGAGAGGTTATAGGTCCCTCATGCTCCCAAATTCTAAATTCAGTGTTTGGCACCTCAGAACCTTTAAGGTCAAACAAGTGCTTGAGACCCTCAACTGCCCTCCAGCCTTGAATAAAACCATCAGTACCACCAGCAACCAACAGCTTCGTGTCCGCTGCAACTGCTCGTATAGTGCAACCAAGAGGCCGTGATGATGCAATATACAACCCGTCTTCCATGTCCCACATTCGCACAATCATATCATACCCAGAGGTAAAAATGATCTTGGCAGAAGCCAATAGAGAAACTGTTCTAACTGCTTCAGTATGCCCATGCAAAGTATCAATGCTATAACGACTCAAAAAAATCTTACTCCTGTACTCCCTCTCCACAAACAGTTCCTTCCATGACTTCTCATTTGAAACCCCTGCACCCAAAGGTGAAAGAACTATAGGGAGTCCCCATCTCTCACTATATACTTCCTTCCAAACACAATTCTCGGTTGCAAGACTATTAAGTACTCTCGATACACATGAAACTATACCAAGCTCTTGAGGATCAAGGCAACTAAGAATCTCAGAAATCAATGCCGGAGGAAGGTCGGTAATTGACCGGCGACAATTGAGCAAAAAATCATTACAAGAAAGCTGTTTTGAACTCAAACTGCTTAAAATCCCCTTCTTAGGGTAACAGTCTAAAGGAGACTCTGAAATTTCAAGATGTTCCGTATTGGAATTACTTTTTTCAATACAAATGGCAAGACTTTTCGACACCTCAGTGCTCTTTTGGCATTCAAATGCCATAAAATGGATAGCTAACCTAACCACAAACACAAGAGAGCTAAAACACCTAAAGCCCTTAATTCCAAGACCTTAAGTAACCAAAACCCAGATGGAATTTCAACCCAAAACTTAAACTTTGACAAGAATTCAAGGACAACCCAACAAAAAACCTGAAACGAAACCCTAAAAGTCAAATCCCAAATTCAGTAACAAATAGACGAACTTAAAGCAGAAAAATGACAGCCCAAATTTAAAAATGATCAGAGTTTGATGAATGTAAAGCAAATAATCGAAGGGGGTCAGATTATGTGATCCTCAAAGAACTCAAAAACTAAAACTTAATAAATAAAGATGAAGTTTTTAATGGTACCTATTGAAGGAGAGATTAAATACAAGATCTTTGAAGCAGATACTGTAAATAGTTTTGTTGGGTTAGAGAATTTCTTGTCAAATATGATCAGATCATAATCTACAAGAGGAGAAGAGTGAGCTGTTTTGAGGTTTTTTCATGGTGAGATTGGAGCCTTTTTTTTTTTTTTCTATTTATCATCGTTCCGTGGCTTAAGGATCTTGACGGTGGAGATTAAAGGATTAAGTGTCATAGAGTTGTAAGAACCGCATGATGTATAGTGCTGTCGGCAAAAAGATATGGCTTATTAAGTTGTCAACGAGCCCAATACTCCCATGCAAGTTTTGGGCCAAGTTTGTCCATTCTGTTTCATTTTTTAAGAGAAGATCTCGTTCAATCCTTGTTGGATTTGATCACCGGGTCAATTTGCTGTTCATAGAATTAACCTCAATCAATTATTTTTGTTTTGATTTTATTTAAACAGTTATTTATTTTTTATTTAATTTTTTTTTATATTGACTCCTTCAAGTATGTAAACACTTTAATCGAGCAAACTAAATCATTAAAAACTTAGTTAAATCTACTAATTAATATATTCTTTTATATTAATTTAAAACATGATTTGAATTTGAATTTATAAACTTTTTTATATTAATCCATCGAGCTAGACTAGATGTATCAATGTTAACCTTTAAAATTTAATTTAATTTTTTTATGAAAACCGTAGCCGTACTAGGATATTGGTGCAAGGAGAATGTTACAGCAAGTTAATCTCTTGCCTTGACACAATGTTCTATCATTTTTTGTTTGGCTCCAACAACAAATTATGTGGGATTGATGCCTAGATAGCATTAGATTATATGACAAACATTAGCATTGTTTATTGTTACATGAGTGTATTATAATTACAATTCAAGCAAAACAAGCATTTTGGGGATGGATTAGTATGGAATATGGAAGCTTGAAAGTCGTTTTGTGCTGAGGGAATGGCTTGTTATTTAGATCCTATTTTCCCTCCTTAATTTTCTCATCTTTTGTATAATCTTTCCTACTCTTATTCACACCACTGTCTCACGGATTCTTGAACTTTCCCTCCCTGAAAATTAACAAGTCTAAAACAATGGCAGAAGATTGCTCCTCCTCTGAAGAAACAAACACCCCTACCACCTCCATATCACAGGACACCTTCACCACAGAAACTACCACGATCACCACCTCAGCCTTCAACATCCCCCCTGAAACCCCATCATCAAGTTCCTCCTTCAGCACCCATTTAGCCATTCAATCCCTTTCTTCCATTCTAACCACAGTTTCTCCCTCTCTCCTCTCTCAAGATCAAGACCCTGCCTTCTACCTCCTTCACAACCCTGATATCTCCTCTCAAGTCTCAACACTCCTCCGTCTCCCCGACTCTGGTGCGGGCGACAACAACCTCTGTCGTTGGTTCTATGACACGTTCCAATCCTCAGAACCCCAACTACAGCTCGTAGTCTTACGTTTCCTTCCCATTATTGCTGGTCTTTATCTCTCTCGTGTTGCCCTAAAAAAACCCTTGGCTGGTTTTGAGGCAGTTTTGTTAGCCATTTATGCACACGAAACTACCTCACGTGCAGGCCAAGCTATGACTGTTAACGTGCCTGATTTGTCACATCCAAGTATATACCATGAATCAAAAAATCCTGCAAAGGATAATAATGCTGCAGATTTAAACCTAGCTGTGATATCTCCAAGTTTGGAGCCTCATGGGACTGTGAGATCAACAAGAAGGGCAAGAATTGTTGGGGTTGCATTAGAGTTGTATTATAGTAAGATGTCTCTTATGCCTGTTGGTTCTAAGATTGATTTTTGTGAGTTTTGTAAGGTTTGGTCTGGTCAAGACGGTGATGAGTACAAAGATGGTGAGCTTCAAGACGATCAAGAAAATGTTGAGTTTCAAGATGATCAAGGAAATGTTGGGAAGGAAAGTGTCATTAAGGAAGGGAGGATTGCTTTGCCATGGGAACTTCTGCAACCTATTTTGAGGATATTAGGGCATTGCCTTTTGGGTCCTAACAAGGATAAAGAATTGATAGGTTCGGCTTCTGCAGCATGCAGAAGTTTGTATTCAAGGTCTTTGCACGATATCAATACACAGGCAATTTTGGCTACTAGGAGTCTTCTTAGGCTCAGTAAGATGGCCTTGGATCCAAAGAACAATGTTGATCATACTGAGATACCAATGACTGATGTTATCTCACTCTAAGATTGAGTAATTGATCTCTTCGATCTTGCTGTTTTTTTCTTTATTATTCAATTTTCCATGTTCTTCGTGTGGAATATGCCTGCACCTTTTATGCTGAGTTTTGTAGAGTTTGCATTTTTTATTTCTTAAACATTATCTGAATTTGATTTTTCATTGTGTTGGAAGGAAGTTGCATCTCCATCTCATTATGCTAGCTTTCTATTATTCTTTTTTCTGTGCACTCTTGATTGTTCTTCTTTCTTAGGCCACTAAGGCAGTGGCCTCAAGAAAGACCTTAATTTTTGGAACAAAGTGTTCAAACCAACAAGAAAGAAACTGGATTTCAGCTCTAAAAATCATTCCCTGTATTTGCACTACAGTTTTTCATAGATTGGCTTCAGAACTTCGAGTGGACCGAGAGGAACGTGAACATCTCTTAGCCCATCTTAACAGTAAAACAATCTCTCATCAGTTTAGTTCTCAGGGTTGGTGTTTTTGTTCTGCTGCAATTCTGTTTTTTCTCATGCTGATCAAGATATTATGATATGGTTTTGATGGATTTCATGCTCCCCTGTTGATCAATCAGCGTAATGGTGTGATCTCATGGCACTCAATCTGCATCGAATTACCTCTGAATTTCCGAAGGAGTAGTTTAATCCAGAGTCATATGCAGGTTCTGTTTTGTACTCGATTCTGTTTTACTCTTCTGCTAGCCCTTGTTGAACAATAAGTGTTTGAACCACTGAAAATATGTGGGTTAATTATAGTGATTGTGAATTAGGCTCATCATCTGATAGAAACACGAAAGAATCCAGATATGAAGCATATTTAAGTGATGGAAAAGGGTTTCTATAACCAACACTGATTACTTTTGACTAAGCTTAATTACATCAAGTTAATACCTTTTTATAAATTTCATTTTTGTGTTGATTTACATGATCTCCGGACCGGCTTGAAAAGAATCTTTACCATTGAATTACTAGGTATTTAAATGGTCTAGTTTTATTTTTTTGAAAAGAATCTTTACCATTGACTTGAGTATGGAGTGCATGGAATCATTTTAACTTATGGGATGATAAGCTTATTAAACTACACATGGGTTTGCCCCAATTCAGAACATGGATGCTTAAGGCCTATTAATCCACTAAAATATTCTATCAATCGAAAGACAGACTAGGAAGAAAGAAAGGGAACAATGCTCTAATTTTTTTTTAAAATGAAATAATACAACAAATCCCACACTTTATTTTGCTGCTAGCTAGGCATACCAGATCTCATGGTCACAGCATGTAATAAATGATGAGACTAAATTAAGCTGTTACACCTGAGAAGAAAACTGAAACTCAGAACAATGTTAGGAGAAATGAAGATGCTAAGCCACCAAAGATTGCATAAGCTGAGCCAGCAATGCTTGAAGCAACACTCTCTTTGTTCTCTCCAGTTGATGGAGATGGGCCTGCAGCCAGTCAACTTAAAATCAATGCATTTTAATCGAGTTACATGTTGAACTATCTAATAAACTTTGAGCTAATTATTTGTTAGACCGGCCCGGACTGGGGGCTGGTTAGCCAGTTCCCGGCCAGACCCGCCACGCCAGAAGGGTTAAAAGATCATACAAAATCAAAGAACTGGAAAAAAGACATAAATACGAAAGCAAGCACCTTGAGGTGTTGAGCCTGTTGATGGACCGCTTGCTGGAGCTTGTACTGGGTATCCCGCAGCTGCAAAACACAGCCCATTGAAAAAAAAACAT
>Ga0325411_1005036_pt1 | contig 14701 bp, 16 predicted proteins | sample PopdelMetagenome_13_FD_206181 | JGI IMG/M metagenome (GOLD analysis project Ga0325411, IMG submission 206181) | Populus deltoides microbial communities from Bellville, Georgia, United States - Xylem-PdIQD-R4 | ecosystem: Host-associated > Plants > Phyllosphere > Stem > Wood/Secondary xylem... | reverse complement strand
CTTCACTCTCTGTCAATCCTGCATATTTTTCATGGAAGCAGTAAGATCATTTAATCATGAGCGCCCTCTTATCCTCTCTCTCGATGGAATTTCTACATTTGGTTCTGGATTGTAACACCTCCTATGATATCTAGAGAATGCTGGAAACAACTCTTGCCTCTCCTTCAAACTCAAGGATTATGTAACTTCACGATTCTTTCAAGATTTATGTCATAATGATGATTCTGCCAGCACCTACTTGCAGAAGACAAATGCTTTGTTTGATGAACTTGTTGCGACTGACAGACCGATCTCCTTGGCAGAACTCAACTTGTATGTGTTTCGGGGGTCACACGGTGACTTTAAGGATCTTGTCACCAACTTGTCTACTAAGGCTGATCCCATCTCCTACAATGATCTTCATAACAGTCTTCTTACACATGAATTTCTCCACAAAGCTGCTCTCTAACCTGTTGTAACAGCTCCTCTATTACCAACTTCAACGTAGTAACCAGTTGCGTTCTTTGTGCAACATCACTCTGGTTTCAGTACTGGCAAACAGGGTCGTTTTCTTGGGGGCTGGAGAAATAATAGTCGTATCAATTTTTATCGAGGAAATCATGGCAACGGCTTAGCCCAAAACTTCAGCACTCATAGTTATACCTCAGGTCAGCAATTTGGACAACAGGGACACCGATTCTCCTCTGGTTCTCCCTCTCGAACAACAGGACAACTTGGGCAGCAAGGTAACTATTTGGTGGGTATAATCACAATGTAAAGTGTCATGTATGTTATGAATATGGGCATACTGCCCAATAATCTTCTTAGTTAGCTAATCATCCTCTCCAAGCCAATGTCAATCTCGTGTTTAATAATGCCCTTACAACTACTCCTGTTACTTGGTTTCCTGATACGGGTGTGAATCATCATGTAACACCAGATCTTGCCAATATGACGAGTTCAAAACTTTACCTTGGTAATGATCATCTGCATGTTGGTGATGGTAAGGTCCTTATTATTTCCAATATTGCTCACTCTAAAATTCATTCACTGAAACACACCTTTACTTTATCCAATATTTTACATGTTCCTGCCATTAAAAAAACCTTTGCTATCTGTTTAAAAGTTTTGTCTTGAGAACAACGTGTTCTTCAAATTTCATTCCTTTATATTTTATGTTAAGGACCTCATGACAAAGGAAGTGCTTCTTTTCGATTGGAGTAGAGATGGCCTATATATTTTGTCTGAGTCGTCTGCAATATCGTTGCCTCAGGTTTTCTCATCTACATGTCTTTCTACTTCCGCTGATGTTTGACATCGTCGACTTAGGCATCCCAGTCCACACATTCTGTATTTTTTAGTGAAAAATAAAAAGGTGTCATGTACGTCAAATCAATTTAATTTTAATTATCCTGCGTGCTCTCTGGGCAAGTCGTCTCGTTTAACTCTAAAAACTACGGGTCATCAAACTCGAGCTCTTCTTCACTTAATTTTTAGTGATGTTTGGGGTCCCTCCCCTATGTTGTCATCTGATGATTTTTGCTATTTTGTTATCTTTATGGATGCTTATACAAAGTTTATTTGTTTTATCCTTTGGTTGCTAAGTCTGATGTTTTTAATATTTTTCATCACTTTCAAGCGCTCGTTGAGCGCTAATTTTCTTTAAAAATTAAACCTATTCAAACAGATTGGGGTGGTGAATATCAAAAACTCAATACGTATTTTAAAATGATTAGTATTCATCACCGTGTGATCTGCCCGCACACTCATGAACAAAGTAGCATGGTTGAACGTCGTCATAGACATATTGTTGAAACTGGGCTTAGTTTTTTTGGGCAATGTCACGCTCCCCTTAAATATTAGAGTTATGCTTTTGAAAGTTTTGTTTATTTGATTAATCGCATGCCATCTCCAGTTCTTAATCATAAGACCCCTTTTGAATGTCTTTTAAAATCGTCTCCTGATTATGTTTTTCTTCGTACTTTTGGGTGTCTTTGTTTTCTATTCCTTCATCCATACAATGCTCATAAGTTAGATTTTTATTCACCTGTTTATGTTTTTCTAGGATATAGTAACTCTCATTTAAGTTATCGATGTCTTGACTTGTCATCCAAACGGATTTATCTTGCCCGTCATGTCCGGTTTCATGAAAATGTTTTTGCTTTTGGTAAGTCTGAACAAATTATAGTCCCACCAACACACCCTTCTGCTACCACTATACCCGTTACTTTACACCATCCAATGCCACCCTCTCCAGCCCTTCCACCGCTGCCCCCTACACCCCCTCATCTCCTTTGGCTCCCTTATCGTTATCTGCATATTATTATTATGATCATGCTTTAGGTATAGGTTCAAATTCACCACACTCGCATGCATTGTCCCTCGCCCTTACCAGCTCCCCTGGTTTTTCCCCTGCTGGTTCCCCTGTTGTGGCGGTTACCCCTGCAGTTTTTCCAGCTGGTCCTCCCTCACGGCCTACACATATATTAAGCTTTTCACCACCAGGTTCTTCCTCTGATTCCCCTCATGGAATTAACTTATGTGTTGATTTGTCTAAATTCTATCTTCAGCAAGTTCCGGTCAGTGTCTCCTCTAGTCCATCCCAGTCGACTCGTACCCATCCTATGGTCCTTCGCCCATGTCCACCCAAAGATGCTAAATTCAATGTTGTGATTGTCTCACGGGTTACATCTTTACCTCAACAAGAGCCGTTATCTTTTAAGGATGCCAATAGGTGTTTGGTTTGATATAATGCCATGTAGGAGGAAATTCAGGCACTTCACTCTAATTAGACTTGGTCATTGGTGCCCTCTTATCCATCTATAAATGTGATTGACAGTAGGTGGGTATATAAGATTAAACGACACGCTGATGGTCGGATTAACCGATATAAAACATGGTTAGTTTCCCGCGGCTTCACTCATTAAGAGGGGATTGATTATTTAGAGATGTTTAGTCTGATGGTTAAGCTTATAACGGTTCACCTTGTGCTCATTATTACTGTCTCGTATGGTTGGAACATTCACCTGTTGGATGTTCATAATGCCTTCTTGAATGGCATTCTTTAGAAGAAGGTATACATGGCACAACCATTTAGGTTTGTTGATCCTACTTGTCACGGGGGCGACGACGGAGGCTCTTGTCGTGTCTCCTAATAAGGGGTGTTGTGTGTTGGGAAGAGTTTTCGGATTTAATCATAAAATTATGATTAATGTTTAGGAGTCGCCATCTAGTATTATGGTCACTAAGAACTTATGGTCTGCGGGAGTCTGGGTAAGGGACTGGCTGTGCAAGGGGAAGACACATCACCCCCAGTGCACCCCACCTAAGGTAAGCTGCATTGTTATTTGATTGTTTTTCTAGGTCGAGTTTCTATTCGTTGGTCTTTTCTAAGGTTCAAGGCAGATATCCCTTCATGAGGGAGTCTCTACCTTATCGGGTTAAATCCTAACTGTTCTAAAGTCTGAATTTTAGCATCATATTTTTACACATTGTATCTTTAATACTTGAGGATGTACTTTATCGTGTAATTTTACACCTCATAAATATTAAAGTCTACATCTGGATCCTAAAAAAAAGATTGGAAAAGATTTTTTATATTTTGGCCAAACCTTAGTGGATGATCATAAATTGGTTATAATATCCATTTTTGGATTTTTTTTAAATATGAAAAAGATGCAATTTTTATTTTTATGAAGATATGCTTGAATATTTTTTAGGATTTGGCCGTATACAATAAAATATTTTTTTCTTTTTGAAAATGTTTTGAAATTTTTTTTTGAAATATTTCAGAGAAAACCAGGTATTTTAATACTGGAGTTGTATTTTACAATGTAAATATACAACCCGATATAATGAAAAATTGATAAAAAAATATTTGATAAAACCACAATTTTTTGAAATGATTTTTTTTGAAAATTTTTTATTTTTTTTAAATAGTTATAGTCCACTACATGAACAGTAGACGTGAATTATAATTCACATCCACTATTCATGCGTGAACAGTAGGACGTGAATTATAATTGACATCCACTGTTCACTCAGTGAATAGAGACGGAGAAGAAGAAGAAGAAGTGGAAGGGGAGAGAGGGCGGACAACCTGGCGCGGCGGTGGTCTGGTCGTGGATGACGGTGTGCTGCTAATGGTTGCAGCGGTGGAGCTGGTGGCAGGTATCAGAGCAGGATGAAAGAAGGAGATGAAAATCTGCTGAGGGAGAGGGACCGGCGATCGCGGTGGCTATTCTTCCACTAGTGTGGATTTGGTTCGTAGGGAGGCTGTACTGCCGTCTGTTGGTGGAGGAGAAAGGTGTCTGCGGGGTCTTCAGGGGCTGAAGACACAGTGGAGAGTGAAGGAAGAAGGAACGTCTTGCAGAGGAGAGAAAGATGTTCACGGTGGCTTATTACATACGCAGTGGTGGTTGGCCAGTAGTCTTGGCAAAGCTTGGTGGTGCTGGTTGCTCAAGGCGGAGCTGGAGGAAGAAATGGTGCTGGTTTCCTGTGGCGGAGGAAGAAAGAAGAAGAAACAGAAGAAGAAAATTTACAGTGGGAAGAGGGAGGAAGGCTGGTTTTTTGGCTTACTTTGGACCCAATTTTCTCCTCCCTCAGGCCATGAAATCCACCTCTATTTATAGGCGGTGAAAGAAGGAAATCTTGTCTACACAGGGGAAAAACCTCCTGCCCTTGATTCAGTTGGGAAGGATCCCAACTGTTAGCTCAAAGTAGGCATGGTGCACTGTCAAATCTGCAGAAAAAGCTGTCTGAGTTGGCATGTTTAGGCCGGTGCCGGCACCGATTAATTGTCATTCAGATTGAACGATTGATATGGAACTGCGGAGGAACTGCAGAGGATCAGTTTCGTTCAAGTTTGGTTAAATTTGGTGGACGTTAGGTGCATTAAATTCACATGCAAAGGAGGTGATTGGACCAGTTTTTCCAAAAAAATAAAGAAGAAGATGAACAGTACCAAAGTTCTGATTTTGGCCAAAGTTCATTTCAGTCCTTCCTCTTTCAATTTCTTTCAATTGAACCTCTAATTGACCCTAAATTTTTTCAATTAAGCTCATAATGAACTTCAATTAGAGCCTCGAAGTTACGCGCCTATTGCAATATGGTCCTTGGTCTCGGATTTTATCAAATTAACCCCTAATTAAACATTAAACTTTCAATTTCTTCAATTTAGTCCCTGGTTTTTGTCAATTAGGCCCTATAGTCTGGTGCCTTTTGCAGATTGGTCCTTAGCTGTCAATTAGGCCTCTATAGTCCGGCGCCTTTTGCAAATTGGTCCTTAGCTGTCAATTTCTTCAATTTAACCCCTAATTGACCCCAAAACTTCAATTTTCTTACAATTAGGCCCTAATTTCAATCAATTAACTTGGTAAAAATTAAATTTGATCTCTTAAAATTCCAATCTTCTCAATTAAGCTCAAATTAAGCTCCCAAACTTAATTTTTCACCAATTAAGCCCCAAATAAAATTAATTTGACTCATTTAAAGTATAATTAAGTCCTTGCACTTAATTAAATCCTTCAATTGGACCCAAATTAATTCTTAAACATAATTAAAATTTAATTTGGCCCATGATTAAATCAAATTAGCCTATTAAAAATTTAATTATGTCATTGGACTTAATTTTTATGCAAATTCATCCAATAATCATTTAATTTGACCTTGAATTTGCATTTTGTTTCTCCATTTTTGGGCATAATGAGGTACAATTAGGCCTTGAATCTCCTCCAAAAATTGCAGCTTGATTTCCCGGCCTGCTTTCTCCACGTTGCCAGCCTTTATTTTATTTTTTGATTTTTATTTTGAAAAAAAAAGGATTTTTTAGGGAATAACACCCAGAATTGGGTTATTACACTACTCTTTCATCTCATGTGTGTCATCTTTATAAATCTTTGTGTGGCTTGAAACAAGCACCTCGAGCTTGGTACAATCGGTTGAGCGAGTTTTTGATTTTCATTGGATTTTAGGCATCCAAGGTTGACACTTCTCTGTTTATTCTCTCTCTCAATAGTGCCATGATTTATTTGCTTGTGTATGTTGATGATATTTTATTGACCGGGAGTAACTCAGATTTGCTTCATAAATTGATTACTTTGCTGCAAACAGAATTTAAGCCTCAGGATTCGGGTTATGTTTATTTCTTCTTAGGCATTAAAGTTAAACCTACCTTCTCTAAACTAGGAATCGTGCATGGTACTCTTTACTCTGATCTGACATAGTACCGACAGATTGTTGGGGCACTGCAATATCTTACTTTCACTAGACCTGATATTTGTTATCAGTCAACAAAGTATGTCAATTTTTGCATGCCCCTACTAAGGATCATTAGGCTGCCGTTAAATGTATCATGCGTTACCTCCAAGCTACAACAACCTATGGTCTGCACATTACTCGAGACTCTCTCTTGACTCTTCATGGTTTCACAGATGCTGATTGGGCTGACAGTATTAGCGATTGAAAATCCACAGGTGGTTATCTTGTGTACTTTGGTTCTACCTCTATTTCATAGAAATTCAGGAAACAACACACTGTTGCGATGTCTTTTACAGAAGCAGAATACAAAGCCTTGGCTGATGGTACTGCTAAAATTTTATAGATTCGCTTGTTATTAGCATAACTTCAGATTTTCTCTTCGTTCATGACTACGTTATGATGTGATAACTTAGGGGCCACTTTCTTATCTGCCAATCCGATGTTTCACGCTTGTACTAAACATGTTGAAGTTGATTATCACTTTGTCCGTGATTGCGTTGCTAAGAGAGAAATGCAGGTACGGTTCATCTCTTCCAAGGATCAACTAGTTGATTTCCTTACTAAGGCTCTCCCTCTAGTCTCATTTGCTTATTTTTTATCCAAGCTTCAGGTGAAGTCTCCACCTTCAGCTTGACGAGGTGTATTAAGAAAAGAGACCCTATATATGTAAATACCTTATATAGAAATAGTTATGATGTGTAGTGCATTCCACCATTGTATTGTATACAACCCTAAAGGTATAAATACAAAGGGATGGTGTGATCAAAGTTCTTATAAAAAGTTCAATTTAGTCATCAAACTTTCCAAATTATACCCATTTGATCCTTTAATTATTTTTCTATTCAATTTTAGTAAAAAAAATTATTTTTATTATTTTCCAGGTCTTGGTTTAAGAAAGGAGAGAAAGATTGTTGGATTCTAGTGAGAGAAAGAAAGTCATCGTTCACGTCATTTTCGACCACCAAAATAGTTTTTTTGTGTGTCCAAAGGTTCTATGCAATGATAGGAGTTTGTTAATGACTGTTTCAAGCCTCAATATTGCCTAAAAAACATATCTAGGTGGAGGAAGATGAATGTAACCTGGTTTGATTTCGAGATTTTAGGTTGTTTTTTAGAATTTTTAAGTTGATAAATTGGTTTTTAGATGATGTAAGGGTGTTTGTTAGGTGTTTTTGGGTTGAAATGACTTTAAAAATTAGGTTTCTCAAGTAAAAAAAAAACATTATCTCTGTTTTTCAGCCACTACAGTGATGACAGAAAGGTAGGCTGGCAAATGGCACGTTGTCCACCTTAGCAGGTGATGTGTCATCTACCTATTTTTTTTTAAAAAAAAACCCTTTTTATTTACCCATTTAAAAGAAAAAAAAAACAAAGTGAAGCCTATGCACACGAGCCCGGGCTTGAAGGCCCACACTCCTAAGCTCTTCGTTACAAAGGCCTAGGTGTAGCGGGTTATAAGCCTGCTCGCCAAGCCTTTTTTTTAATTTTTCAATTTTATATTTAGGTTAAATATACATTTGAGAAAAAAAATTATATTTATTGAACCCTGTTGAGATTATGACTCAGATCACATGTTTAACGGGTTAAGCATGTTGCTTAATGCAGTTTTTCTTTTCTTTTTTTGTTGCTTAATGCAGTTTTTGCCCCTTAATTTAAAAATAAAAATAAAAAATTCACCCTTTGTTGTCAATGATCTACCTTTTCTATCTTAGTCTCATGAGTCTGTCCTAGTTTTTTTTCCTTTTAAAATAATATTTCATGTGAAAGAATTATAATGTGCATTATTATCATAATAATTAAATGAAAAGAAATCTTTGACATAAAAAATTTATTGAATTCAATGACGTGCATGACTTGCATCATAAGTTTGATTAGTTGACTAAAGTTCACTTGTTTTTTTTAATTGAGTATTTCTTTTTATCAATTTTATCCTTCAATATTGAGTTAATTGAGGATTGAGCTCCCCAATTTATTTATTGTTTTACAAGATTATCCCCGCGGGTTTCGTTGATCAACCCAATTTGACTCTAAATAAATTCAATATGTTTCCGTCTCAATATTAGATAAAAATATTCTCCATTATCTAGCTGATTTTGAATTCATTGTTAAAATCTATTTCTTTTTTAGAAAGCACATTACCGATGCCTAGATATTTTTTTATCATCCGAATAAAAATTTTGCTCTGACCTGCGACATAGGAGAGACAATTATATTATTATTTGATTAAATAAAAAATTTATTATAAGCAACAACATTATTAGACATAACTAGGTACATGATCCGTGTTGCGAGATCAAATATCTTGATATATATTTATCTTTTTATTTTTCTAGTTTAGTCTTTTGTTATTGTTAATGACTTTTTTTACATTTTATTGGCACGAATAATCATTTGATTAAATAAAAAAATTATTTTAAGAAACAAAAATTATTAAACATAAATGGGTACATGATCCATGTTGAGAGATCAAATATTTTAATGCACATCTTTCTTTTAATTTTTTCAGTTTAGTCTTTATTTATCATTAACAAAAAAAATTAATTTATTGACACATGTAATTCTTGATTTATTTAATTAGATGCATGGATAAGCTTTTAGACTTTTAATTGGAGATTTTTTATTTTCAAAAACACATTGGAAAAGCCTGCATATTGTTTTTTTTCTTGAAATATAAAATTTTCACTGCAGGTAAAATAACTAGTATATACTAATTAATGTGGGTTGAAAACCTTCATAAGAGCGAATTTAATAAAAAAATGACCTCAAATTTACCTCCAATGTAGGACTTCATTATCATTTAAGTTTTAAATCATTTGATTATATCAATTTTACTTTAAACGTTTTCCATATTAGACAAAATTATCCTAATATATATTTTCAGCATTTGATAGTTGACAAATTTAATAGGTTTGAACAATGTTTGTATGTTGTCTATTGTCATTTAACATTGAAAAAAAGTTCTAATTTGACCTGAATCATAATTTGTGTCAAATTAGACCTAATTAGTCCCTCAACTTAATTATATTATTTAAAAACTTCAATTTAACATACTCTATTCGCATTAAACGTATAATTTGAGACCAAACAGAAAGCAAGACAAAAACAATAAAATAGAAAACAATTACAAACACTATAGAAATAAAAAAAACCAATGCAATATTTCATCAACATTTAGGGGAAAAAATTCATCAATATTTTAATTGTCGAAAGAATCTTCGATGAAAAACTATCATCGGTAAGTTTCTTGTTGGGGATTATTATTTCATTAGTATTTACGTCAATAATTCCAATATCAATAGATTATTCATGCAAAAAATCAAATTTTATTGCCTGTTCTCCATCGGCAAGTCCATCAAAAATTAATATCCTATGAAATTTTCAGTCACCAATATCTTTAAAAATACCCAAACCTTCTGTAACTTTATGAGAAAATAGGTGCGAAATTGCTGATAAAAATGTTGAAGGAATGGACCTATTCGTTGATGATTCTATCGGCTTTTTCACTATGTTTTTTATTTTTTGTTATAATCCTCTAGCAAACGTAGCATTCAAAAAACAACAATGCCAAGTATCTTCAAACCAACAATTGCTTATATTAAACCAAAAATCATAAACAATAACAACATCAATCATCTTCAAGCCAAGAATTGCTCACATTAAACAAAAAACCACAAAAAAAACACTTTAGGAATTATTGAAACAATAAACACATCTCCAAAATACATAAAAACATTATCCAAAAAATATAAATATGATGCATTATAAACCACCAATAAATGTCTTACATAATTTCAATTTTTAGGTCATTGAGAATACTTCTATTAATGTTGATGTTGATTATTTAAAGGTAATATTGAGTACCAGTTGACATAAAAAAAGAGACGATGATGATGAGATCGACCTTGAATTTAACGAAGAAGATGATGTTGGACATGACAATGAAGAAAATAAAAAGAAGGAATATGATTAAAAGGTGTTGAATTGATTTAGATATGATGTTTTATTGCATAATAAAATTGAAAAATCTAGTAGTGGTGCTTTATAACTCGATATGGAACAACTAGCTCATCTATTTGAAAGACACCATCTCCCTCAATTACTTCATCGTTACCAGCTTTAACAACTCGAACACGATTTCTAGGTTTGGTTTTCACAACGAATAACCAATTAACTCTATTATGGTCCTTTCTATATGAATGAGTATATGTATAATACACTTGTTGGTCTTGTTTAGCAAAAACAAAAATATCATTAATGTTGTTAAATCTACCTCTTTTATTTATCTCAACCAAACCATGGTGAGAATCTACTCTAATTCCTCTATCAATATTATACCAATAGTATTTGAATAAAAAAAAAGTGTATCTTATTACTTATATTATCACAATTCAATAACCTCATATAACTTGCCATAATAATCAACCTTAAATTCATTGAAAGTTGAAACCTTTACATAAACCTCAATATTATAAGTCTTTCTACCCTCTACACTATTCAATATGAAAGATATATCCACTAATGAAATACTCATTATAACACTAGACCTTTCTTTCAAAACCTAAAAATAAGAATTTCAATTTACCAACTTCGGCTTCGATGTTGAACACCTGGTTAAAATTAACAACCACTAACTTTCAAAGAAAAAACATAACTAAATATTAACTTAGGAGGTACAAATTATAAATACTTACATGTGTTATAAATAACGTGATAAATTATTCATTTTGTAATTGCAAAATTTGAGATTCACTTACATTTATAATTTGAGATGATAATAATAATTGATAATGTTGTCTATAAGGAAGTTATATGAATTTAGTTTATAAGACAATATAAGAGATACCGGTTTTATATAATTATGTGTTTGTCTGAATTTAATATTTATCAAATATCTTCTCCTCAATACATTCTTCAATAATGGTCATCTGGGATGGCCAAATATTGACAAATTTCCAGTCAAAAGTAGTTCACCACCACCATCATTTCTTAGAATGTGGTTACTTCTTGTTTTTAAGTGAGACTCAAAATAATGAGGTAAATGTTGAAATCTCTTCAATAATATAAGTCACGCATATCAAAGCCTTAACATATATTTTTTAACCTTTTTTTAAGGTTGAATAAGTATCTACATGCAAGTAATTAGAGATGAATAACTGAATGTTTTTTTAAAAAAGACAATGGATAATTACTTAGGATACGTGTAAACACTAACCTATCAAATAGATACATCTAACTATATCAAGACCTTTAACTTTTGTCTTATAGGCTAAATGAATGGGAGATGCTCTATGAAGTTAAAGAAGAAGGTAAAGAAGATTTTTTCAAATCGATCCTATGTGTTGGGTATGGAACTTGCTCGAATAAATATCTCTAAAAAAATTACTAATCTCTATAAATGTATCTAATATCTCTTTTGGCACTAAATCCCTATAAGCAATTGGAATGAGTTTTTGCATAAACACGTGATAGTCATGACTCTTCATTCCATACAATCTGCATTCCCTTAAATTCACTAATTTATCTATGTTTGAAGCATGTTCATCAAGAAATCATAGACTCTTAAGTCATTTGTACATAATAAGTTGTGCATCTTTGGATGATTTCGGCTATATATGAAGGCTGATGGATGAGGGGAGATGAGAGTGAGCTTCGGGTGATGGTACTGTCTGGGTGAAGGTAGTGTTTAGATTAATGTTTCATACAGGCACATTATCAAACAAGTTGTGGGCAAAACTAGAAAACCTTTTTTTTTTTTTTGACAACATTGTTCTTTACCAAACTCCAATTAGAAACACAATCAACCAAGAAACAAAAGAAACATTTTAAGAAAACAAGCACAATAAGAGTATAAGTTTCTCCAACACATCCGAGTTTGAGACTTCTTCATCTATTCGGGTATGGTGTATGTCGTCCGGTGGAGTCGCTCCTTTACATGGTGGGTTTGGTGGACTCTGAGGACTAGGTGGTGGGGGTAGCTTGCGTGGTGCTGATGGTGGTGGAGTCGTGGGGTTTGTATTATATGAGTTATCCATGGTTTAGTAATCGGTTTTTATTACATGGGTTTTTATTACATGGTTTAGTGTGAGTTTGGTAACATGGTTGAAACCATATTTTCTAAATATTTAATTTTTTTTGTTTTAAATATTTTTTTAGTTTTTAAATCATTTTGACGTACTAATATTAAAAATAATTCTTTAATAATAATAATATAAATTTGATGTATTTCTAAACAAAAAAACATTTTAAAAAGTAATAATTATCATATTCCCAAACACCCCATCATCTATGTCTATGAATGAATAGTGTTTTTCCAAGGCTAAATAGCTTTGGTTAATTTTTTTGTTTCTACAGTATAATTCTACTTAGTTCATTAATTGGTTGAGCGCATGGTTATTTCTCATGTACTCTTCCGCTGAGACGTCTTGTTATGATCCATGAAATTAAAACAACCCGTGTGTAATTTGTCATGATATGAGTGTTATTGTACCAAAAATAATAAAATTGAGATAATAATTACTCTCCAGTTGCCATGATATTGATCTACCTGAGTACCACTTATTAATTAATCTGTCACTTTACCCATGTGTAATTTGTCACATTTTTCAATATTTTCGTCTTAAATAAATATTTACTTTGAAGAAACCACTTGTCGATTCTCTGAAGAAGGATATTATATATATATACACACACACACACACACTATGGTCTAATTTCAAGGAATTAATAAGTTTTGAAAAATATTGTGCATATACCAACACGATACATGGTTGACGCAAATAATTTCTAAAAATAAATAAAAATTTTATACTATTATAAATTTCCTAAAAAAACTGTAAGTATGAACTATGTTGTGCAAATCTCAATTAATTTTTTTAAAAAACAAATATAAGTGATTTTTCACCAAAATGAAAACAAATAATTCATTACACAAAAAAAAATTATAAATTATGCATCTAAGGAATTAATACACCAGTATGCTGATAGAGAATTTGAACTCATTTATCGAACAAGATAGTGTTTTTTTTTAGAGGGGCCTAGCATCAATCTACTCCTATAATTAAAAAATAACTGGAAACTTGTATAGTTTGTCTCTCTCTAGTTTTCCTACCCCCACTTACAATAGGCAGATTAAAAATCCTAGTAAGCGTGTTCATGATTGGATGTGACTGTCAATGACAACCAACCTTAATTCACTTCCCTCCTTGCTTCCAATGTTCTCGCTCTTGTTCCTTCCTTGTTGTCACGTAAGCAAAAAGACATGTTAAATCGAAAGAAGAAATATATATAATATGAGTCTAATGCTGTCGGAGATAGTCACAGGTGATTGCATCTGTGTCTTGAAGCTCTAAGAAAAAATAATTTAATAAAATAAGAAATCGTCTATCCGCATAGCTTTTTTCACCATCGACTAAAACGAGAAACATATATAGGCCTTGCTTTTTTTAACTTTTTTTTTTGCCACAATCATAGGTTACATCGTCTATGTTACATGCCTTGAATTATAAATAGATTTGTTTTAGTATTATGATTCTTTTAAAGACTTTTTAGTTTAAAAATATATAGAAATAATATTTTTTTTATTTTTTAAAATTTATTTTTGATATTACCACATCAAAACAATTTAAAAACATAAAATTTTTTTAAACACTTTTAAAATGAATGAGAAAACACACAAGCTACAAGACATGAATACTGTTACAAGTTATGACCTGCCTTTCAGTTTCCATGCTTTAATGTTGCTAGCTATATACTACAACATATTTTGTCTCGATCCGTTGTTCGCTACATTTAAGTGGATGGCATAATTTAAATCAAGGGTCTTGACTTGAAGAAGTTAATATATATATATATTGACAGCAAATTAAGTAGTTAATTATTGAATTGCATGACAATTCCCAAATAATTTATTTGATTTTTTTCTAATTAATTACCTCCATTCTAGTGAGTAACGAGTTGAAAACATACTTCCCAGATAATGTGACAATTTGACCACAAATCTTTAATTGATATTATCGTCTGATAGGATATTCGTGATTAATTAATATCATAAATTCCCTTTTCCTCGCCAGTGCAAATACAAATCATAGAGAACAAAAAAAAAAAAAACTCCGTCCAGACAAACACAACAGCCACTTGAAAAGAATTAAGGAATGTATACTTAATAAAGTAATTACGTGCTGAGAAAATAACGAAAAGGAAATACTTTTTAAAGTTACACAGCACGTCAGGAATGTAAATGAAATTTGATATTCAACCTTCAAATGGGCATTTCACACACTGAACGAAAAGAAAAGGATCGGTTTCGTAAAGTATAATTAATTATATATAAAAATAGTTAATAATACCTTTTTAAAGAAGGGTTCGCAACACAACAGGTTATTTTGTACTTATTGAATCATAAATAATACATTTTTTACTTTATTATTCATAGTGGTAGTTATAAAAATATTATTAGCAAATAAAC
>Ga0325411_1005033_pt1 | contig 14711 bp, 13 predicted proteins | sample PopdelMetagenome_13_FD_206181 | JGI IMG/M metagenome (GOLD analysis project Ga0325411, IMG submission 206181) | Populus deltoides microbial communities from Bellville, Georgia, United States - Xylem-PdIQD-R4 | ecosystem: Host-associated > Plants > Phyllosphere > Stem > Wood/Secondary xylem... | reverse complement strand
AATAATAATAATAATAATAATAATAATAAAACAATTGCTAGAACTCTTTTAGCACTTGCAAATATGTAAGAAAACAATAGTGGATTGACAAGATCGATCTCTAATATGTATATATATAGTAATAGCAAACTCTTGAGCTTCCTTGATTTGCATGAAATTGAAGAAAATACATACTTGATAGTTTCCAAAAAAAATCTATTCTTTTTGCCTTGAAACTAAACAAGTGTATCTTCTAGCAACTACAAGTGCATGCATACAAATGTCATCCAATCCAAACCAAAAAAATAAAATGCAATAAGATGCAAGATGTGAGTCATGTGACAAAGATGATGCTATTATTAAAATTTTAGAACATTAGGTTGCTATAAATAAAAGGTAAAGCTGATGTTCAATACTTTTCTACTTCTTCATATGTCTTCTGTTTCAAACGAGGGGCAAACTCCTTCCAGTCATAGTCTCCGACCCCATACCTGTAATATAAAATTTATGTGGAAAAGCCAGTGCAGATGCATTTTAAAAATTTCATAACCCCAGGAGCAAAATTCTTCTTTTCTTAAGGTGGGAATTAACCTCATCAAAATTTGTACAAATGCAGCCCTCTGATTTTGATTAAAACCCAATACTCTAAATGATCTACCTTCACCTTCCATCAGAGGAATTGGCTCCATATTATCCACTGCAAACAAAATCAGTATAACATCAATTTCTTATCACTGAATCATTAGAAACAAACCAGGAAGGAAAAAAAACTCTACCTCGACCCTTCTTCTTATAAGGCCTTTTTAATGTCTGAATTCCAGATGTCTGAATTCCAGATGAAGTTGTTTCACCATCAGTCAGCTCAGCTTCATAGTTATCATCCTCGCCATCAGAGCTTACATCTTCTAGACCAGCAAGGTCATCTTCTTCAACAGAGACCATCTGAATCAGTTGAAAACAAACCAGTTAATTTCATTTCCAAAGTCTCAAAAATAAAAGTGCTCTGTACTATTCAAAGATGCCAAAACATATGAACTAGTTAACATTTTTAAGCCTACAAACACTTCTTTATCAAAATTTGCTACAGAAGGTCAAAATAACAAATCACTTTAAGTCATCATCTTCAAAAGAAGAACTATCTTACAGCCTAATTGGAAAATAGGATATGGGGCATGTCAACTCAGTTCTATTTCGAAACTTAATTCTAGCGCTTGGGAGGCTGGATTTGTTAAAACATTTATTTCTACACCCTAATAACATTTGAATTCTGACCCAAAAGAATCAGATACTTTTGCATGGATGGGTCCCACACCATGCCGCGGTTATATTTCATTCAAAAAGAGTCCTTTTTTTTGCAATTTCACCCTTATGCCCTTCACAGTTAACAGGGGGAAAAAAAAAAGGGAACATGCAAACAGGAAATCTTGAACTACCCACTTGAAGACAAAAGTCACTTGAAGCAAATTCAATTCCACCTGAACAAGATTTATACCAAACACATGCTTTACTGTTAATTGATTTGAGTTTAATTTTTAACCAAATTGGTTCCAAACTGGCTGTAAGTGAAACATACAGTCTCATGCCAAGTCAATTTAACTCCTCGATGATAACAAGCAAATGTGCTTTCCAAAATATGGTAGAAAGAAAATACAATAATACCTGCTTACGGCTTCTCTTTCCTTTGCCCAAAGCATTAGACTCCTCAATTTTGTGCACTTCATAACTGTCTTTTAGCAAGTCCTCCCAATAGTTTGTTTTTTCAGAATTGCTTATGGTAGATTTAGTTTCCATTGCTGCCTTTTGAGCTTCCTTCTCTGCTGCAGCCTCTGCTTCGTCAATATACTCAAAATTTGCAACCTAAAACACGCAAAAAAATGTTTTCCAATCAGAAACATTTCAGATACTTGCAAATCAGGAATCAGAAAGAACAGAACACAGGAATAAAGAGCCTGCTCCGTTTTATGAATAACTTGTAATAACAATTACAGATACAATCTTCAATATATTATTTTTACACTGACTATTTTAAATAGAGCCGATTACTCAAACTATAAACAACACATGACACAAGCACCGTATCTAGGAATCACTGTACTCATGATCAAGAGTTCAGCCATTCGTTGACTTAATACAATTTCACCTATGACATACTGGAGATGAATTTCAAATGATGGGTCACTTTGCATTGGCATCATCATTTAGAGAGAGAATCTAGGAAAGATAAGATCTGCCATGAGGATCTAATTCTTATGCAGCCCCACTGTACCAAAAGACCTTTGTTCTCAATGATCTACCAAAATTTCTTAAATGAAACTAGAAAACATTCACAATATTCCTCTTGTATAATATCTATGTATATAAGAACAACATTATCAAAACCTGCAGCCTTAGAAGACTAAACCCCATGGAAATAATTTGCACAATCAAGAGCACTCCCAATATAGTTCAGACCTTGCTCCCAAAGAACACCAAACTTCCTAAAAAGTCTTATGATAAAATTCTCAAGTAATGCAAATGCAGATTTGAAATTGAAACTCAATTCATTCGAAATCCACCAACCCCAAAAATCTAATTACGATTTTGACCACAGTAAGACAATTCCAGACACACAGGGTGGGTGGGGGTTCTTCATCTGTATTGAAAGAAAGCAACAGGTAATAAATGTTTAACAAAGGTTTAGATTTTATTTTAATGACTACAATTCCAATTATTCGTCCAATTTGGCAGGTGTTTAAACAGAAAGACTGCATATATGGTAAGAACAGGCCTTATGATAAGTATCACAGATATAACCCAAACAGAGCATCTGCAGAAAGGGAAATCATAAACAATGTATTTTCTAGACCACAATTTTAATCTTAATTGGCACTGGTCATTATAAGCATAACATAAGCTTTTCTTTGTTCTTTCTGAAGCTTGGTGCAGAGGCACCCCAGGATCCTTGAGCATTCAGTGAGACCAAAAATCATGCTGACAGGTGGAACAACCACAAAAAATCCTTGGGGTTGGCCACCAAGGGGTCATGGCGAGTTCAACTCTATAGTAACAGAAAATTTACTTAGAACAAGTTTGGTTTATATTTCAAGAAACAGTAATCACAAGAGAACACACTAAATTTACTTATCACGTTCAAAATGGAATAAGACTTGAAATTGTAGAAATCTAAATCACAACACTAATGAATAAGAGGCAAGTATATAAAGAGTCCAACAATCATGGTTGGATAACTAGAAAGGATGACTAGGTAAATGCTGGAAAACATAAAGATGATGAAAAGGCATCCAGAGAAGCTACATGAACCAGATGAACATCGAGAATTTCTCTGTAGGCAATGTAATATGGATAGTGGATGTTAACTAATCTGCCTACAATAGCTAAGACTAATAAAAAACAATGTGGAATGTGGTGAGGAAGATAAAACCCGTGATGCAAAATTTACTTCCTTCGCATTATGCATCCATCACACAGACTAGGCTAGTCCATAGTTTTTCTTCCAACAGGCAATCATAGTTTGCATCTTTTAATGCCATCAATCAGAAGTGTGAGATAACATGTGCGGAATAAAACTGTCTTAAGTCTACATGGGAAAGAAAAACAATTGCTAAATAGAGCAGGCTTATTCTATGGCAGTTACAGTGGAAGATTGAGTGCTATAGAAAATCACCACAAAGGCACCTCAACAGATAACAGAAAAAGACATTATAGTATTAAAAAGAAAAAACCTTAAACGCCTTTAAAAATCCATCTTCTTCTTCATCATCCAATGACGTTTCTTCATCTCCAATTTGTTCGCGGTCAAGTAATCTATTGAAGAAACAACATAGACTACAACTTTTAGCAAACAATTAAATTTATAAAGCACCAAGATACTAGCAGTCAAAAGTGTTTACCGATGTATAGCAGCATCGTCATAGTGAATTTGACGTGATTTTCCTGCTTCATCATTCTCATCAGCAAAAAGCTCCTTTGAACCATATCTTATGATGTCATCTAGCTCTTCCTAAAATAGAATCATAATCTTTTAAGTTTTTTCTTAAAATTTTAAACCCACTCAGCTACTTTTTTTTTCACAATATGAACACATATTTCTACAACTATCTTGTTTTAACTGCCCAGCTAATATGCCTGCATAAAGAATCTTGCAAGCTGTACACCATAAACACAATAACCAGCATTTTCTAAAGAACTAACCACTTTAGCCAAGAAAAAGAAGAAAACAAATCTGCTGATGAGTATGCAGTGCTCTCAGTATAAGTTCAGCATAGATCATATCTGTTTAGTTTTTGCCCCTAAATCATACTACGATATTAATAATAGTTAAATTGTGACATCTCTGATCAGAAACTCTAATCATAACTTTCATTTAATTTAGCCCACACAAGCAACATAAGCCTACTGCCACACGTACAACCAAAGGCCTTGACTAATGAAAAAAGATTATTACTTGGTTAATATTTTGTGCCTTCAGCCTCCCAACAACAAGGTGCTCTAAAACCATTTTCTTCTTAGTCATCTGCATCATCCGTTCCTCAATAGTTCCTCGGGTTATGAGCCTATAAATCATTACCTGCAACACCAAAACAACACTTCAATGTAAAACAAACAAACAAACAGCAACAGAAGTTATCTATGAAAACTTGAGAATAAATTTTAACCTTGTTGGTTTGCCCAAGTCGATGTGCCCTAGCCATTGCTTGAAGATCAGCATGAGGATTCCAATCACTGAAAAGCCAAGAATAACATGTCTAGTGAATTGAAACCAAAAAAGGAAAAAAGAAGCAGAAAATCATCACAACCCCACAGAAAAAATTGCAAATCTAGAACTTTTGAGTTTCAAAATCCCCAGCACTGGAAAAACAAAGTGATCTTTTAAAAACATAGCCATTAGAGACGTCAGTAAATTTAAATGAGCACAGTGATAGTGCCAACTTTTGACTTAGTCAAATTTTAAAAATTCATAAAACACCAGATCACAGTCACCTTATATTTTATTACCATCATACCACCCTTCAACCACATAACTACTACTCTACCGACATTTCCATAGCACCAGCTTTCTCATTATCACTTGAAAAGGGAATACTAAAGCAGAAAATGAAAACACTCAACCTATCATATATAATAACTGTATCAGCAGTTGCAAGATTTATTCCCAGTCCTCCAGCTCTAGTTGAGAGAAGAAAGCAAAATCTTGAAGAATTTTTGGCATTAAATCGATCTATGCGTATTTGTCTCTCAGCTCCACCAACCTTTCCATCTATCCGTTCATATGTCCATTTCTGACCACAGAAACAAAATAAATGATAAAATACTGGATCAAATTAGTGTATATCTGAAAAACCTATCACTGCAGCAGCCAAATACAGATACAGGATGGATCATAATAAGAAGTTGCTGATACCTTATGAGTGCAGTAATCTTCCAGTAGGTCCAGCATGTGCTGAAATTGTGAGTAAATGAGAACTCTATGTCCTTGTTCTTTAAGTCTCACCATCATTTTGTGCAACAGTTGCAATTTCCCAGAAGTTTCCACGAGCTGCCTGCCACATAATAAAACAAGAACAAGAAGCACAAAATAAATCAGGAAATAATATAAAGTACTTTGAAAAGAGTCTTTATACACACTGAAACAACGGAGTTCTACACGAACAAGCATAGGAAGCCAAAACTGAAATGAAACATCAGAAGAACAATCCACTGCCTCTCAAGCAAAGAACACAGGCTGCGAATAGGCAAAGAAGATGAAAATATAAGATAAGAATATGTCCTATCGTAATGCCAAGGTACCACTTGCATAACTGGACACATACATGTGTAAATGCACATGTGAATGCAATTGCACAAGCACAAAAAAAGTATGAATATGTAGAATTAAATTAAGCACTTGAAAGATTCATTGCATGTGTAAATGCACATGTGAATGAAATTGCAAAAACACCAAAGAACAAATACATAGAATGAAACTGAGTACTTGAAAGATTCATTGGTGTCTTCTATATCTGGTTCCACTCCTTCTAACATATAAGGATGACAACAGAGTTTGCGCAATTCCATAACCACATTGATAAGAGAAATCTGGTCAAGGAAGATCCAGGGAAAATAACATGTTAGGTTGAAATACACTAAAGTAGTTAAAGTATCTTTATTTCTCTACAATAATAAATTGCACCTGTGCACCGCCACGTCGAGTCAGTATTTGATAGTTACGAGTCAAAATGGCCTTGTAATATTCCTTCTGCTTACTACTTAGTTCAACACGTAGAATGAGTTCCTTCTTTGGAGGTAGCTCCTTCATGACATCCTTCTTCACCCCTATAAGAGCATCACAAATTTGCATCCACATTCTCATCAATACTAAAATTTTAAAGAAAAGGGAATGAAAGCCATCTTTTGCTACAGAAGCCATAGCTGCAACAGGCCACAAAAGAGAGAAAGAGAGAGAGCCCTTAAAATTGCATATTTAACAATTAAAAGGAAAAAAGAAAAGCTAATGGAGCAAATAAAATAGACAGGGAATACCTATTTCATGGAAAATAACTTGTCATAATATTTCTACTACAAGAAAAGTTTTTCCTAAGATCCTGCATTCATTACTTTTACATTTGTATTCCTTTTCTTGCAAAAGGAAACAGGGTGAAACCATAAGTGATTCAGAATACGGGACAAAACAAATAAAAAAAGAAAAAAAGCAAGGGTGCTAGCAAAAATCAAATCGACTCTGTAAACTCAGCCCCTTCAAAGAAATGTGGAAAAATTTATCGCTTCAATTGCAGAGGAAAAACAAAAACCAAGTAACTTTAATGTGCTGACAAGTGACGAAACTACTAGGAGACATGTTTTTCAGATGGTTTCTGTGTTATGAATAACAATCTATATATTAGTTCATGATGGGAAAACTCCAAAAAGAACTGTTTGAGAAAGTAAGACCCCAAGAGAAATCAAATGCTTAAACAGAACTATGGAGGCATCCACAAATAGTCTGATAACACTTCATTTGGCACCTTCATGTCCAAAGAAAAGGCAGAAAAGGTCCACAGTCAACATAAAAGAAAAATAATAATAATCAATGCACCAAATATAAATCACATATATCAATAGCTCTGGAAATCCAATTAATCAAATGAAGTACATGTCAGATGGAAAAGTTTGAGATTTTACTTCTAAGGAGATGGGGAGCCAACATTTTATGAAGTCTCGATATCTGCTCCTCTTGATTTATATCCTTAAACTCCTCTTGGAACTCTTCTAAACTCGCAAACTGCAAAGATTAAACCAATATGAAGAAAAGACTCTTTCAACTTATCAGCAGGCTCTTATAACCTATCATGATCTAACTAAAATCATATGCAAAGCTGCACATTGTACTAACCTTCCCAGCATCAAGGAAATGCATGAGCATGAAAAGTTCATCCAGATTGTTCTGAGCACGAGTCAAATGAGGGAATAAGTTGGTAAATTCAACAAACACATAAGTAAACAGTATTATTAAGTGGTAGAAAATCCCATAAGGCAAAAGCAAGCAAAGAAAGCTAATTAGCTATTCATATAATGATGGGAGGGCACTGCATTTTACTTTCTATCCAGAGTTTGCAATCTAAATATTTGACTCTGAGCCAATACTGTGAAAATTAGCATGGCATGCATAAAGAACTTGAAATACTGAAGCAATAAGATGATTAAAAGCATCATATTATAGATATGTGCACATAAAAACTGAAGATAATGATAAAAATAAAGTGCAAACAAGAAGAAAGAAACTAAAACATGCATTCATGATGTGTTGCAAAAGTGCTAATTGATTAGACAGACTAAATCTGCCTATCTGCCAGTGTTTAAATTCAGCAAGCTAACTTTACAACATGATAAAATCAGCAACAGATACTACCTCAAATGCTCCAGTGGCAGAGCATCAAAACAAATGCATGTTAATCAAAAGAACGCTGAACTAGCCTCTCAATTATTGCCGTAATCAGTGGTTTCATACCCAGTGATTTTGCTTAAAAAATACAAAACCAGTAGGAATCAAGAGAAGCATAAAGGCTTTTACATCATATAATAGGTTTACAAACATAGGCATACAATAAAGTATTTTTATTTTTCAATTTTGTTCTGATGTTGGTATTTATTATATGCAAGCACTATTCTCTGGCAAAAAGCAATAATCTTAAGTCCATGTGATTCAATTGCATCATTAGAAAACAAACCTGAAGAGGGGTTCCAGTCAAAAGCACACGATGGTTACTATAGTACTGCTTCATCGAGAGAAACAATTTTGAGTCCTTATTTTTTAGACGATGACCTTCATCAACAATCTACAAGTAGATGTCAGTGTTGAGTAGCCATAACATGCAGGGGACTAGCATTGTACTCGTTAGGTTGTAGAATGTTACCATGCACTCCCACTTTATTGGTTTCAGCGATGTTGTGTCTAAGTTAATCATCTCATAAGACGTTAGAAGCACATCAAATTTTATTCTATCTTGCTTTCTTTCAGTGACAACTTGACCAGATTTCTTTTTCTTGATCTTCTTGTGCTTCTTGGGGTAGTAAAATTCATATTCCCTAATGACAGCACGAGCTTGTGCAGAGCCAACATACATAACCTGTACAAGAGAAACTTCCACTCAGTGTTCCTTACCAATGAGTAAGATAACTAAAGAGTTCCATGTACATACAACATTCATTTGAGGCGCCCATGTTGCAAATTCACGTTCCCAGTTTCGCAATGTTGAAAGTGGAGCTACTACCAAATGATGAGAGATGCCTTCTTCAAAAAGAGATGCTAAAAATGCAATACTCTGTATAGTTTTGCCTGTAATCAAACAAAAATAGATAAAACATGAATACATTGGGAAAAACAATGAAAAGCTATCAGTGCAAAAGCAAAAACACAAGCAAGACTCACCAAGGCCCATCTCATCAGCAAGTATTACATGTGTTTGTTTGGACCAAGAAAAACGTAAGAAGTTCAGCCCTTCTAGCTGATATGGATGCAATGAGCCTTCAATTACAAGAACAGGAGCACTTGGGAATTAACAATAATCAAACCAAGTAAATATAATATGAACAAGCATGCTAGGTTTTCAAGAAAGTAGAAAAACATCAGATGGAATGATGTACCTCCAGAAAGAAATTCAGGACTGTGTTCATACTGTTGAAATTCTTTTGATTTCTTCTTTGAATCAATGGCATCTTGAAGGCTGCTCTTTTGCTTACTCGGTTTGTGAGACCTAGACTGAATTCTATTAAATCTTTCTATTTCAGGCTGGAATGTAGATACATCTGATTCAAATTCCCAATAACATTCATCATAAGGAAGTTCCTTGTACTTCACAAGATATTCCTTCTCACCCTCAACTCCCCTGAAGCACGCAACAGTGTCACATTCGTGAATCTTGTGACAGAATCAAACAATTTAAGAACAAAAGTAAAATAAAGAGAAGAAAAAAAAGGCTAAAATAGCATATCTAAACAGCAAAGCACACCGGTATTATCAAGAAATGCAGCCCATGATAAGAGGCAACTGCATGTTATAAATGGAAAATTTTCACTCTGATGCTTTTATGCTCTTATCTACAATTAATGATTTTAAAGTTCAAGAAACGGGATGCATATAAGAAATACCCCTTGTAAAGACAAAAGAACATTAAAAAAAAAATGCATAAAGCTATAGTAAAGAGGTCCCAAAATAGGATGATGGCAACAGGGAGAACAGATAGCCATGTAATATGAGCATCCCTTCAAAATCCCAACTATTCTGCTAAACTACCCTACATCCAGGGAAAGATCCAAGGATTAAAAGCTCCATCCCAACCCCCCTTAAAATATAACAAAAGGTTGATATTCTTCAAGATGATATTTTTTATTTTATTCCTAAATGAACAGTTGTTTCTTTTTTCTTCTAAAAATATTTTTCTCAAAACACTTAACCCTTCATGTGTGAACAATTTTCTCCCTCTACCTCAAAAAATGAAAGCATCTGATCCACCAGTTTCATCCCTGAAAAGAAAATTTGTCTTTTCCCCCAAAATAACTCAATCCTGGGTAGGTCCCTAACCACGTTTAATCTTGGATATGAAATTGTTACTTGAACAGTAAGGATAATTCTTTCCAACAACAAAATTCTGGTAAAAAACATGCATGTTAGTTATTGTATTAGCAAACTACTTGTCTGTCTGCATTTTCTCATATATAATTAGAGCATAGAAGGCACATACTTTAAATAGTGAACTCCACTCCATAGATTTCAAAATTCAACAAAAAACTTCATAGAGCATTTCCCCATTTCATCGTTTGTAATCAGCCATAAGGAAAAAAAATGCAGCATAAAATCAAAACTATCATATTTTGTGTGTGTGTTTGATGCATGAAAGTTTCAGATGAGTCAACCTGCAAGCAAGAATTCGATCAACAGTTGTCCATTCAGGTCGGATAGCAACAAAGTCATCCTCAGAGTTATTGTTCAACGCCATTTGACGATTGAAATTGTTTACTTTAGTCTTCAGACGAGGATTTGACTTGAAAGCTTTTAGAAACTCTTTCTCAGGTACCCTGTAGGGAGTTGTGACGAACAAGGAAGGAAACCAGAAAGGAAAAAAACCAGCTAACACATGAGCAAGCGATGCCTAATAGGCAGGAAAAAGACAACATTGAACAAAAAAACAAGAGAACATCATACAAAAGTCGAAATGGATTGTGCGACAGCAACACCACAATATAAAGCATGTTAGCATGGAAGGGAACTTGAAAAGATTATAAAAGGGTTTGCAAAACTAACATATCATTTTACAAGCAATTGTTCTACCTGATAAAATTGGAAACCATATAAACAAAATTACCAAGTGCAATGTAGATAAGATAAGCCTTTCCACTTCACAAGATACTGTTTTACAAAAATTTGCTTTGAGCCTAGCTTAGAGGCATCACTATCATCAGCTACGGTAGGGCGCATTTCAGTGTCCAATAACTTATCAATATCATTCAGAGGGCTAACCTGCAGACAAAAGAATGGTAATTGTAAGCTTTGAAAAGCATAATGTTTTGTGAATTAAACAAGAGTACCCATGAGTTCCAAGGAATCATACACATTCAGGGCATCTCCAATTGCTAGGAAAAGGAGCTTTTAGTGGTGGAAGCAGACACTTGGGATGGTAAGCATAAGTGCAAGTTTCACAATTCAGAAGATTCTCACTCTCTCCGCAAGCTTGACAGGAATCCTCCTTCTGAATAAGAGGCAAGAAAGCGGAACTATTAAAGAGACATAAAGTTTATGAAATTTGCAATGCTAAGAAAGACAATCATGAGAGGACAACCAAATCACAGCATCTATGTTCACTGTAAACATGTGTGGGAGCATGGACATGAGAGATGTTTCAAAAAATCAGATATATATTCTGCCAAATGTTTAAAGCATTATTCTCCATCAGTTTTTTTGAAGCCTAAAGGCCTCAAGCAGCTAAACACCTAAGCCGTAATTTCTTCTCGCTCTTGTGCATTGTATTACATTGCACTATGTTCCACAAATACATCATTATTTTTTAAATCAATTTTTAGAAATATGCATTTATATTCTCAGCCGTAGTAAACTACTTTCCAGTTCCATCATCATAATCATTAAAGTTGAAGGATTAACATGACAGCTGATGAAGGCTTGTTCAGTTAACCTACAAAATAAATCCAATGAAATCAAGAAAAAAGAACACCAAATACATGATTATAGAATGGAGTCCGGGAATCAATGAAGATCACCCACGAAAAGGCCCAAACAAGTTTACAATTTCATAAACCATCCCAAACCAGAAAAAAGAGCAAAAAGCTGGTGGAAGTACGAAACTACTCAAACCCAAGAAGTTTTCAATTCTCAATTTTGACAGGCTGTGGCCCTCATCCACAAGAGAAAGGGCACTGGTAAAAGTAATGCAGTGAAAAAAACATCTCTAATAGAGGATGTACCTTAAAATAGAACCATCTAACTCAGAGCAACTCAGACATGACCATGATTTCATCAGGCCAAGCATTAGACCATATATATATATATATATATAAACACTAATGGAAAATCCATGTGACTAACAACAGCCACAGGACAACAAAATTGTATAATTTTTTCTTAGTTATTTCCACAGAACATAGTTACCTCCACTCAGAAATCCCTGACCAAAGCCATCCCTTTATTTCCTCAGTTAACTAGCCCATGCATCTAAGGCAGCCTTAAAAACATCATCAAAACATCCTTAAGAATAACAACTCAGCCACAATCCCGATCCTTTTACATGATAATATCGAATAAAATTTCTTTTCGTGGGAATTAAACTCCTTCCCAGAATTCAAAACTAAATATAAAAAATAAAATGCACAGAATTCACCTTAAAACCATTAAAAAAAAAATCCTTCAAAACACATCAAAATGTTTGAACCTCAACTATCTTAACTTCCAGATGAAACTGTAAAACATCAAACTCGGTAATTAGCCTCGAAAAGAAAAGGGAAAAAAACAATTATCATTCAGCATTAAAGACAGTACACACTAACCTACGAAAGAAGTAAGAAGAAAAGAAACAAACCGCATCATCCCTGACAAATCTTTCAATTTTCTCCTGGGGTTTTTTAGCTTTCCCAGAAACAAAATCAGCATCATCATCTGATTCATCCAAGTTATAAATTGGCCTCCTTTCTGATCTAACACGTAGCCTCTCCACTAAGCTACTCATTTCCTGCAACCAAAACAGAAGAAACAAAGACATGGCATTATTAAAACCACAAACTCAAGAATCATAAATAAAACAAGGAAACCAAGAGTGCAAGAAACCAACATGACACGCGCACCAATTCATGCAAGAACAAAATCACGAACCACAAGAACAAAAACCCACTTGATAGAGAATTATCAACATTAATCACCATTTCAATAATTAATGAGTTTCTGGGTCAGTAGTTATTGAAGTAAAGTGTGTATCTTTATGCGTGAGGTCTTTAAAAGCAAAGATGGCAAATGGGTTTTAACTCTTTTCAAGGAATTTTTGCCAAATAGAAGTTTAGAGTGAGAGAGAGAGAGTTACCGGAGGATCTGGAGCACCAACGTAGTAAAAATTTCTGCCTAGACCCAAAGAAACACCAAAATCGGAGTTTGGGCTAGACAGACAAAACTAAAAAGACGGAGGTTTATAAGCGTCAATTATGTTGTCACCTAAGACAACATTTTTCCTTATGTTTTTTAAACATGAAGTACTGTTTTGTATAATAACCAAGGAGTTGCATTTAAGCCCCCAAAAAAGAAAAGATTAGTGTTATTGTTTTGCAGCAAAATAAACATGGTTGAAAGGTATACATTACATCAACTTAAAAATCATGTTTATTTATTTGTATATAGAAAGAGTATGATGAATTTTTAATTTTTTTTAATTTATATCGTGTTTAGAACTAGTCTATTTTATATGTATGTGTACATAAACTTTTGTATAATAATCAATGAGATGCATTTAAGCTCATAAAAAAAAGATTATTTTTTGTTATTTATCAAATTATCTTTATGTGTCCAGGGAGGGAGGGTTGGAATTGATAGCTGAAGAGGTATGTTTAGAGTAGTGTTGTTTTTTAAATAGTATTGATGAAATCATTAAGAACACATAAAATTCATTAATGTGAATATGGAGATTTAATAACTTGGAAAGCGATTTCTTTATTTTATTAGGTAAGAGTGAAATGTGTTTCTATGTTTTTTTATAACATAATTATACTTTGTTTCTCTATCTCCTTCAACATTATATTAGAGTCTTGTCATTTAAAAATAATTTCAATGATAAATGAAGCTATATCTATTATAAATCAAAGACAAAACCCTAATTTCTTTCAAGGGTTGCTAAGTATAATAGGCTATTATCAATCCTACCATACAGAGAAAACTAAAAAGATAGTGGTTTATAAGCGTTAATAATGTTATGTCACCTAAGATGTTTTTCTTTAGGGTTTTTTTTAACATCAAATCTTGTTTATATAATGAGATATTAGTGTTTATTAATTATAGGATTGCCCTTAGGTGTACGAGGGTGGAATCAAAGGGGTAAGATGGTCTTTATAGAGTTGTATAAGTTTTTTTTTAATTTGAATAGTGTTCGGAACTAGGATATTAGCGAGATTAATGGAAAAAGATAAAGTTCGTTAATGTTGATTTGATGATTTAACTAATTTGAAACATGATTTTTTTATGATGAGAGTGAAATTATGTTTCCATGTCTAGTAATAAAATGATAGGATTTTTTTCTCGGTATCCATATCTAATTTGGCAAGGAATTAAGTGAGTTAACTGTAAAAAAATTAATCGTTATTCCATTTTAAATATCAAGTATTAACCTAATCACAAGGTTTACAAGTTTTGAAACAAGTTTGAAGCTATAGCAAAATGATCAAGGGATAATATGAGAAACATACAAGGACAAAAATGAAAATAAAGCAAAAAAGACAACTCGTTTGTGTAATAAACAAACTTTTTAGAGGAGTTAAATAGATAAAACTTTAAACATAAGGATTAAATCTAACTTTTCAATAAATATGGAACAGTCATATCCCCTTCGGATATAAGATGTTTTTATTTTTTATTAACATCATTCAAACTTCACATTTATAACCACCTATAATGTTTGTATTTTTGTGATTTAAAATGGACAAATATCATTTTTTAAAATGATTTTAGTATTTTTAATTTAGATGGTATTTAGAACCATATCACTAAATAA
>Ga0325411_1005028_pt1 | contig 14715 bp, 17 predicted proteins | sample PopdelMetagenome_13_FD_206181 | JGI IMG/M metagenome (GOLD analysis project Ga0325411, IMG submission 206181) | Populus deltoides microbial communities from Bellville, Georgia, United States - Xylem-PdIQD-R4 | ecosystem: Host-associated > Plants > Phyllosphere > Stem > Wood/Secondary xylem... | reverse complement strand
AATCCCTAATCTAGCCAACATTATTATAGTTATTATCCAAGGTATCAATTAAAAAAAATAAAAATTCACGAAAATACTATCTATGAGGTGAATGTTCGATGCACAAAAGTTAGAGGGAGAAATATCTTGATTGTTGAGAAAAATAAAAAAATCAAGGGATCAATTGAATTAATTTTTTATTCTATTTTCAAGCGATATATTCATACAATATATATATATATATATATATTGCATGGAGATTAAATCAAATTTATAAGAATTTATTTTTTAGCTTGACTTGAAATTTAAATTCTAATAATTATAAAGATCATACACCTTCTCAAGTATTGCACTAATGCTAAAATTGGACCCTTATAATAAATTAATTATAATTATATTTTTGTAATGTAGAAAACAGGGTTTGTACATCTCCAAGCCATCTTCCACAGTCCAATTCCAACAATTCTTCCAAAAAAGGAGAAAAATAAATCCCCAAAGTCTGCCTAACCAGGATGGACAAATCAATGAATGTGTGGAGTACAGAATCAATTCCTAACTCCTAACTACCCAAAAACCTCCAAGGCACATGAGGTCACATGATAATCTTATTAAATTCATAAATAAATAATATTTTCAACCAACAAATAACAAAGAAAATGAAGGCATTTTATCCCTAATCACGCCATACTAAACACAAATCATCGTAATTAAAAGGTTAATATGTTATAAGAAATTCATTAAAATAATTCCTAAAAAAAACTCATTGTGTCATTGAGTCAATTTTTTAATGAAACAAGTGGGGATTTTTTTTTAATGTTAAACCAAAATGATTTAAATTAAATTTAACCAAGTGAATTAATTCCTTATAAATAAAAAATATTATTTTAATATTTTTTAAGTAAAAAACACATTTAAAATACAACTATCATCATATTTTTAAATACCGCGTTAGCTGTGTTCCTTTAAAAATCATATATTTTTAGACTACTTTTCGTATGATCATAGGTTTATTTTTTCTTGATCTAATGTTAGCTATGGTTGGCAAACTAGTTTCGACAACCAATGAAAAAAAAACCTAAATTATTGGATTATCAAATCAATATTATTTTATTAATTTTTTGTTTTCACTCAACCTGATTTAGTCATTTAAATAAACCATTAAAAACACAATCAAATCAATCATATTTTTCCATGTCAATATTATATTATTTTTAACTAAAGACTTTACCTAGGTTATATCTCGTGATTTCCTTTAAATTCATACTCAAAACCTTAGTATATAGAGAAAAAATCATTTATTATCCGAGCCCGAACCTCGTGCCTTATTAATTGATTCTCAAGAAATAAATAAAAAACAAAACAGTTGTGCAGAAAAAAACATTGTCAACCAATTACAATCCAACAACCAGAATCCACAGAAATAACCCAGATAAATCTGAACCGTCCATTATCCTATTTAGACAGCAGTTACTATAAACTTCTAACAGCAACCTTAACCTCCCCTAATCTAACGGTCACAAAATTATTTCAAAGAAAAGACACAAAAGATCGGATAATTAAATCTAAGACAGAACAAAGAAACAAAGACACCAACAACAACAAAAGAGAGGAACAAGAAACAGAAACAGAAACTCTCTCTAAAAAAGCAATCTTTTTCTCGTAACCTCTGGTAATTCACTTACGATCGAGTCCTAATCTATCGGGTTTTTTTTTGGTGTGATTCTTGGTGGGGTAATTCTGAAGAAGAAAGAGAAGGAAAGAGTGTTATTAATTTATATAGAGAAAGAAGGGAGATTGAAGTATTTGTGGTTTCGGGTTTGGTGAGATGGGATTGGGGAACAGTGGGAATGATGTGATTGTGGATGATGGAGGTGGTGGTGGTGGAGGAGGATTAAATGGCAAGTCGTTTGGAGGGTCAGTTTCGTGTTCGATTTGTCTTGAAGTGGTAACTGATAATGGGGATCGATCATGGGCTAAGCTTCAATGTGGACACCAGTTTCATCTGGGTATGTTAAAAAGTTTGGATTTTTATTTTTTGTGTTGTTTTTGGTTTTGATTTGGAATTTTGAGATCCGGGTTCAATGTTGTTTTAGTCATGTTTTTGTGGGTAGTTTTTGGATTTTTGGTTTGTTGTGAGTTTTTGTGATTGGATTTTGAATTGCTGGCTGGATGGTGGTGTGTAGCTTTTCATTAGATAGCATATAGAATCATGTGTGATTATTTTGAGGCCATAATTTGATGATATGCATCTGTTAGATCTTTGATATGAAACAAATTGTTAAATTTTTGTTGTACAGATGCGATGCTGATTTGAAATTGGCATTTAGATTTGCATCTCTATTGAATTTTAGATTTTGGAATTTGGAACCGGAGATTATGAGAGATGAGATATCGGCAGTGAGTTATGTTGTGTGATTGAAATGGTGGGGAGAGGGTGGTTTTGAATTAGGAATGAGGTTGCAACTAATGGAATTTATTACAGCTTTAAGTTATTTTAGCTAATCGGAAGTCATGCTTTGACGAGAGAGCGCTGAGGATAGCTTTGTTTATGAAGATTTCTGCTGTTCCTTAATGTGTGTGTTTGTCTTTAACAGAGTGAAAATACTAAATCCCTAATCTTGCTTCACTGCAAAATGCTTTTTGCTAAGTAATCTTGCTCAGCTCTCCTAGGCTGCTCTCCCTCTAATTCTTATTAATCTACTTTTGCGGGTTGGTAACATTGTGGCGTGGCTGAAAAGTACAATCCAGCAATACTTACTTTACTTATGAAAACACTTTATGCCAAATGCTACCCTTTAGAATTTATCATAACACAGAAGTAATTTCATCTAAATTTACTGTCCTTTTGCTATTCAAAATGAAAGTTAGATATCTATCAATTATGTTATTGAAATGAGTGGAGTACAGCACAACAAATGCCTTAGGAGGGAGGCAAGAGATTCATGATAACTGTTAGTTGGAGAACGTGGAATTGGATCCATGAAAATTGCACATACGATAATCCATTACAGTCTCTTCCGAAAAGCTGTGCTTGGGTTCAATGGTCTTCCATTGGGAGAATGAATTGTGATTCTTTGTGTGATTGAATGCTTGGAGATTTTTTTTTCTTTTTTTTTTTTGTATCGCTATGCTTCGATGTCTGTTTTGCTCTCCTTTGGAGAATCCCAGCAAGACTTTTTTTTATTTACTGGCAGATTGATTTGTTCACTTGTATTTCATCGTTAACTTTGCATTTGTATTTCATTGTTTACTTTGCATTTGACAAGTATTTGTTTGTTTTTTCCCTTTGGTTGAAATTTATCTTGTCATGATGATCTTCAGATTGCATCGGTTCAGCATTTAATGTAAAGGGTGCAATGCAATGCCCTAATTGTCGGAAAATTGAGAAGGGTCAATGGCTCTATGCAAATGGCTGTCGTTCACTGCCAGAATTTACCATGGATGACTGGGCACATGATGAGGACCTTTATGACTTAAGTTACTCTGAAATGGTAAATGGATTTTTTTTTCCCTCTTAGTCTGAAATGGTAAATGATTTTTCTCTCTCTAAATGTGTACTTTACTTTTATACTGTTCATATTTATGATGGTCAATTAAACATTGCTGTTCAACTTCTATTTACTTTTGAGTTTTGATGCTATGTTAAACTTTCAAGTACCCCCTAATTGCGGCAACCCTTTATTGTTTGTAATTAGTAGTCGTTTCTGTCCATAGGACCTTTGAATATCAAGGATGGATGTAAAAATGTCAATTTCTTTGGTTAATTGCATGTAAAGCAAGAATCTGTATAATTGAAAGTGCTATCTAAGTAGTTTCCTTCCTTGTAAATGCTGAGAAAGCCAAAAATATAAAACTAGGAGATACCAAATGATGCAGGATCAAGATCATAGTATGTCGATTTTTAAGGGTTACCATAGCAAGTTTCTTTCAGTTGGGTTTACTTACATTTTCTGTTCAGTTTTTGCATTATTTTATTTTAGTGTTTTGGATGGTTAAGATTAAGTTATTTTAAAGACTAGGATTTATTTTAATTAGGCTTTGCTTTGCTAATTAAGGGCTGCTATTGCTGTAATAAAAAAAAAGTTTTTGATTGTTTGTGAATTTTACAAGAACATTCCTTTTCTTTTTCGGTCGTATGGTCTCGATAACCAGGCTTTTGGCTTTGTTTTTCTTTTTTTTAGCCTTTTCCTATCTTTCCATGTCATTAAAGAAAGCAAATCAGCAAAGTCTAGCCATCTTCAACTAGGTGTTTTAGATAAATGAACCAAGTTGGATAGGATGCGTGTGCATATCTTTTCAGGTTTATTGGAAGGAGAAAGAAATGAAATCAACATCATGGCCTCTTTCTTTTTCTGTAGTTTGGACCTTAGGAAGTAAGGTTGAATTCTCAATCTTCTTTGCAACAAGATACCCGGTATTTTAAATTTGGAGAATGACACAGCCACACAGGTAGATTAGTGATTGTATTAGATTGCCAGATTAAATCTTGTTTTGTCCCTGGAACTTAGGCACAAGGACAACTTTGCCATTTTGCAGTTCCCTAGGTTCCTTGGATTTTCCTCGGGAGATGAATTGAAGATGCCACCAAAGTGCAACTGAGAGCTTTACTAAAGTGAGGTGGATCAAAAGGTTTTTCTATCCTGTCTAATTGTAATCTAACTTTGTACTTTGAATGCTCTATGCCTTGGCTGTAGCTTTTCCAAAAGTAATAGGTTTGTTCTTCTATCTGCATCTCTCTTTATTATATAGATAGCTTTATTCATGCTTAGATAAATCATAGAAACGACTCATCCTTCTGGACAGTTACTCTTAAATCCTTCTGGATAGTTACTCTTAAATCTTTGTGCTGTTAGTACCTAAATTTGTGTTTTCTGTAAGTTTCTCTCAGTAGTATTTCTGGTTGTGGTATGACATGCATTGTAGGAATGGTTCATGTTCCTGAATTGTCACTTATGATGAATTATGTGCATGTAGGGCTGTTTACATAACTTTAACTGTACCACTTCTTATTTATTTGGTTCTAAATGTTTTTGCAGTCCTTTGGAGTTCATTGGTGTCCATTTGGTAGCCTAGCACGATTGCCTTCATCCTTTGAGTAAGCATTAATTACATTTTAGAGCTCAAAGTCATTATTGTTTTAGCTTCTATACTAAATTTTCTAATAATTGGTTTTCCACTTGCTATTTTACACACCTGCACTCTTATGTTTTCCTTTATGGTCTTTTGAAAGCTGCAATCTGTGATTTGAATAGTGAACATCTATCCCTCCAAGGGCCATGATTTGGGATTTGCCTAATCTTATGCTTGTAGCTTTTCCTCTTATCCATGTTTTGATTAGCAATCACTTGCTCTCAAGATGCAATACTTGGAGTGTTTGATTGAAAGAGTCTTGATAATGTGCTGAACTTGAGAATCTGATGTTTAAGATCTGTTGTGTGATCAAACATTTTCAAGAAACACTGAGTTTTACACGGAGCACCCACAAGTTGCAATCTGCTAGCTAGCATAGAATCAGAGAAGTTCTGAGTTTTATTGGCTAATTCCCACTACAACCTGCCACTTGCATTGCCTACGTAATACCGCAAGTCATGGTAATGGCACCGGATTTTTGTGTGAGCTAGATGGTGGCGTCTGAGAATGTTGAAATTCAGGCTGTCAATGATTTTACTTATTTCTTCTGCATTTTGGGTAAAACTATGTGGTTCAATAGATATGATGTGACCTTTGGGAAAAAAATGGATTGGAGGAATGCACCAATTCCTGTCCCTTAAAACTGCTTTAGGTTCTAAAGGGGCAATAGTTTTACTTTTTCTATATATTCAGTCTGCTTGGTTTCTGTTTCTGTTTTCAAGTAATGCACTGCTCTTTGTCTAAGGTGTTGAATTTTTTCTATGTTGCAGGGAAGGAGAATTTCCATCAAACGCATGTAAGAGATTCCTCTATCCTGTTTATGTAACGATTCTCTTTCAAATTCTAGCACTGGTGGCTCTATGGATAACTGTATTGATAGGACTGATATTATGATGCAGATCATGATCTATTAGGGCATGCCATATTTGCCGAACATACTGCAGCAGTATCATCTGCTACTCATCAGTGCCCATATATTGCTTATTTTGGACCAATTCACCCTTCATCTTCAAATGCCAGTGTCAGTGTTTCAGATGGTTCTAGTTTTAACAATCACTGGAATGGCCCATCAGTACCTAGTGAGATCCCTAGTTCCTATGCTTTTCCTGCCATGGATATCCATTATCACAGTTGGGAGCACCATTCTCCTCCCTTCTCAACAACAGGCAATCGAATAGGTAATGCAGATCAACCTTCAGTTCCACCTGTTACTCAAAGGTCAGCTAGAACTAGTTCAGATCTTCCACCAAGGTCAGGATCTTTAATGCATCCATTCCTTGTTGGTCATAGGTATGTATGTCTTCAGAAAATTTAATTTCTTTGCCATGAAAACCGTAGTTAATTTTAGGCTTCCACCTGATACCATTTAGGTTGAAGAAACAAATAATCCTCGGCATTTGAAATAGATATCCCCTTTGTTTTTACTTTATTTCATTTCATTTCGTTCTGGATTATATAATTGCATCATATGCACCTCTTTCTTCCACAGTTCTAGTGCTAGAGCTGGGAGTTCAGTCGCTTCCTCAATGATTCCACCTTACCAAGGCAGCAATGCACGGGCACGTGATAGAGTTCAAGCCCTTCAGGCATACTACCAACAACAACAGCCTGGAAATTCTCCCCCCATTCACACGCCAGTTGTTTCTGGAAGCCGAAGATCCAGCAGTCATAGAGGCTTGTCTCAAGTAGGAACGGTTGCCTCAACATCCGATCAGACTGGCTTCTATTTCATCCCATCAGGAGCATCAAGTCGGAACTTCCAAGAAGCAGAAAATCCTCCTCCAACTCGATTTCGTTCATGGGAAAGTCACTTGCCACCATTCTCAGTAAGTCAGGTTGACAGAGATTCAGGTAGGAGCACATTCCATCAGGCTGGTGGCGGTTCAGATCCCAGCATCAGATCTGGCAGCTTCCGCCAAAGGCATGGATCCGAGAGAATGTCATCACAAAATCGGTGATCACTTTCATCACTATCCTTATTGGGTGAAGCAAACTACCACTACTGTGGCTGAAACCAAATTATGTATGCTTGAGAAATGATATATAATGCTTGGAGCCTGTCAATCCTGGCAGGCTCAAAATACTGTTGAGTGGCCCTGAAAAAACGATCTGTTTGGCAGCCACCTGGCTGTGTGATGGACTTTTGCTTCCTCTCATTTCTTTGCCTTTGAGGATATAAATAAGATCAAATGTTGGATAGTAAAGTTGAGCAGCCACCAGGCTTTTCCCCGCCCTCCTCCGCCACAATATATATCCATGGACATTGTGTGACGCCCATGATGGGCATGCCTTACCATGATCATGACCACAGTGCTGTTGCTTGATTCACTTGGCAGTCACTTCCTTGCTTCAGTAAACAAGTTGAAAACTTACCGCAACAAAGTACAGTACATCCTGTGCCCCAAGATGCAACTTATTTCGCCCATAATGTACCCGAAAACCGGGTTTGGCTCCACCTAAATCGTACCTAAAATATCTAAATCCATCTTCCAACTCCAGAACTCCTCCTACAATCTAGGGTCTGACTTTCTCTACCTATCAGGTATCCATAAGTACTCGACTCGAACTGGTTTTTATTTTTATTTTTAATAATTTTCTAACTGATAAAATATAAACTTAAAAAATAAATTACATTTTCTTCAACATGAAACCATATGAAATTCAAAACCTTTTATAAAACTATAGAAACTTTTAATGAATAATAAGATAAAAATTTATTCACAGCATTAAAAAATAAAATCACAACTCCATAGAATAATAAAAAAATAAACATAGGTTAGAAATCGTTGGGAACTAGAGTCAATATCAGATTAAGTGATTGTTTGGGTTGCAGTACATTTATATTTTATAATTTTCTAAAATTATTTTTTTATATTTTTGGTTACCAAAAATAATTCTTTTAAAAAAAATTTAATATATTTTGAAAAACAAAACACTTTAAATTATTTTACTGTCGCATCCAACTCCAAATTGTTTTCCCAAGGTAAAAGGACATCCTAATTACATGACCACCTACTAGGGTTGCTTACCATCAAATTTACCGATTGATAAGATTCATAATGTGGTAAATACGAGCATTAACAATTTGTAGTCTAAAAAATGGCACAATAACGGCGGTCATCTTTGGGTACCTCAGGGTCGAGCTGATTCGAGAAGACCGGTTAGTAGGGTTTTCAGGTTGATTGGGTTTTCCCACTTATAGGGAAGGCTCACCTACAAGCTATTTATTACTTGCTGGGGATTTTGGTCATCCACGTGCTTGCCGAGCATGACTAGTTTCTGCAGTTGCATTTTAAAATAAAATAAATTTTATCAAATATACGAATTGTAGTTTTTTTTTTTAAATCCAGAAAGTTTTACAAAACTAGAAAGGTTTTCAAATAAATAATCCGGACAAAATACAAAGCCCGCCACACCGCCATAAAAAAAAAAACAAACAAAGCCTTAAAAACCTCGAGAGCTATGAAATAAGATCATCCCAGCCCCGTCCATATACATCCTGACAGAAGCAATATCGGGGGGGAAAAAAGTCATTAACTTTAAATTCAGTATCAAATAAGATTAGTCAGTTGATCATAGTCCAAACCATCAACCGTGGCATATCTAACTTTATAGGTGTAGAGTTCACTAAAAACGTTCCACGATCAGGAGAGCAGGACACTCTTCAACGATCCATGGAGTCTACTGAACGACTTCTATCAGATCTCACCTGTCCATTGCAACCATGATCACGTGTCAAATTAAAGTTTGAAAAGGAGTACAGGATGAAATAATGGAGAACATCAAAGCTGAGAGAAGGGTCATACAGAAGGCGAACGGGGCCGAGATAAATGAGGGGGGCTTCTGCTTGGGGTTCTATAGTCTTGTTTGCTGCGAGGCTGCTGCACATCAACAAGGACGATAGAATAGAGTAAGCAAACAGGGAGCTGTATTCCAGCACATAGGGTGATGATAATGGAATGAATGCTTTCACTTACAGAATCAACTGGAGATCTTGATATTGAACGGGATCTGCAAGAATTTCCATAAACAACCAAATTCAATATCCAGAACAATCCATTATAACCCTTGATCCAAAAGCTTCAGTGCCACTTCCACCTCAGAGTGAGCAGCAACCAAAAGAAACAGAAACTTACCACCAATCTTTAGAGGCAACTAAAAAAAGACCAGAACCAAATCCACTATCTGATAAATGCTACCTTACCATTTGTTAATTCCTTTTGCAGCAGGTAATGGAACTTAAAACAATGCGTAGAGAAATGAAAAACCAGTATAACACCACATTACAAGATTCCAAATGAAACGACATTGTCCCCATCCATACCAGAAGAAAGGAGAACTACATCCTCCCTGTCTGTATAGCCAAATCAAGCAGCGATAATACCAAACACGAGTTAAGGTTAAAGTTGAAGTAGTTTCAAGTTTCTTTGTACCGCTTGTGAGCAGGCAGCACTGATAGCACTTACTCCACTTAATCCAGCTTTAGAATCACAATCCCATCCACGCTTGATAAAGTCTAACGTTAATTGACACGCCAACTTAATAGCATTGTCAGATTATTAGGAATCAACTTAATAGCATTATGAGATTATTAGGATTTTCCAGAGGTGCCCATCAACAAAAACATCATTACCTCAAAACAAGCAAAGAGGTGCACGCATACGACCCACCACATCCCATCAAGTCCTTAACATCCAATCCCCAGGTGGCCAGATCACTGCACAAAGCCAGATCAAGCAAAACAAACAAGGCAGCCTTCACAGGCAAGGTACAATACTAGCCAACCCAGAAGCCCTTTCCCAGTAGCACTTTACACTCTTTCCGGTATATTAGCTTTCCAATCCCAATCAGCGGTTGATTGTTTTAGCATATAAGCAAGATTAATGACTAGTGAAGATAGATGAATAGCAAGAAGTTACACGACTAGAAGGTATTAAATGTTGAATTGGCATGGTTACAAGATGCTTGACATAGCCATCACATTAAGAATTTCTAATTATGGAGGGAAAACACCATCAGAAAACAGGCAATTTTTGGAAAATTACCATGAAATTTGGAGGTTCATCCACTGAAATAGTAGCAGATGCAAACAAAAAATAAAAAGATCAACCGATGAAAAATAAAGGAATTGCTTCAAATGGCAAGCTTGCTAAGGAATGGAAGATGACAGGCAAACTTAAGAGGCCAAGGCATAGAGAATGAAGAATATGCTCTGCAGCACTAAATTTGACAAATGCAAAGAAAGAAGTATAGTCAGTACGCTACCTAAAATAAAGCTCAGCCTCGAAAGTTTCTTCATGTGCAAGTTGGATTTTGTCAAACTTCAAATAGGATACTCAACTAACTTAATTGGAAGGTGCATTTCTCATGTTATAAAAGATTTAACATTGACCAGTCTATCATGTAAAGTTCGGGACTCGTGTGTCAAAACTTTTTGTGATAAGATGCATAGAAATATATTTCCACGCATGTGAATCTACTTTCAAAGACAGCCAAGAAGCTTTAGAACCCAAGTCAGATGCATACAAAACTGAAGCTGTAACCTTGGCTATTATGCCTCTCTAGATGGGATGAGTCAATGGTCATGAAAAAGCAAGATATTGCTGCTATTTCATAAAATTTGGCACATCGATTCAGTAAAAAAATGAAAAATTAAAAAAATTGCCCGCTCGGCTCTTTCATGTAATAGTTTATAAAGGGATCCAGCATTATAGGCTCTTTGGACAAATTTAAGAACAAAAGGACATGCAAGTCAAAATTTAAGTAACTTCAACTATATCTTATAGAGGCCCAAAGGAAGAGTTGCTAATAAATCATGAAAACTCATGAACTTAGGATATAAAAAAGATGCAGCAGGATGAAAAAAAATGGCAACCAAATGGCAGAAGAGAGAAGAATTTTTACAGATTTATCTTTTACCTAACTTCCCAATTATTTTCCCTTTTCTTGGATAGTCAGCTCTTCTATTTTCCCCTCTCTTAGAAAGCCATCCCATTAGATAAAAATGCAGAAATGGACACAAAACTAAAAGGATTGAAATGCAAATTGTAACACCTATCAACCATTTGTGATTAAAATGACCTTGAGTTATAACAGCGTAAAAACAAACTTTAACAAATATCTGATTGAACATCTTAAAATAACAACCAATAACAGGAAAAGAAACGCAGCAATGGCATACCTCGACAAAGATCGTGGAGATGATCCTGCACGAGAACGAGAGGAAACAGATACAGATTGAGAATGCCGTGAATATTTTGCCCTTGGAGACTTGCTGCAAAAAGAACTCAACATTAAGTCAATTATCATTAAGGCTTAAACCTAAACATTCTAAATCCATTACGGCGGTGTGGACCTCCGGCTCCTGTCACCATAGCTTCGACTGCGACTGCGACTGCGGCTTCTTGACACGTGTGAACTGCAACTGGGGCTCCTAGAGTAACTCCGTCTAGAATCATACTCCCGCACCTAGATAAATAAGACAGCTAAGTACAACCAAAGTGACCAAAATTTAGGACAGCATACAGATCTTGACATACCCGAATATATCCCCGAGAAAATGCATTCCGGAACTCGGAGTCATCAAGCTTCTTGATCTACATGGGAAGAACAGCATAACCATAAATAAATAAACTAACAAAATTCATAAAGAACCGCCTAAAGCTTGTTGTAGTAACTTACAGCATATTTCATGTCATCATAGTTCGTGTAGTCTACAATTCCTGTCATGCCTGCAAAATGTTGCTAAAAAGTGTTACTGATGCCATTAACTTCAAGTCTGGGATGTCTGGGGTGCAATGTCGCTTCTACATCCAACTAAAGCTTTTCAAATTCAGCCCTCAAAAAAAAAAAGAAGCTCATAGGTCTCTCTTTTTTACATCCAGCATCCAATGCAACCACAAATAGCTTCAAACACAGCATATCTCAGAAAGCCATTTTGGGCAGTTCCACGGTCGATATTAAAGAACCTTACATTAGTTGAAACTGTTTTAATGGGTTCATCCACTAAGTACCCATTTTTATGGTCCAAAACCATATAATTTCCCTTCTATTCTAAAAATAACTTTTGAGTGAAAAACATGAACCAGTGGAAATCATTACTTACTAAAGATTACTTCTGCTAACAAGTTTGACTTGGCTATTCAATAACCATGCGGCAAAATGTAAGCATTAAATTAATTTACTTACCACCACGGTCGCGAAAGACTTGAGAAAAGCAGACATCCCCAGCTCGACGCATATGATCCTGATCATTAAATATACATGATAAAAAATCAATTTAACAATGAAGACTGAATGATCGTATGACCCGACATAGAACCAAAATACTCGAGGAGGAGATTGGATGCAGCAGAAAAATTAAGGCCTCGGTATACCTTTAAGTCTTGCCATGAAGCAGAAGAAGGCAATCTAGTGACTAAAACTGCATGATTAAAGAACTATCAAATAAGCTCTTGGGAGCAAACACTTTATGAAACTGCAAGAGGGACATCAGAGAGAAACATACCACGATAGTCAGAGTGCTTGGGAGGCCCACGGCTACCACTGCTACCACTGTAACTGCTATAACGATCCACTGGTGATGAATGTCTTCGCCCACCATGAGCAAGCTCAACCTAGAAACCAAATTGCATACAAGTCAAATTAATCCAAAGCACAAAACAAAAACAACAACAACAACAACAAACCAAATCAAATCAAATTCATTGTTATTAGCAAAAACAAAGTAGATTTATTTAAGAGAATAAAAGGAAAGAACAGAGGCGTACTCGTAATCGACAACCATCAAATTTATATCCATCCAGACCGCGAATTGCATATTTAGCATCATGAGCATCTTCAAACTATAACGTAAAAGGAGTAAAAAAATTACACTAGTCAAACACAGATCCAATGGATAGGAGATAAAATTCAACTTCAAAGCAAATTTAAAAACCAAAGCAGGTAGCCAATCCAAAGTGCACACAAGTGCATGCTATTTCCCATATGATTACCCCTCACACCAAAAACTTAATCTCACCTCAACAAATGCATAGCCTGGAGGTCTCGGTGGGATTTTCAAATCAATGTCAACAATGGGCCCATACTGCAATTCAAAATCGACACAAGTCAGAATCACATAATACTACTAATAACAATACAGTTATCACTGCTTACTTCGCTGCAAACCGCTCCCTTTACCCTATCAAACTGGTCAATAAAATGCATCAATTCATCATAGTATGCGCAGTGCCGCAGCTTAGCCATTAATTTGACAAATCTAAGATACTAAATATCACTATGTTTTCACCCAGATCCATAACACTTCAGATCAACTTCAACAATATCAACTCACAAATGCTCGAAAACCGCAACAAAATTTAAACAAAAAATCAATATTTATACTGTAATTATCACTTAAATAAAAATCAAGCGAAAAAAAGTGAAAGAGTGCAAAACCTTATAAAACAAATCTTCAACTTCCCTCACACGAATATCGCCGGGGAGATTGCCAACGTAAAGTGTTCGACTTCCTCGGCTCATTTCTTTTTCTCTGAAATAAAAATAATTATTATAATTAAGAATTAATATTAACACAGATATAAATGACACTAATTATATTAAAAAAATTTACATAAACAAAATATAATCATTCATTCCAAAATACAGAGAAAATTTTCTATTCATCGGGGAAAATAGAGCTAAGAAATTAGTCTAAAAAAATTAATTAAAAGCATAAAAATAGTCATGAGAATCGGAATCTTAGTGCAGAAGAATTAATAGAAAACAAATAAATCATCTGATGAAAGATTAATCAGCTGATTAATATAAAAATCCACGAATAATACAAAGAATAGAATTGTATAAAAAAATAATAGCATAAAAATTAATTAAAAACCTGAAATTAAGTGCATATTTTGAGGGGAAAAAAACAGCGGATTGTTAATGTTGAGTAAAAAATGAATTTAAACAGAGTTAAAAAGATAATAATTGAGAGACTGACAATTTTCTGGGGTAAATACTGGATTCTGGAGAGGGAGAAATCACACTCGGAATGTTTCTCTTTTTTTACTTCCTCCTTTATTTCTTTGCCTCTAGAGCTCCTGAGAGTATGTTTTTTGTGTACAGCTTCGAGTTTCTTCTCGAAGGCTATAGAAAGAGGATGAGAAGTTTTGTTTCCCGTTTTACCATTATTTCTCGTTGTACTTGTTGGTTTGTTTTACATATATGGTCACGTGTCGCTTGTGGCTTTTTATTAATATTAATAATATTTTTTATTTTTAAAATTTTTTATTAATATTAATACATTAAAACAATTTAAAATAAATAAAAAAAATAAGCTTTTGTCGACTCCGTTTAGGACACAGTACTCAACAGGTGCTAAGAAAAGTTGACACGCAGGTGGCTTTAGAGCAACTTGAAAAGTTTTTTTTTTTTTTATTCCTCGACAAATCTTAAAAGAAATTATTGCGAAAGCAAACCTTGTAAAAGCCCCTGCAAGTCAGGCAAGGCAAGGAGTCCTTTCAAAGAGCCTAAAGGCCCAAAAGAGACCTTTCATCAAATTTAATCACGTGCTAAAGCCACCATCCAAATCCAAACTCGTTTTCTTTTTCAAGGTCGAACCTA
>Ga0325411_1005026_pt1 | contig 14719 bp, 5 predicted proteins | sample PopdelMetagenome_13_FD_206181 | JGI IMG/M metagenome (GOLD analysis project Ga0325411, IMG submission 206181) | Populus deltoides microbial communities from Bellville, Georgia, United States - Xylem-PdIQD-R4 | ecosystem: Host-associated > Plants > Phyllosphere > Stem > Wood/Secondary xylem... | reverse complement strand
AAAAAATAAAAAAAATCAATTTTTTTTAAAAGTATTTTTGAATAGCAAAAATAAGCATGCTTTAATACAGAAATTCAACCCAACCTCAAATGCAAAAAAAACATTATCTCCACCCAACTTTTATACCATATAAAAAAATTTTCATCTATTTATTTTCTCTTTACAGTATGGAAAAAAATTAAATAAGAAAAATAATTAAGAAGAACAAAAAATAAAAATATTTTAAAAGGAAAAAAATTAAAGTGAAAGAAATTAGTTGTCGTTGTATTGGATGTTGCTTTACAATGTATTTTTCATGGTGTGTATTGGGTGCTGCTCTGCTATGCATTAGTCATCGAGTTACTGTTAAAAATACTTTATTTGAAGATGGTGATGGTGGAAATATATTTTTGCATTTGAAAAAAAATTATTATTGACCTGCTGCGGAGCACGGGCCAATATACTATTATTACATAACGGTTATTTTTGAAAATATTTTTTAAAAAATATATTAAGATAATATTTTTTTATTTTTAAAAATTAATTTTTTATTTCATCAAACAAAAATATTAATTTGAATTAAAGAAAAAAGTAAAAAAAAATTGAATTTTTTAAAGCATTTTTGAAATGCAAAAACAAACATGCTTTAATAAAAAAAATTCAACCTAACCTCAAATAAAAACAAATTATCATCACCTAACTTTTATACAATATAAAAAAAGTCCTATCAATTTATTTCCTCTTTACTGTATGAAAAAAAAATTAAATAAGAGAAGAAAAAAAATCTAAACATGCAAAAAATTAAATTGATAATATATGGCGGCCCAGCTAGACCCAAGATTAGTGGGTCTGGCTGGGCAGCCAGACCCTAAGTAAGACCTAACACCTTTTTTTAAAGCGATTTGGGTCTCGTTTATAGGCTAAATTTAATAGCGTTAAGTCTCGCTACCCAGCTAAACCCAACATTTTTTTAGAAGTGATTTGGGCCTAGTTGTCAAGCCACGCCTAATAGCGTCCAAGCAAGTTTAGGTATAGAAAAGACAACACTCCTATTTTGACTAAAAACAGCAAAAACAACGCCTTTCATGGCGCTGCAATGTTGTCCACAGTACAAACACTCTATGTCTATAGTATGGTTCATAGTGCCATGAGTATATGTTCACAGTACATACACAATATTTTTCTCACATCTTTTAAAATATAGTATAACATCGTTTGGATTCATAAAAAACACAGTGTTTCAAAAATTATCAAGACTTTTTAATAAATGATGCTATTTTTCTATTTTCAAAATGTGTCTTGTTGCACAAATATGCACTTGAGAGAGAATATTAATCATTACTTTAAAACGCGTGGGGAAAGTACTGTAGCTTTCGCCGAATGCTTTTTTTTGTTTTACATGTTTTTTTTCTTTTTTTCCTAAAATTGACTTCTTCTTCTTCTTTTTTTTGTTTTTTAATTTTTTTTGTATTTTTTTCTCAAAATTATCTTTGCAAATCATTTTTTAATATTGAACTGGTTAAGAATTTAGCTATGTAGTTTTTTAAAACAAAAACATTGTAGATTGCTATAATATATCCCTACATGGATTTTTTATTTTTATTATGATTTTTTTCATCCTTTTTTTTTCTAAAATGTTCTTTGTCGATTTTTTTTTTCATATTGAGCTACTTGAGAATTTAGCTTCATAGTTTTTTTTTAAAAAAAAACACTGTGGATAGCTTTAGTGTTTCCACCACATGGTTTTTATTTTGCTGCGGTATTTCCCCACATGTTTTTTTTTCAAATTTGTCTTCTTATTTTTTTCATTTCATTTTCTTTTTTTTTGGTGTTTTTTCAGAATTATTTTTGTCGATTTTATTTTTTTAATATTGAGCTAGTTGAGAATTTAGTTTTATAGTTTTTTTCTTTAAAATACTAAGGATTATTACAGTGTTTCCCCCACATAGTTTTTTTAAAATAATATTTTTTGGTTTTTTCCATAATGGTCTATGTCGATTTTATTTTTTTCATACTGAGCTGGTTAAGAATTCAGCTTTGTAATTTTTTTCTTTAAAACACCGTGGATTGCTACAATATTTCCCCAAATGATTCTTGCCATACTATAGTGTTTCCCCACATGTTGTTTTTTTCAAAATTATCTTTGTCAAAAAAAATTTTTAATATTGAGCTGGTTGAGAATTTAGCTTTAACTTTCCCCACATATTTTTTTCTTTTTTTCCCAAAATTGTCTTCTTTTTTTTTCATTTTTTTGTGTTTTTTTTTCAAAATTGTCTGTGTCGAATTTATTTTTTATACTAAGCTGGTTGAAAATTTAGCTTTGTAGTTTTTTCTTTAAAATATCATTGATTGCTACAGCGTTTCTCCACATAATTTTTTTTTTGTTATGATCTTTTTTCAAAATTATCTTTATCTATTTTATTGTTTTTAATATTGAGTTAGTTGAGAATTACAACTGTAGATTTTCTCATGAAACACTATAGATTGTTACAGTGTTTCCCTGCATGGTTTTTTTTCTTCATTTTTTTTGTTATGATTTTTTTAAAAATTATTTTTATCGATTTTATTTTTTTAATAATAAGCTGGTTGAGAATTTAACTTTGTAGTTTTTTCCTTGAAAACTTTATGGATTGCAACGATTTTTCTCCACATATATATTTTTTTATGATTTTTTCAACAAACTTATGACAACGCACAAGCATGCCACAATCTCGTAGCATCGCGCAGGCATGACATCTAGTAAACGACTATAGATAAGGGGGTTTTCTTTGAGAGGTGTTTAGTACAAATATTGAAGTTTATATTTATATAATCTCTTAATAATATTTTCTTCTATATTGGATGGATATTGACTAACCTCACTCCTGGTTAATACAAACACCGGTAGTTTGGAGAATTAAACTTGAGAATTTTCTTTTAAATTGATGATGTCAATTTAGTACCAACTTTGAAAATTTACATTTATGTAGCCTCTCGATAATATTAACTAACAATCAAAATTACTTGCGGAATTCATTGTGCAAAATGTACTATGGATCCTCTCACATGACACTTTAAATGGGCTGTGTACAATGATATTTTTTTTCCTCTCTCTCTCTCTCTCTCTCTCTTTTATAAGTTGGCCCTTATTAGACAAGATTATAAACCAATTTGTTCGAGGATGGTGAGATTAAAAGGTATGGAACCAAAGTAAAAAACACATAGGGAATGAGTAACTTTAAAAAGTTTGGGCAAAATATTTATTGTAGTTCTATAATTTACAAATTATAGATTTTGGATCCCTTTAGTTTTCAAAATTAAAAGGAAAAATCAATTTTGATCTCAAACTTTATTTTCCTTGTCTTTTGGCTCCTTGAGCCTGGAATCTAGTGCTGGAAAGAGAAAATTTTTGTTGGCACTTATTCTTGCAACCAAAACAGTTAAAAAATTGGTGTTAATTTGTTTCTTTTAATGAGGGGAGCTCACATTTTAGTGTTTTTTTTACCTTGAAAATGCCAAGAAAAACATATATGATCTTAATAAGATTTTTTATTTTGGGTTGATTTCAAGTTTTGTGATTTTTTAAAGGTTCTTTTAAGGTCATGAATGAGTTTATCATGTTACCTATAATGTTTTTTAAGTGTTTTAAGTAAAAAATAAATGGGCTGAAAATTCAGTTTTTGGGTTAAAAAACCACCAATCCTGTTTTACTAGCACCACAGTGGCTGAAAATTGGACAATTCAGATGACGTGTTATTTGAATGTTTTTCTTTTAAAAACAATTAGGGTGGAGTCTCCGCCTCCGCTGCAAAAACATAAAAGGGCCTAGTCACGCAGGCCCTAACAAAATGGGCCAGACAAGCTAGCATGGTTTACCTGACCCAATAGCTATTGACCTTTTCTTTTCTATTCTTTTAAAAAAAGTTTTCTTATTTTTTAATTAATGATTTTTATATGTATTTTTTAGGATTACCTTTTTATTTAAATTTATATGTAGGGAGTGAAACTTAAAAAAAAATAGTAAGCAAACTAAAAAAAATAATAGAAAAAAAGGATGAAAAATAAAAAAATACATCACCTTAAGAAAAAAATTAGGCAAACCTAAACGAACTTTCTAAACTTGGTCTAACATCTAAAACTCTCAACTGGTACAATCTTGGAGCCGAATTCAACTAAGAAGCTTAATCATCAACCAAATTTATTTTGAAGAATGAAATTGATGAAAAGGTACCAATAAAAGAAACTAGCGAAAGCAAAAAAAATAACAACAAAAGGAATAAGAATAAAATTTGATAGAAAAAAACCCAAGGAGAATGAAATTTGAGAAAAAAAAACCAATTTTAAAAATGATGTTAAACAAGATAAGTAGCTATTAAAAGAATAAAGATCAAATTTAAAAGATTAAAAAAAATCATAGGGGTGAAATTGAAAAATATTTGTAAATTGATAGACTATTTATATATTAAAAATGGTAAGGGGTGAAATAAAAAAATATTTGTAATTTGAAATATTATTTATAGATTAAAAAATAGTAGGGGGTGAAATTAAAAGTCATTTATAATTTTATAGCTTATTCGAAAATAAAAAAATAATAATCAAAAGCATAGGGACTAAATGTGAAGGAAAAAAATTGAAGGGGTTATTCTGAAATTTTTGAGGAGGTGACACAAAACTCAAGGAGGAGAGAGAGAGAAGAAGAAGGGGAAAAAACAAAGAAATTGTTGCCAATGTCAAACCAGCAGTTATTATGATACACGTGTCACACCACCGTGTTAAGAGCTCCAAGATTTTCCAAATATTACCATAAAAGGTGGCGTCTGGATGACCCTACATTGGTGCTTGAATGACACGAGGGGTGTCCACACCCTGATGCGTAACACATGTGCCACCATGTTTTTGTTTTAAAGAATAATATCAAATATATGATTATTATAGTATTGCTTTTAAGAAACCTTTGAATTTACAACAAAACCAATATAAAATGTCAAAAAAACTCTAATGAGAGAGTTGCATTATTCTTGTCTCCAAATATACCAAAGTAATTGCCCTATTCTGAAAAAAGAAATGATAAAAGCACTCTTGAGTGAGGCATTAGTATTATTTATTTCAAGGTTAAAATTATAATTTTACTGTATATTAAAAAAATAAAATAACAAATATAACTCATTGCAACATATTGAAGATAGTTGTGTCATGGTGAGAAGACAACCTCACTCCTAAAGCTTAGGTCATGCTTTTTTTTTCATGGGCAAATAAGTAAATACACTAGTACAATAAATAGGAGAAGGAGTCTTTACCTGCAATAGCTTCTCCTCTGGGTTTAGTTTTTTTTCTTTCTTTTTTATTTTAAACTAAGTAATTTATTTTTCTTTTTTCGTTTTTAATTTGACTTCCCTAATGGATGTGGTCAAACTGCTAAATATTGAAAGGGACAGGTTGATATTTAATTTACGACCGTAAAAGGCTTGAATCTCTTTCAAGAAAACGAGATATCCGTCTACATGGCGTCCTAAAAATTATTTAAATAATATTTCTTCTGTAAAATTTAAGGATGCATGTCTTAAAAGCAGGAAAGGAAAGCTGTTGTTCTACGTACCTCATTAACCTTCTCAAAATGGCACACCAGCAACACGATCGATGAAGAAGACGAGGGATCAACAAGCTAAGGTGATCTTTATGATAATACTTACGATCCGTAGTCCATAAAAACAAGATATGGAAATTTATATAGCCTTGCAGAATAAATAAATATGATACTAAATTAAGAGGATGGTGCTTAAGAAGTATAATGCAAGCTGTGTTTTCGATGAGGGCAAATCCATCACACAGGCACCAAGCTCAAGACTCCATGATGAGAGCATTAAGACAAGCAAAAGGAGATGTCCTTAGAGGCATTCATTTCTTGCATTCTTGGGGAGAAATTAAGAGGCTAGAGGACGAGATGCAGTCATAGGACAAGAGAGCTTTTATCTATGGTAAGAGTGGGCAAATGTAAGAGGAGCCATTTGTGGCAAAGTGTCACAATTGCTGAAATTACAGAAGAAGAGACAAAAAATAAATGAAGAAGATCGAAGACTTCTCACCAACAGCAAAGACCTTACTTTCAAAAATAACGTAACTGTTATATTTATTAAATATGTTCAATACGACAACATTTTATTTAGTGGATTTTCACCACTAATACGATGCGTTTTAGTTAGTGCAGTACTGCAGTTCGTTAAATGTTAAAGCCACGAGTGGCCAGTAAAGAGGATGAAGGAAATGTCATTCTTCTTACAAGCAAAAAAATGATTGAAGAATTAATGAATTTAATGATTTATGTTCTCTCTCTCTCTCTCTCTCTAACAAGCTCTCATCTTCTACCTCTGGAGTTGGCTAACATCCTCTCCTTGATCAAGATCACCTGGAGTTGGTTCCATTTATATTCAACTTGCACCAAGTGGTATCAACGTCCCTAACTAGACACGAGATTCCAAGATCTCTGAAGATTGGATACCAACTAATTTTGATAAAAATAAATGAAAATGCTCTTATTTTATCTAAGCTACAAACAAAACTTTAGATGAAAAATTCAGAGTATAAAATTAAAAAAAAAACTCTAATTTCATAAATTATTTCAAATAAAATAAATATCAATAAACAAACAATAATCAAATTCGAATAAAAAAACTAATTCAAGAGCTGCCTTGAAAATTTAAAGGGTCGGCGTGATTTTTGAAGAGGATAGATAAAATAAAATAAAATGGTTGTTCATGCTAAACCGGAAGTGATGAAGCCACACTCACCGTATAGTGATGGAAAGGCTGTCGAGAGGATTCTATCGCCATCTTGGTTTGGCCACTCAAAGCCACTGCATGCCATTAGAAGATTGCGAGATCTCTCATGTGTCTACCTTTTTTTAAAAAATATTTTATACTTATTAAAAGACTTAATTGCCTCTTTGTCAAATCAATTATAAATGAAAACCAGAATAAAAATACAAGCATGCCCCTGCACACTAATTTTTCTTCTTTATTTTAAGGGTAATTTTATCAATTTACTGTTCATAAAAAATTTGAAAAGACAAAAAACCCCTTTATAAAAGCTATATATCTTATCACTTTTAAGGATAAAAAAATCAATTTAGTATGCTAAACAAACATGTGCAGGCTAATTTATTCCCAATCAATTTGATAACGTCCAATTAATCCCTCGAAAAAGACAAAAATATTCTCCTAAAAACAAGACTTGTTAGTTTTTTTTTTCATGTGCCTAATATTATATATTTATTAAAATAATTAATTGCCCCTTTGTTAAATCAATTATAACCAAATAACCAGAAAATACAAACATGCCCCTACATGCTGATTTTTTGTTTTGTTTTTAAGGGTAATTTTGATTTGTAGTATGAAAGGATATGTAAGTTGGAATGTAAGTTGGAATTAGTATATCAAGAATGGCTTGAATGAGAACCAAAAGAAAAATGAGCATTATGTTATGATGGTGGTCAATAGTATGGTAATATGATAACTAATCTTTCAAAATCATTTAATCATGTTCTGAAATGTGTTCGTGTCATGCATGTTTTGATTCTAGTGCAATTGACATTTTACAAGTGCAATAAGTATTAGGTCAAGTGAAGACATGAAGCAAATGATTTTATTCAAGGTAGAGTAATTTACCCTCTATCAATTTAAATTGAATTGACAATGAGTATGGATAGATCAAGAGATTATAATGTAATGTTGTTTGACTCTGAACAATAGATGTTCAAAGTTAACACCTTTATTAAACCGGGTTTGTAAAAACAAATCAGATTGAATGATAGAACATACATTTATGATAATTGAAAAACATTCTAAATTTTATGTTTATATGTTCTTGTATGTTGTGTCAAGAATCACTTAGACGTTATATAATTTATTGATTATTATTACACAATCCAGCGCTACAGATCAACATATAATATATCATTTTTTTCATTATCTAACCAGTTAGAATAAAATGATTACATTTTACCTCGAGTTAAAGCAAACTCGTATAGATAGAAATTTGAGAATGATTTCATTGTATCTCGAGATAAAGCAACCTTCAATTCCATTATTTTAATTTTTCTTTCTCTAGAAGACGGGATGATTAAACATGTTACGGTTAACATGTTGAATATCGTATAAACAGTATATAACTATCAGGAGTGAAGGATGAAAGATCATATCGGTAAGTAGGAGGCTACCATGACAGTCAGGGTTATATATATAATGTTGTTTATCATTGGCAATCTTCAATTACTTGGAACACCTGTGTTTACCTGAAATCAATTCTCTGTGCCTTTTATTTGATTGCAATCAAAACTTGACTAAGCCTTCACTCAACCCATGGCTGAGAAGTCATGTTCAAGCTTCAAAATTCCTATACAAAGAAACCAGTTTCATGATCCTTTACCGACCACCCATCTTCCATGCTTGTGCTTTTGAACATAGCTTTGCACCGCATATTCCCTGTCTTCTCCGCAGATTCAAGTTCGTTGACAAGTATCGGTCAAAAGCATGCCGACGGCTCTTCATCAACACCAGAAGCAATTGGGCATTTGAGTAGATTGAGCCTCACACGACCACTATTGTTTGACAACAAGATCATAGTGTGGGGATGCTCAACTAATTCGATGCCCTGTAACTACTGGAGGCCACTATCAGAGCAACTTGAGAGAAACAAACACTGCAAATTGCTTTGTTACTTGTCAAAGTGTCTAGAATTGTTAGACTAACATGGAAGCGCGTTGCGTAACTGGTTTCTTTGTTGGACCAGCGATGGGATTTGACAAATTGTGAAGCTTCAAGTTAATTGTGAGTTGATAAAATTTGAAAGCCTAGTAATTGATTTGTGGTGCTGCCTTGAGATGGAAAGCGTTGACTACAAGGTCAGCGGACAATGTTATGAGAGGAATTGAGCGAGTTAAGATGGGCCCAATCTTAACTTCAGGCTTAACCCATTTTCAGCCCGCCAATTCTTCAGAGCCCGATTGTTTTAGTAACTTGATTTTTTTTTTTATTGGTATCTGGATTAGTGATTGCAATTTGAAGTGCAGTTTCAGCCACGGAATCCATGGGTTTAACCAGTTGTAGCAGGATTAACCTATACAGACATTGAAAGTAACATGTATATATATACCTATATAATTGTACTGGATTGGATTTAACCCATAAATAAAAGCCCTCTAAAAGCAACACCTAACTGCGGTTGCCCAGCCACCGTATCAGAGTCCTCCAGCATCAAGAAGAACCTGAACCGAAATCACATCTTTTCTGGCTCATAAATCAAACCCTCAACTTCCACAGGCCAAGCAGTCATCACGGTTTGCAAGGGAGCAAACCATTTGAGCCATTTTGGTATCATCATCATCAGCACCACCACCATCCGCTTTCAGCTTCTTATCCTGAATTGCCCATAAATGAGAATTTCTTTCGGTGAAATACACACAAAAAAAATGGTAGAAAAAGTAGTGATTATCACGGGTCATTACTTGAAGAACAGAAGTATCAACAGTGAACTTGATGGCATCAGCTGCAGCACGTGATCGTAGATAATACATCCCTGTCTTTAGACCCTTTAAACGGGAAAAAGAAACAATAAGACACTGAAATTATTGCAGCCCGTTACTACTATTTGCAAAGAGGGCAGGGTTTCATCAAAATTGACTGGGCAATGTAAACTTCCGACAATAGCTATAAAATCACTTGTCCATAGCAAACAAATGAAATTGCTCCTGCCAGTGTCAAAATCATTGGACAAACCCGCTGCAAGCAGACTGCATATAATACCGTTGTAGATATAACATGTTATATTTGTCATCATGTTTTTTTTTTTTTTTGGGTATCGTTTCGATGTGCATACCTTTGACCATGCATAAAAGTGTAGGGAAGTTAGTTTTCCAAAATTGGGTTGGTCCATGTGTATATTAAGACTTTGACTCTGATCTATGTAGCATCCTCGATCAACAGCCATATCAACCAATGTCTTTTGCTTGATCTCCCAAACAGTCCTGTTTGCCAAAATAGTTAAATTATCTCAACGGTTAAAAATACGGAGAGAAGCACTGTCTATGAAGAAATTCACTTATCCATACTTGTATATAAACTTCAGATCATTTGGGATTTCTGGAATGTTCTGGACAGAGCCATCTTCATAAATTATTTTGTTCTTCAGAGCAGGAGACCAGAGGCCCATCTCAGTCAAGTCATGAAGAAGATGCTTGTTGACCACAACAAATTCACCACTGGAGAGAGAGGATTAGAGAGCAAGCACAAGGCAATTGATATTAAAATAAACTGAATAGGATAGGTTCGCATAGCAAACCTTAGAACTCTACGGCTATAAATGTTTGAAGTATATGGCTCAAAGCACTCGTTGTTTCCAAGAATCTGGCTGGTTGAAGCTGTTGGCATTGGTGCCAAAAGAAGTGAATTTCTAACCCCATTCTTAGATATCATTTCCCTTAAGGCATCCCAGTCCCACAACAGATTTGAAGGAGTTACACCCCACATGTCCGGCTGCAGAATTCCCTGCACAATTAAATGGATCCTTTACTCAGAAGCTGGTGAAAATTACATGTTCTGCTAGTTATTGGACCAGAAGGTCTTGGAAATTCTTTCAAATGGAAGCTGAAAGTCTACAGAGCAAACCAACCAATAACTGATGTTCACCTGCAACGAAAATTTTCTCACAGAAGACACAAATGAAACTCAATTCAGGCAAATCAAAGTGGAAATGTTATTAGTCAAAAATGTATGGCTGTGCATAACAAAAGTATCTAGAAGCAATAAAAAGATAACAGCAGCACAATTGTGACTTTTTATAAGTTGAAATGGGAAATAGTGTCCCAGAAAACAACATATTCACGCAACTGCACTTGAGGTGTTTGCATTTGAAGAAACCCAGCATACCTTGCTCACAGGACTTCCTTCATATGTTTCATAGGGACCTTCTCTTGCAGCAATCTCAGAAGATGCTTTCAGGGCATGGTAATAAATGGTTTCAAATATGTCCTTGTTCAGCTTCTGAGCCTGAAATTGATGGCCACTAAATAATCAGACCAGCCAACTATTGAAAGTTTATGTTAAAAAAGAAAAGCTGTTGGGAGTAAACTTTACCTCTGGTGAGTCAAATGACATTCCGAGCAGGATGAAGGTATCTGCAAGACCTTGAACTCCAATGCCAATGGGTCTATGTCGGAAATTTGACCTCCTAGCAGTTTCAACTGGGTAGTAATTGACATCAATTATTTTGTTAAGATTGGATGTAACCACTCCTGTAACCTGTCCCAAAAGCAGGAGGAAAACAGAAATTACTGGCTGAACTTATGAAACAAAATATGAGGCTTCACAAAGCAGAAGATGCAGGTGAGCGCATATGCTAGGAAATGTCCTGATGCACCTATGTGAAACACAAACCTCAGCTAGTTTCTCAAAGTCAAAATATCTACTCTTGAAACCTCTACTCCCAACAAGTTTAGATGGATGAGACTCCACAGGAACTCCCTGCAACAAAGTGCATGACGTTAGGTCACAAAACAAACAACATCCCAAAAAAAAAGCAAAATTTTCAAATAAGCTCGTAAGCATTCCCCACCATCTCTCTCACAAATCGTGGTAGAGCAATTGAAGCCAGATTGCAGACAGCAGTTTCCGTTGGGCTTGTGTATTCAATTATCTCAGTGCACAAATTTGAAGATTTTATTGTACCCAGGTTTTGTTGGTTGCTTTTCCTATTGCAAGTATCCTGGAAAAACAGAAGAGAAATAAGAAAACAAAATACTACAAAGCCATGATACAAAAAGATTAAAATCCAACAGATTCACACAAATCACCTTGAAAAGCATATAGGGGGTCCCAGTCTCTATCTGGGATTTCAAGATCTCAAACCAGAGGTTTTGTGCCTGGACAACCTTCTTGGCTTTGCCCTAGATATATGCATGAGAATGAACAACAATCAGAGTCCAGTAAAAATCGATATTCAGAAAATACAAACTTTAGGTTAAACCAAAGGAAATTACATTTCTTTCATATCGGGTGTATAGTTCCTCAAACTCTTTGCCCCAACAATCTGCCAAACCTGGAGCCTCATTAGGGCAAAACAATGACCATAGCCCGTTGCTTTGAACTCTCTCCATAAAGAGATCAGGAACCCACAGAGCATAGAATAAATCTCGAGCACGGTTTTCTTCCTATAAAAATGAAAAAGTTACAGATCGAAGTTAAACAGCAAGTTTCGTTGGTGCAGCGAAGAAGTGATGCTATCACATAAACTAGAACAAGACAAAGCGGAAGTGGAGAAGTTTGCTCCTTATGAGTCATACCTTTCCATGGTTTTTCCTAAGATCCAGAAACTCAAATACATCAGCATGCCATGGCTCCAAATACACAGCAAAAGCACCTTTGAACATGATAAGCAACGTTTCAATAGAGAACCATCAGGCATTAAATTTAAAACGACAATACAAGAGCAATAAAATGAGCATACCTTTCCTCTTGCCTCCTCCTTGATCAACATAGCGGGCAGTATCATTGAACACCCTCAACATTGGAACAATGCCATTAGATGTCCCATTTGTCCCACGAATATAACTTCCAGTGGCACGGATGTTGTGGGCAGATACACCGATTCCTCCTGCTGATTTACTGATAACAGCACACTCCTTCAACGTATCATATATTCCTTCAATACTATCATCTTTCATGCACACCAAGAAGCAGCTGCTCAACTGCCAAAAGACATCAAATATCTGGGTTAATCTTCTGCAAAAATAAAACCTCTTTCCCAAACACCATATTTGTAAACTAAATTAAAAATTCGCAGAAGACTTCCATGAACAAATATGCACACAACATAATACATACTTGAGGTCTTGGTGTTCCAGCATTGAAAAGGGTGGGAGAAGCATGAGTGAACCATCGCTGAGACATCAAATGGTACGTTTTGATAGCTGAATCAATATCATCTTTGTGAATTCCAACAGCAACCCTCATCAGCATGTGTTGAGGCCTTTCCACAACCTTTCCTTGGACCTTCAGGAGGTAGGATCTTTCAAGGGTCTTGAAGCCAAAGTAATCATAGTCAAAGTCCCGATCATAGATGATCTCGGAGTCCAAGCGAGCAGAATTCTGAAGCAAAAAGAAAATGTTATTGACAATCCATGGCTCATAACATTAGGTGAAGCGTCAGGTAGTTGATATATCTATCTCTACAACAAATAGAACAACCCATTAAATTTAAAATTTTATTTCAGTCAAGTTGACAGGAACCAGCTAGACGTGTTTAGCCCACATTTTTGGTAACATGACCACTCTACAACAATGTTAAGAAGAACATTTTCCTTTTTTCTCCTTTTAATTTCAATAAAAAGAAACAATTAAATCCAACAAGCCATAGAATAATAGACTGGAGAAAATACCTTCATTATTATTTCATAAATATCATCAGCAATCAAAGCAGCCTTCAGTCCAGATTTATCATTAAAATGGTTGTACATGATTTTGATCCTGCAGCAACCACCAACCCAGATCAAACAACAATTTCGAAACAATGAAGCCTATTGGTTAAATAGAATAGAAGTAGCATAATATAGTATGGAACTTACGTCTCAGAAAATGATTTCTGAGTGTTCTTATGCAGGTTTGAAACAACAATCCTGGCAGCCAACTGCATCAGCAAAATAATATTTAAAGGTTAAATCAGGAAACAGGCCATTTACCCTTCAGTCCTCAATTTTGTTAACCTAAGGAACAGACTATAAAGTAATAATGTTTTTACAACACAAAAATAGTGCCAGGCCCAAGAATTAGTGTGTGTGTGTGTGTGTGTGTGTGTGTAAGTGTGCGTGTGTGTGTGTGTGTGTAAGTGTGCGTGTGTGTGTGTGTTTAAGTCTGGAAGAATATGCTCCTGATCCCCACCGAACAATTAGTAAATCCACATAAATATGCACCAACTGTAAGGCCTAGAGCGTGCCCAGAAATCAAGAGAAAATAAAAGGGACCAATTCATTAAAAGAAAAAACTCACGGAGGCATAATCAGGATGATTGGCAGTCATAGCAGCGGCAGTCTCAGCAGCCAATTCATCAAGTTGGCTAGTGGTGACACCTTTGTAGACACCAGCACAGACCTTCTGAGACACCAAGACTGGGTCACAGTGGTCAATGCTAAGGCCATAGCTAAGCTTCTTCAGTCTAGCAGTGATCTTGTCGAAGTGGACAGTCTCTTGCCTCCCATCTCTCTTCACCACATACATTTTTGCTTCTTTCAAGACTTTAATCAGACAGGTTTTGGGCACAGAAAGAAATAGGAGAATGAACGCCTTCTTATATAGGGAGATGGAGGAGAGACGCGGGGGTTTTTGTTTAAAAAAAAAATCTTGGGTTTTCTTCCCTCCTCCCCTCTAAGACTAATTTAGGTGTTATTTTGGAATTTGAATCTTGGCGCCAAATTGTAGGTTTCCAGATTCAAAGGGATGCTATGGCGGGTAATACTTTTGGAGCTGGCAAGGTTGGGTGGTGTTGTGGGGCCGCGCAATTATTTGTCCTTTACCATTCCAATCCTAATCTTTGGCTTCGGTAGCCTACAGAATAAAATGTTTTTGCTTTTTTTTTTTATTAAGGATATATTTTTTGAAATTGTGAAAAATAAAATATTTGAATCATATAAATATTTTATCTTTTATTAGATAAACTTAATCCAAAAGAAAAAAAAATGATCGGAAAATATTAATGTGTTAAGGAAAAAAAAAAAAAA
>Ga0325411_1005024_pt1 | contig 14727 bp, 5 predicted proteins | sample PopdelMetagenome_13_FD_206181 | JGI IMG/M metagenome (GOLD analysis project Ga0325411, IMG submission 206181) | Populus deltoides microbial communities from Bellville, Georgia, United States - Xylem-PdIQD-R4 | ecosystem: Host-associated > Plants > Phyllosphere > Stem > Wood/Secondary xylem... | reverse complement strand
AATCTTCAATAGCATTATCGGCTAAATGATCAGCAATTGCGCTTCCTTTTACTGACTTTCTTGTCATGTAGATGATGTCATACTCGGCCAGCAGTACTTGCCATCTGGCTATTCTACTTGACATGTATGGCTTTTCAAAGATATACTTTAGTGGGTCCATACTTGAGATCAACCAGGTGGTGTAGTATAACATATATTGCCGCAACCTCTTCGCACTCCAAACCAGACTGCAACATAACTTCTCTACCATACTGTAACGGGATTCACACTCGGTGAATTTCTTACTCAAATAGTAGATGGCTTGCTCCTTTCTTCCTGATTCATCCTGTTGCCCCAATACACAACCCATAGCTGATTCGGTCACAGTTAAATACAGGATGAGTGGCCTTCCGTACACGGGTGGTACCAACAATGGAGGTTTTTGTAAGTACTGCTTGATCTTATCGAAAGCTTTTTGGCAATTTTCATCCCATGTTCCAGGATTCTTCTTTCGGAGTAATCGAAAAATCGGTTCACATGTGACTGTAAGTTGTGAGATAAACCGGGCAATATAGTTCAAACGCCCCAAAAAGCCTCGAACTTCTCTTTCGGTCTTTGGAGCGGGCATGTCTTGTATGGCTTTTACTTTGTCGGGGTCCACTTCTATGCCTTTATTGCTCACCACAAATCCTAATAATTTGCCTGATTTTACCCCGAATGTACACTTTGCAGGATTCAACTTCAACTGATATTTTCTCAACCTCTCAAACAATTTCCTCAGAGCTGGGATATGGCTTTCTTCATCTTTGGACTTTGCGATCATGTCATCCACGTAGACCTCAATTTCCTTGTGCATCATATCATGAAAAAGTGCTACCATTGCCCTTTGGTATGTTGCCCCAGCATTTTTCAATCCAAACGGCATTACCTTATAACAGTAAGTTCCCCATGGGGTGATAAATGTCGTCTTTCTCTTATCTGCTTCAGCCATTTTAATCTGATTATAACCAGAGAAACCATCCATGAAAGAGTAAGTGGAATTCTTAGCAGCATTGTCCACCAATACGTCTATATGAGGTAACGGAAAGTCATCCTTCGGGCTTGCCCTATTCACATCCCGGAAGTCCACGCATACCCTGATTTTGTTGTCTTTCTTAGGAACCGCCACAATGTTAGACACCCATTCAGAATATTCTACTACTTCTAAGAATCCAGCATCCCATTGTTTTGTTATCTCCTCTTTTACCTTGATCAGAATATCAGGTCTTGTTCTCCTCAACTTTTGCTTAACGGGCTTACAACTTTCTATCAACGGTAATTTATGCACCACAATATCGGAATCCAAGCCAGGCATGTCAGCGTATGACCAGGCAAAAACATCAACATATTCTTGTAAAAGAGCAATCAACTTCGTTCTTATGTCAGCAATAACCAACTTCCCTATTTTCAACTCTCTTTTATCAAGCTCAGTGCCCACATTTATCAATTCTATTTCTTCTTTTGCAGGTTTCCATGCGTGCTCAGATTGTTCTATAAGCTTCTTGAACTCCTCAATGTCATCTTCACCGTCTTCCTCCTCCTCCATTGAAGTTATAGTTTTATCAAAATTAGGCCAATTATTCTCAATGCAATGGGTTTGTAAGTTTATCGTTGTCCCGCTTTCAGATTCCCTGAAAGCGGAAAGTGCCTTTGTTATGAGTGCATAATGGAAAAGGTGAAACTAGAAGGCATGATGAAGGGAAAAACAAAGCATGATCTCATTAAAACTTGAAATGATAGAAGGGCTCAAAACAAAATCTTGTTGCCAATATCTTGAGCCACGATTATTGGCAACGCAAATTTATTCAAACAAAATGCAGCAAAACATAAAAAGCAACCAGCCAACAAATGTTTACTTTTTAAAGGTAATCGAGACTTCTTGAATTTCCCAATTGTTCAACTCTTCCCCTTCAGCTAATCTTCTCACAAACTCAGGTAGACCATCCTCTAGAGCACTCACAGTCAGTTGGGGTAGTTCTTCATAGGGGCTCTCTTCATCTTCAAAACCCCCTTGGGGTTCTTGTTTGTTGATCTCTTCTAGATAGTGGATGGTAGCACCGCTAAATTCTTTGCTCATCCTCTCAATTTCACCCTCAGCATTGATCATTTGTGCAGGTCGTGGGAATGTTATGTGGATTGGAGGGATCTGGATTCGGTCCTCATCAGGCTCCCTTCTTTCGATTTGAGCCAACCTCCTTTCCCTTTTAGACTCGATTGCTCTCTTGAAATCCATCTTTCGTGGCTTAAAACCTATACCGAACCTCTGATCAGCACATTTCATCTTTATCACATTGATCCTCTCCGGCATTCCTGTTGTAGGGTCATACTGGAACGGCAGCCCGTGCTTTAGAAAATATTTAGCAGCCATTTTTACTGCATCAGAAATTTCTGGCTTTCTTCGTGTAGTATTTTCTGGTACCCATTCAGCATTTACTACCTCAAACGCATGCAGATTTCCATCTGTACTTCCTTCAGCTTCTATGTAAGGGACCGATATATTTTTTGTCATTGACAGAGTTTCCTCAGCTTTCACGGTCACCAAATTCCCATTGATGATGAATTTAAGTCGCTGATGTAAAGAGGATGTGACGGCTCGAGCGGCGTGGATCCAAGGCCTCCCCAATAAAATACTGTATGATGGATGGATATCCATTACTTGAAACGTTACTTGGAACGGTTGAGGGCCAATAACTAGTTCAACATCAATATTCCCGATGATTGGTCTAGGTGACCCGTCATATGCTCTGGCAGTCATGGTACTGGGCTTCATGTGAGAGGCATCAACAGGCATTTTATCCAGCACATGTCTTGGTAACACATTTAAAGCAGAGCCGTTATCTATGAGCACCTTCGCAATAACACAATCCTTGCACTTTACGGTGATGTACAACGGCTTATTATGGCCGACCCCCTCAGGATCAAGTTCATCATCGGTGAAGTAAAGATAGTTGGCAGCTTGAATTCTACCCACTAAATGCTCTATAGAATCATATGTGATGTCTTGCGGAACATATGCCTCGTTGAGAACCTTTTGAAGGGCATTCCGATGGAGTTCTGAACTTAATATCAGTGACAACAAGGAAATTCTAGCTGGCGTCTTTTTAAGCTGTTTCACCATGCTATATTCACTATGCCTCATCAATTTCAAAAACTCATTAGCTTCTTCATCACTTACTGGCTTATTAACTTCCTCTGTTTCTACCACATTCTTTCATTTATCTTTTTTATGGTTTTCTAACTCCTCAGGAGTAAAGCATCTCCCACTTCTAGTGAGTCCTCCTACCTCGGCGTTGAAGACTGGGGTAAGACTTGGGTTACAAAAGGAATAACCATAATTATAAGGCAAGGCATTATAATTTCAGCTAGTAGTACTCGGAGGCTTGGTTAGGATCATTTTAGGGGGACCCCTTTCAGTTGGTTGATATCAACAAACTTCCTCCTTATTGCCATAACCAGTCAATGTTCCTATCAAATCATCTTCTTCGTGTTTCGTTAATCTCAAAACCCCTCGTGCCATCATGCCTTCCACCTCCCAATTAAACTCCTCACAAGAGTCTATATCGTGTCCAAACTACTGATGATATTTGCAGTATTCGCTCATGCTTCCTACAGCTTGCACATTGACTGGTATTTTGAGATACCCAGCTTGTTTCAACATCTCATACAAACTATCTTTTGTGACTTTCAGCATTGTCTTACCCCCCTTTTCCCACCTCCAAGCTATTGACTCCCCCACTTCCTAAAGTGTGGTTTGGTAAAGGGTTGGATTTTACATTCGGGGAATCATCAAAAGAAATCCACCCCGCTTTGATAAATTGGAGTATTTTCCTTTTGAATGCAATACATCCATCAATGTTATGACCAGGGGCACCAGCATGGTATTCACATTTTTGATCAAGCTTATACCAAGCAGGGAATGGTGGCTGTAAAGGGGGTAGAGGAACAAGTGCTATTTGGCCGATGCTCAGAAGCCTTTTATGCATTTCAGTGAGAGTTAGAGGCAATGGCGGAAGTTGTACTTGTTCCTCTGAGAAATTTCTTCTTGGGCGGTAGGTATTGCTGCTTTGGTTGTTCGCGGGGTTATTTTGGTTGTGGGTAGGTGAAGCAAATTTTATGTTGGATATGGAAGAAGTGTGACGGTTTCGAAGTTATAATTATCTTGGTAGACTTTCCTTCCTCTTCCTCCCCTCTCGACATTATGAATTTCTGATTCTTTCTTCCTTCCAACAAAACCTCTTTTTTCCATTGGATCTACAATTCTTCCCGCTCGAATAGCATGTTCGATCCTTTCAGCTATGAAAACCAGATCAGAAAAATTCTGTGCGGCACTACCAACCAAGTATTCAAAATACGGGGTTTTGAAAGTGTTGGAAAATAAACCCGTCATTTCCCTCTCTAGCAATGGAGGGTTAACTTGTGCCGCTGCCTCACGCCATCTTTGGGCATACTCTCTTACAGACTCTTTACTTCCCTTTTCCATAGCTTGTAGGCTTGATCTATCTGAGGCAATATCCATATTAAACTTATATTGCTTAATAAAAACGTCCACCAAGTCCTTCCAACCTTTAATTTTGATGTTATCTAAACGCATATACCAGACAAGAGCAGCATCACTCAGACTGTCCTGGAAGAAATGGATCAATAACTTCTCATCATGAACCACCTCCGCCATCTTATTACAATATGCTTTAAGATGGGTTATCGGGCATTGAGTTCCAGTATACTTGACAAACTCTGGTACTCTGAATTTCCTGGGAATAACCACATTAGGCACTAAACACATTTCGGCAGCCTTTACCGGGTCATACAAATTGTTTCCTTCGATGACCCTCATTCTTTCTTCTAAAACAGCTAGTTTCTCTTGACCATCCTCGTCCACCGTTCTATCCTTTTGGGGCTCCTCTTCTCTCGGAACAATATGGGGAAACCTTATCGGGAATGCTGGTTGGGCAGGTAGGAAATGAGCAACATTATGATGTTCTGGTGGCTGAATGAAGGGAGCTGTAGGCAGTGGCTGAAATTGAGCTGTGAACGATGGTTGAGAAGATGTTCCTTCTCCAGATTTGGATTTCAAAGCTTGCTCGAGCAGACTAGTAAGCTTAGCGACATCTTCCTTTAAACTGTTCAACTCTTTTTGATGTTGAGCATCCAATTGAGTTCTTTCCTCATTTTCCATTTTTTTTGCAACCGTGTGTTATGAGTGTGTTTTAATGGGGGACCTAAATTTCACCTGCTGTGCAGCATTATGACAATTCATAAGTGTATGTTCAAACATGCATGAACGTGAATGCAACATTTTGGGCATGGATTATTTCATGGGAGGGTGACATAACAACCGTTATTCTTTGGATGCGTGGTCAGATCTACATCTGATACTTATTGCAATACCGAGAGAAGATCTGTTTAACCTTTTACCATCTGAGCTTTCACCTCGTATACACACTTTGAATTAATAAATAAAGATCTCCACCTTTTTTATTTAACCCATAAAACTTTCATTACAACAAATGATTCATCTTAATCTATTACAGGGGGAAAGGCACTGCCTCTATTAGTTATAGCTTTTAGAAACATATCGGTGTTATTCATGCTTATTTGATACTTTGCGATGTCCCCTCCAACTTGACGAGCCTCAACTCTTAGCCAATGAGCCTCAGCCGCAGCTCGGTCGATTTGCTCTAGAAATTCCCTTATTCTTTCAGTATGGATCAAGTTGTTTCTGGATAGAGAATTATTAGCAGAATCTAATATTTGAATGTGACTCTCCATCATTTTCTGATTTTCTAGCAATTGTTTGGTCTTTGCTTCTCCCTTTGCCAACTTTGTCCTCAATGCTTTTGCTTCAATTTTAACACTATTGAGTTCAGTTCTCACATTCTGGGTGGCTTTGACTACCTTTTTAGTTTTAACCAACTCCAATTCAACATCTTTTAACTGGCTCTTGAGTTCTTTTATATCTGTTAAACGCTTGCTTGACACAGCTTGAGTTTTGACGGCCAATTCCTCCCAATAATGGGCCTTCTCCACCTGAAGCGTCTTCTCCTCATTGATGACTTTAAGGGATTCCAAGTCGGTCATTGCTTTCATCCGATCTCGGCCCAACGAGTCCCTTTCTTCTTCAGCCAATTTCCTCATAGCTTTTTCTTCGGCTAATTTATGCTCCAATGATAGTCTCAAATCTTCCTTCGTTTTAAGCTCGGCTTGCAATCGTTTTACTTGCTCTCTTAGTTCTTCTTCACAAGTCACCCTCTTTCTTCGAGTGCCCACGGATTCTGAAATTTCTACCATGTCGGAGACTCTTCTGTCACGCCATTCGGGATACTTTTCACTAACTGTGGGATTCCTTGATCCATTCTCCTTCTTTATCAACAACAAAGAGCTCCAATCCTGTTTAATGCTTTCTAACATTTCCATGGCGGTCCCTTTATAGACCCTGGTAAATTGAGCTATGTCAATTGTCCTAGGAACACTTTGTATGCCCCAAGCTGCCTTGCAACTAAAGCAGGTGCGTAACTAACGTATCCCGTTACTCCAATTAATGGTACCTAAGGCTTCTCTCCACAGCTCATCAAGCTTGTCATATTCCTCATCCATGGAGCTTTCCAATTAAAAATGCTTAATGGAAGCCTTTGCAATTTTACTCTCCAATCATCCTCCGAAAAGCTCTCCCATTCTTTTGATACAAACAATTCGAGTGGCTTTTGGTCAAACCACCAGAAATTATTGAATATTGGTGTTTTTGTTTTTATATGACTTAACAACCAGATGAATAGTAAAGAGACATAACATCTCATGGAACCTTTACCCGTTTTCTTGCAATGACTAAGAGATAGGAAGGTTTCAGCCAAAATTGCGGCACACGGGTTGATCTTTGTCTTTTCATATTCCATAAACAAATTAGCAGCTTCCAAACTGATAATTCCCGTAGTAGAGGGACATAGAACTAAATCAAATATTCTCAAAGCCAATATTCTATGTTTCTCTAATTTAGCACCCGGGTTAGCTTTTTTAGCAATCAACAACTCCTCTAGTCGTTTCCATCTAAGACCCCTAGAGTTATCTTTCTCTCTATATGGTATTAGCTGAGGAATCCCTAGCAGTTTGGCAAGCTCATCCATGGTGTTGTCAATTATCTGGCGGAAGTACACTTTGTAGGCATCTTCAGGGAATTCAGTCAACACACTATACTCTTCAATGGTAGGTGTCATGTCGATATTTCAGAAAGTAAAACAACGGTAATCAGGATCCCAAAAATGTATCATGGCTTTTATAGCTGCTGGCAAAACTGGCACCTTCAACAGGTGCAAAATCCTCCCATACTTCATAGCAAATTCTGCTTCATCTATCTGATACTTAGTGAGTGAAAACAATATGCTAGTGTCATTTATTATGCACCTGACATCTTTGGGTAGCGGTGTCCCACTGGTATTTGGTCTAGGGCAGTCTCCTTCGATCATTTGCAAGGATTCAGATTCGAGTCCATACTCAACAGTGGTTACCTCTCGAATAACGGTCATTATGTCACCCAAAGGTCCTGTAATGAAAATACTTAAATGTTATGCTTATCTTAGAAAAATTATACAGGGACCAACCTAAAGAATATGTTCTTGTCATTAAATGTATCTGGGTAGTTTGGCTATCTAGTCTCAAAGGTCTTTCGCATGCTCAGTGATCGCCCTCGAAAGGTTGATATGAGGTTTACAAGCAGCGTGAAGATAGAGGCCCTGAGTAAAATCAGTTTGGCATATCAACCACTATCGAGCAAACAAATCATACGAGAGCTGGATAGTTTCGCGAGCCTTACCCAGGCTAAAGCCATTGGGGTGCCGTTACTCCTCCACTTATCTTAAAGTTGGTACCACATGTATATAAAACAAACGAACTTGAATGATGTTCATATTAACATATATGCGTGATAAATATGAATAATTATGCATGCTAAAACAGTAAAAAGAACAAAAATAATAATAATAATAATAATAATAATAATAATAATAATAATAATAATAATAATAATAATAAAATACACAAGAATACATAATAAATAATAAAAAAAAAACAACAAAAAAAAACTTGATAAACACCAACAACACAAAAAAAAAACATATTTAGCAATAAGAAAACAAAAAAAAAGCTTAGTCCTAGTCCCCAGTGGAGTCGCCATTTTATCGCACCCGACATCGCGGCGGCCTTAAAAAAATAACTCTAGATTAGGGAAAAAGAACAGATTTTTGGCATCTTGTTCTTTTAGGAAAAAGGTCTTGTTTAAGGAGTCGCCACCTAGTATTATGGTCACTAGGAACCCTAACTGGTCAACAGAGATTCTATAGTTCGGGACTGGTTACGTAAAAGAGAAGATATTATCACCCCTTAAACGTTCTGTCTAAGGCAAACTGCATTGATGTTTTATATTTTATAGCTACGCAATAGTTACCAACGCCAGAGTTGGAATTATCCGTAGTTGAATATTCACTGACGCCAGAGTCAGGAATATTGTGAATAAATCATCAGAACGTAAACTAATAAAGATTTAGCAATTTAAGACCAAAAAACAGCAATGCAGTTTGCCTTAGGCAGAACGTTTAAGGGATGATAATATCTTTCCTTTTAAGTAACCAGTCCCGAACTATAGAATCTTTATTGACCAGTTAGGGTTCCTAGTGACCATAATACTAGGTGGCGACTCCTTAAACAAGACCTTTTTTCTAAAAGAATAAGATGCCAAAAATCTGTTCTTTTTCCCTAATCTAGAGTTATTTTTTTAAGGCCGCCGCGATGTCGGGTGCGACAGAGTGAACATATAAAAAATCTAGTGGTTTTACAAAATAGGTGTCACAGTCATAGCTAACTAAGTCAACCACTTTCGAAGCCTTGTCGGAGCAACTTCGATGTCATCGTCATCATAGGCCACCTAATATTGGTAGATGGGGTGCACATCTTTCATTTGGATCCAACCTTGCTCAAGTCAAAGGTCTTCATACTCATTTGTGTGAAGATATCAACTCAATCAACATATAATTGCCAAAGACAAAGAGGAATAGTGGATAGATGACATGTTGTCTGACCTCTATTCCGAACGATACATTTTGAATATGAACCAGACAACGTGTCATCTAACTAAAACATTGAGAAATTTGAGCTTTTAATTTGGAATATGGCTAAAGATCAATTTACCCCTACCAAACTCAATTGTCAGCCTCAAAGTTTAGTATCTTTTTCAATTTGATCTTTGATTATCAATTTATGCATTTTTGAACCTTATTTGATTAATATACTACCAATCTTATTCAATTTGACCATTGATTAAACCAATGCTAGTCCCTGAAGTCTCGCATCTTTTACAAATTGGTCATTAGTTTTGAATTTTTTTAATCAAGTCCTTAATTGTGCATTAAACTTTAATATTTATATAATTAACTCCTGATTTGATCAAATTAACTTTTTAAAATTTCAATTTAACCCCCAGACTTCAATCTCTCCCAATTAAAGCCCAAATTAAACTCAAAAACCAATATTTCTTGCAATTATACTCTCAATAAATTCAATTAAACCTTGAAAAACTCCAATTGAGTTTTTAAACATCTAACTTTGAATTTTTCTTTCAAAATTAATTTTTTCTTGTCAATAGAGCCTTTATCTGTCCATATTGGAATATTAATTTTTCTAACCTTGTATATTTTATCCTCCCCAACCAGTCTTTAACAATTTTATGGGTGTTATTCATGATCTCTCCACTGATTTTTTATTTATTTATTGGTATTCCTTTTTCTAATCTTTTGGTTTGTTCTATTTTTTGATTTTTTATATATTTATATGGGGTCTCAAAATAAGTAACTACATATGCCCTCTCTCTACAATAGTTACGGAACTAAGACTTGTTAAGTGCTTTGCGTAATAAGTTTGTAGGCACAAACAAATTGTTCTGCAAATCTAATCTTCTCAAAGCTTTAGTTTAGTTGACCTGAACTCTGTCTTCATAACGATCTCCTTCAACTAGAATTATGATTCAATTTTTTTTTTTTTTTGCTAAGAGATGAATTCTGTCAACTTGACAACTTTTATTTTTAGCTTAACTGACTCGAAACCCTGAAGCTCAACAATTCCCTTTAAGTAGAACTTTGGTTTCAACTATTCTTGTTTAGAAAAGAGTTATGTTGTCTTAGCAACCCTTGTTTACATCTTAGTCGATCTAAAATCTTAAATCTTAGCAATTCCCTTCAAGTATAACCATATTCTTATAGCTATTTTCATGTGCAACTATTTTATTGTAAAGTTCTGTTATCTCAACGACTCTTGTTTTTTAGCCTAGTTAACCTGAAATCTTACATGTTAACGATTCCCTTCAACTTAAACTTAGTTTTATAGCTACTAGGAGAACCATATTCTCACATCTCTTCTTCTATATAAATGTTTTTCTAATAGAGTCTTGTCATCTCAACGACTCTTATTTTTAACTTAGTTGACCTGCAATCCTGTATCTCAGCGATCTCCTTCAACTAAAACTGTCCAAAGGCATCTTAATTGTTTTGATTGAATCTTAAACATTTTGTTCACAAGGCTAGTTCCTTTTCTAATTGTAGGGCTAACTTCCCTTTTCTTGATTTCCCAGCTCAATGATAATTTCTTTGTCAATCTTTAACTCATTCAAGTCTCATTTCAAGGAATTGTTCCTATAAAATAAAACATTGTACAATGATTTGAGTTAGATGCATGTATCCTTACCTAATTTGGAAACATAAGTCCCTTTTTTTATAAGCTCTATGTTTTCTTGTATGAGCTTGATTTTTTGCTTGAATTTCATCTTCTCGATCTATAATCTTTTTTATGTGCTACGTTTCTTACCGCCTTGATTCTTGGGAAAAGTCTTCAACTTTTATTTCTTGTAGGGTCCTTTCTTGCTCCATTGAATATGTGGTTTGACATTACTCTCCATCATGTTTTTATCAATGTTTTAATTACCTTTTTCATTTTAAAGGCTTTTTGGTTTTGTTTTAGCACTAAAATCCTTTTTCCAAGAAAAAATCTTTAAAAGACTTGGTTTTGTTCATGAAAATTGAAACTTTCAATATATGCATCAAAACTATGTTTCAAGCAATTCTCCTAAAGGTTTTATCAGTTTTAGAGTGTAGGTTGTCTTAGGTCAAACTTTTACTGAAGGTGACATTTTATTCTAATTTTCAAATAAGTTTCAAGCATTTACTTGAAAATTTGTATAGAATCAAAGTTTGCCTTCTATTAGAATTTACATTTTCCTTGCATGAATAACAGCGAGCTGCTACTCATTTTATCACTTTGCGTGAAATGTAAGATAACTGTTTATCAACCTAAGTTGTGTATGCTTGATTAGAAATGACTTTTAAACGTATGTAATGCAGACTATAGCTATGGGCTATGAAAGAAATGGATGTTTTGAGGTTAAAAAAGGTTTTTAAAGACTTAAAATCACTTTTTCTCCTGCCTCTTTTCTTTTAGTGAAGTCATCTTATAGACTTTATTTGGATAAATTATCTTTCTTGATGAAAAGTCTCACTTTAAGATCTTTGATCTTTCTTATGTTATTTAGTTTTGGAGCATCATCAAACCATCATTTCTTTTCTTTCACTTCTTTCTTTTCTTCTTTCTTTTTGCTTCCTCTTTTTAGTTTTTATTCTTTTTTTTATGATGATGCCCCTTAGTGTTAGGTTCTAACTTTTATAGATCCATGTATGCATTTCAGCAATTTGCTTTGTTTACTTACACATTTCTTTCTTGCTCTCAGTGTTGGGTGTGATCAAAGTCTGGTTTTTTCTTTTCAAGAATACAATCAGACTTAAAAATGGGACTGTAAGGGATAACCTCTTTATGATGATAGATAAAGATGGTCTTTCTTCATTTCAAATACACATCGTTAAGATTTTTTTTTAGGAAAAGGATTTCAAATGCTTTGAGATCATACAATTTATAAAGAAAAGTTTTTTATACCAAGAATTCGTAGCCAAATTTCACTTTATTACTTTAAAAGAAACTAAATATATGATACATAGTATATCGTTATAGAATCGGAATTCACGGGTCTAGCTAGATCTTTTTCATCCATTCTATCCAGCATTAGAGCTCTCCTTGAGAAAGCTTTCTTCACCATGTAAAGACCCCTATAGTTTGGTGCCCATTTACTCCGGTCCTCCCTTGGTAAGTGCAATATCAGCACTAGATCTTCTTTCTGGAGCACTCGAGGTCGAAACTTCTTGTCATATGCTTGAGCCATTATTTTCTGGTATAGTTGGTAATGACAAAACATAGTTATCCTCTTTTCAGTTATCATGTTTAGCTATTTATATCTCACCTTTTCCCACTTCGTTTGTTCTAGCTTAGAATGTACCAAAACCTTTAATAATAGGATTTTCATTTCTAGAAGCATCGTTATCTTTATTCTATATACCAAAGAATATAGGGCGGCTCTTGTTGAAGTTTTGACTATTGTGCTATATGCGTAAAGGGCAAATGATAACATTTTATGCCAATATTTATAGGTGAGTACCATCTTCTGAATAATCTTCTTAACATTCTTGTTGGCAATTTCTACAACACCATTAATTTCGGTCTATATTGTGAGGAATTGGAACACTTGATTCTTTATTTGGCACAGAGCTCCACTATCATATTACCGTTGAAGTTCTGAGCATAATCAATAATTATCTTAATTTTTCGACAGACCATATCAATATATCAAGTTCTTTTCTACAAACATTTTTATTACCTTCTATGCTACATGAGCATATGAATTGGCTTTTATCCATTTTGTGAAGTAGATGATAACTACAAGGACAAACCTATGTCCCTTTTAGAATTTTTTAAAATTTTGTATTTTAAAAACTTGAGCTACCCTTTCGCTTGGAAACCAATTACTTTTGCATTCATTTTATTGTTTTCTTTATTTTAATTTTAATTTTTGTAAAACTCAAACACTAGACATATTTAATCCTAATTAAGCACAACTTCCAATTCCTATAAAAAAAAAAAACAATTTTATTGACAACGCATATATTAACATCATTACATTTTCCATAAGCACGAGAAGAAATACTCGAACAGTTCCAAATTACGTGACCAAAACGGAAAACAAACCTCAACCGAGCCAATTAAGTCAGAGACCGTCCATGCATGACCTTACGCCTTATCCTTATTTTGTTGTTGTTTTCTGGAGCAGACGGTGGCTAGGATTGGACATATTTGCCGTCCATATCACATTGGGATTTTGAGGCATATTTTAGTAGTGTTGTTCATGTGCTCCTATCAAATCCAGACATCATGTGTATGTAGTTAATTTCTCGTGCCATCATGATGCATGAATTTCTAGTATTGTGTTCCTTAAAAACCTCTAAAAACAAATAACTCAGCAGCTATTCTTCTCTCCTCCCAAGAAAAACCCTACTTCATATATTCGGATTCTCCTCTCTGTTTCTTTTTCACGCCGAGGAGGGGGTCGAGATTTCAACTAAGATTGCAATATTATTCATTAATTATAGGGACATGGTCTCCTGGTATTGAGATATTTAAGGATCGTTGCTCAAGCATGCATGAGATTATTCACCCCCATAAGTGGGTTCCTCGTCATCAAAACTTTCGACTAGTATTTGTTCTTTTCTTCAAGCATTTTCTTTCCTATCATTATAAGCGGTTGAACACTCCTTTCTGCATCAACAAAATGCAAGTTGGGCTGAAGATCCTATGCCAATAAGGCACATCTTCTTCTGTCTATTCATATCATAAATATTCACCATTACCTTCCAAAATTGTTCCCAATAATTGTATTTTTCACGAGCTCTCTCGTGGATATTCAATGAATTGAGAGTGTTTTATATAATTTTATAATGGGGACGTAGAGTATGCTGAATAAATCTTTATGAATTCCTAGCGTAAATAGTTTTTTTTTTTTTCGAATAAAAACTATCGAATTTGATTAATTTAATGTACGAGGATTGATGTGGATTGAGAAATAGAACATAGTCTTGGTATGCAAAAAAGCAGCACCATGTATTCTGCCGTAAAAGAAAAGTAGGTTATTGACCCATCCATCACCTACCTTCAAAAGTAGAAAAAAAAAAAGAAATTATTGCATGCTGAATTTTGGAACTTCTAGACTATCAAGCATGGTTTCCATCGTGCGTTTCTTTTTCCTTTGTCTTCGATAGTGGGGGATTAACTGAAGAACTTGATCGTCCAACTCTGTAAGTTTTAATCCTTAATTTTTAATTATGAGACTAATTAATTCTTTATCAACAAACCCTATCTGTATTATCTCAATCTAATGTTGTAACCGAGCTTTTATTATTATTATTATCATTATTATCATTATTATAAGATAAAACTCAATAACTTTTAAAAATTAAAAAATTAATTCTTAATTATTAAAATTCAATTCAAATCAAATCAAATATCTGGATTTTATCAAACGTTATATCATGTTATCCCTAACATGCTTGAGAAAGACATGCAGGAAAGATAGAACCACCAAATAGTATACATAAAAAAAATATATCTTTATATATACACATTATATATAGATGCACCCGCACTAAAAAACAAAGTTATTAACTTAAGTTAAATAGATTAATTTAAATTGATTTTGGTTAATTTAAAATGATATTATTTTATTTTTTAAAATAAAAAAATCAAATCAAATTAAATCTCACCTGAATTTTAATTGGATTTATCGAGTCACAGATTGAC
>Ga0325411_1005023_pt1 | contig 14739 bp, 8 predicted proteins | sample PopdelMetagenome_13_FD_206181 | JGI IMG/M metagenome (GOLD analysis project Ga0325411, IMG submission 206181) | Populus deltoides microbial communities from Bellville, Georgia, United States - Xylem-PdIQD-R4 | ecosystem: Host-associated > Plants > Phyllosphere > Stem > Wood/Secondary xylem... | reverse complement strand
ATACACCACCTCAATCTTAGTTTAATGGCAGGCCTCCAAGTCATTAGATGTGAACCTGATCTACCAGCAAATAATCATTTTAATCAAAACATAGCCATTCAAATAATTTGAGTGCTAAAAAATAATTGGTTCCAAATCAACGATTTTCATCAAAACATAATAATCATTAGCCCGACTCTTACGCACAATTTTCTCACGACAACCCATCAAAAAAGAGTTCAATAACAAGTTTTCCAGATCAAACCATCAAGAACAAGGGTTTGATAACCAAGCTTCGTATTAGTAATGATAATAAATCCTCTAGCTTAGGAATCTCTATAGGATGAAGATACAGGGGAAGATTTGAGGAATTTGAAAGCCAAAACACATCATTCATTTCACCCTGATATCAAGGGTAACAACAACACACATCATTACGCAGACATGACTTTCTACTATTATACAGAATCATGACCAGCATTTGATCGGGGATTCAACAAGACATGAGTACAACTACTACTTCGAACTAAGAGACGATTAAAAGAAGCGCAGGAGTAAATTCTGAGATGATTTAATGACCCCATGACCCGATTAGACATTCTTGACCACAACGATATTTTAGCACCTTGTATCCATTTAACCTATATCTTCATCTCATATGCCGACTCTCTATGCTTAGCCCATCTCACCTCTACCTACACATTAATTACAGGCCTTGCTCAATCCATTACCGATACCACCCCAATAAAACCAAAGCACACTCGCTCATGTTAACACTAGCAAATCCCTTCTATAGAAAGAACTTTATAAAAACCTTACCAACCAAAAGCCGCCAAGGCTAAGCTAACATAAAAAAAGCCAAAAAGCACTAAAAATATTTCAATTTTAGCTTATCTAAAACATTAATACATATTATAACATGGCGCTCTCCTGCAAATCTAAACTAGTTATACTGCGAGTAGTTACTGTTGTACCAATAATTCAAGAGCAAGTCTAGCATACTCTACGTCCAAAAAAGCACGGCCCCAAGAGCCCCAAAGGCTACAGGTAGTTCAAAAGTAGCATACACCATTGAGTAGATTCATCAATACAAACCATTAGGCAGTATGCAGAACAAATAAGATAGAAAGGGACTACCACCATCAGAATCCACCATATGCTGATTGAATCTCCTTTAAGATGGCACTGCAAATGAAAATGTTTGCAAAATGAGCATATAGTTCCAGATTATTCCAACAATGCCATAAACATAAAGAGTTCAGAAACGAAATTGCAGGCCAAAAAAAAAAAGGGTGAGGCCTATTAGGGTTGCACGGTTGCTCTCATAATCCCCAATTAACCAGCAAGCACCAATATAGTATTACTGGTTACTGTTACTGTTACTATCCCAAAAGTTTAAAAAGGAAAAGAAGATGCCAACATCGACAGGAGAATGGAAAGCAGGGTCTGTTCTTATTTGCTTTTTGGATAAACATAGAAAAAGTAGAACAAAATAATGAAGAGAACAAATTCTTGCAACTATTTTTTTTGAAAAAAATGACCATTGAGAAACTTACTATATGTAGATGTATCAATCTGCTCCGGTAGCTCCTTTATATCCACCTCAAACCTCTCTTGAACCTGCAATCAAACTAACAAGTTTTAGAACAAGCAAGAAATTTAAGAAAACAATACAAATTTGATGAAACAAAAATAATTGCAGGACCTGGTTGAGAACATCAGAGTCGGAAGCTGATGATACAAAGGTAATTGCTAGGCCCTTTGTGCCAAACCTACCAGCTCTACCAACCTGTCATGGATTTAAAAAAAAAGCACAACTGTAAGACATTTCAACAAATATGATGCTCTGGAAAGGAAAGCCAGCAAGCAGATAAGTTGAACAAGTTCAGTTGGATTTACCCTGTGCAAGTAAGTGTCAGCAGAGTCTGGCATGTCATAGTTAATAACAATGTTGACACGTTCAATATCAATACCCCTGCCAACCAAATCAGTGGCAACAAGAATCCTTTTATGACCCTCCTTGAAACCCTTGTAGCGCATCAACCTGCAAATGGGATACATTCAGCACAGAACATATCACTACTAAAACTATATTACAACTACAGTACACATGCTAACCAAGTGCCAGAACAGAAGTGCATTATATTATTGAAATTAAAATACACTCAAAATGACAGTCACTTCTAAGATAAAAACCACAAAACTCATTTTTAATGAGGTCATAAAAATCAACATAAACCCATAACAAAATACAGCATCCGATGCATAGTGAAAAGTAAGGTGTAATAGCCTAGAAAGAAACCAAGTAAATTCCAATTCCATGTCAACAACACACATTCCATACACAATCAAATCCATACCAAAGAAACAAACCAATACCATACAAAATAACAAGTTTACTATGCATATTCTAGCTTCTCAAATGAGGTTTCCAAGGCTACATCCAAAGCAAAGGAATATATGAAGCACTCAAATTTTGATTTTTTCAAAACATGGGTTTGCAAAAAAAAAAACCAACACCATTTTTACGTTGTTCTGAAAAATCCAAAACCATGGTAATAAAACATAATCAAACACCAAAAACACGATTCATGCACCAAACCCTACCCAACTCTCAAATGACCCTATACTGGCATTAACAGAAATAACATTGATATGAATTAAAGCAATTAATTTCGTCCAGAATAAATGCACCAGCAGACCAAGTTAACCAAAGGCAAAACAAAGTAAATTACAACATGAGAGGAAAAAAAAGACCCTGAATGACTGCAGCAGGGTGTTTATAATAATATAACATGTAAAATCTACAAACCTTTCTTCCTGTGACATGCCAGAATGGATGCAAATAGAGGGGAAATTACACTCCACGAGTAACTTGTTCAGCTCAGCTGCTCTGCTCACACTTTTAACAAAGATAACAACTTGATTGAAGTCCAATGCATCAAGAAGATCGTTCAACTTCCGATTTTTCTCCAGCTCAGTCAGTTTGATGTAGTGCTGCCATTCCAATTTTGATTGTCAGATGGAGGTTCAAAAACTGGTATAGTACTGTCTTGTCAAGAGAAGAATTATAACATTGGCATGGCATCACCATCCCCCAACCAATTGGATTCCTCAATGTGGAGCATTGTTTTAAAGGTTCAAGGATGAAAACATCTCTCACAAAGAGCCAGACCTGTGCCCAGTGAAAAGCTAGCCTCAATGCAATTCCTTTATTTCATACTTGAGACCTTATTCTCTCATTAATCTATATCCTCTCTCCATATGGTAAGACCACATCTCCACTTTCCATCTTCTTCACTCATTCTACATCTGCTCTGTCCCACCTCTCTTTCTCCTTCCTACCCTCGTATTTCTTAACCCATTTTTTTCCTCTCCTCACTATCTTCTCACTCAAACCCCAGCCCTATAGCATTGTAACCTGGAATTGTCTAGCTCCTTTAAAACCACTGTAAAACAACAACACGAATCTGAATGCATACCTGTACAAGACCATGGAGGGTCAACTTGGCTTCATCATCGACGTAAATTTCCATTGGCTGAAAGGAACAAATGTCACAGTAAATCATATTAGGAGCCTTCGTGAAGCTAATGCTATCCAGAAGGAAATGATAGATGGATTTGCATCCCTTCAATCGAGATTCCGGTCCATATGAATCGTCTCCTTGCAGATACTTTTTAAAGTCATAACAAGCAAGTCCACTGTAGCTCAACAGAACTCTATTTTACAACTGAAGTCGCCACAGATAAAGGAGAACCCCCCCACCCCATCCAACAAATTGCCACTCCCCAACCCCCCCCCCCCAAAAAAAAAAAAAGTAAAAGGGGCACATCCTAGCAGAGGTAAAAAAAAAATTAAAAATTAAAAAAAAGAGAGACACAACCACACCCCACTTTGGCACCTGCCACGAACTTGAGGCTTGTGATTCCCGACCCAACAAAATACAATTTCCTCACAGTGACCACTTATCACCACTATTCCTGATGGAGAACTGAATCTTAAATATCTATAGAAGACTCGCAGAGACATCTGGCAATATTAAAAAGAAAAGACTTCTAAATTCAAGTAGAACTGGCCATAGGACATTACATCTTGCATGAATTTTTTGCAAACTGGGCGGATTTCTTTGCTGAGTGTTGCAGAAAACATCATAACTTGCTTATCATGAGGAGTCAACTTGAAGATCTCCTGAACATCTCTCCTCATGTCTGCAGAAAATATCAATTATACAAAGAAATAAGGAATATGCATGATTAATACATTAATATCAAATTAAGATGGAGAAAAAAGGACCTCTGGGCCAAGATTTTAGGATAAAAACATACCGAGTGATTCCAGCATTTTGTCACATTCATCAAGGATAAAATGCCTGACATTCTTCAAAGAAAGGTCTTTATCTCTGGCCAGTGCCAGAATTCTTCCAGGAGTTCCAACAACAACATGAGGGCATTCATTTTTCAGTAGATCTTTGTGAGTTTTGACATTGACACCACCATAGAAAACAGCAACCTTTGTATCGGGCAAGTAAGTACTGAACCTCTCAAACTCGTGACAGATCTATTAAGTAAAAAATAGTAAAAAAATGAGGAAACATGCATTGCAACACGGAGCAAAAGTAAAATAAGTAAATGGGAAGTCAAGTTTGTTACTTTAAAATTACCTGGTAAGCCAACTCTCTAGTGTGACATAGAACAAGGGCAATAACTTGTCCAGAGGTAGGCTCAATTTGCTGAAGAGTAGACAGAACAAAAACAGCAGTCTTTCCCATTCCAGATTTAGCTTGGCAGATGACATCCATTCCCAAGATGGCTTGGGGAATACACTCATGTTGCACTGATGAATTACCAAAGAAAATTGTACGGAAGGAACCCTTGGTAAGTAAAACATAACCTCTCTGATCCTTTAATTGAAAGGGTTTACCATAGAAGAATACAGCTCCAAAATCAAGATTGTGATAATTGTATATTACCTGAAAAGTTAAACACCACAATGATTTAAGGGTGTAAAAAAGACATCAACGAACATGGGAAAGGTACAAATTCAGTTAATAAAAGTGCTAGCGCATTCAGATAAAAGCATAAAAATAAAAAAATGGAGCCATGCATGCCACTCAAATTTATATATTAATATGCATGATGTCATTGGATACTGTATACTTTTTTGGGCAGACAGTCAAAGTTTATTAGCACGGCTAAAAAACACTATTTCAACACAAATCCCTTAGAAGAAGTAAAACTTGTACATTAAAGACAATACTAAAGTAAAAACTGAGAAAATCAGAAGAGCATAGCAATAGATTACCTTCAGAAGGATGCTCAAAACCCGAGTCAACAATGGACCGAAGAAGCTCTGGCTTCAAAAGGAAGTCTCTGAATCCCGAACTGTGAATTCCAACATATCCCCTGTACACCAAAAAATAAAACACCAACGTAAATAAAAACACAAACAAAACTACAAGACACAAGCTTGGACAACTGATCTATCAATCTCCATCAAAATTTATAAAAATCCAGCCTTTCAACACACAAAAAAATACTCACTTCTTAACGGCTTCGCCGTTAACTTTAGCTCCGACGGAGTCAGGTGCTTTGTCATCTTCTTCTTCGTAGTCGAGAAGCTCCTCCTCGTAAGCATCGTTGTCTCTTGTTTCACCCATGATTTCTACAACAAACAAACACAGATCTCGAAATTAGTGTAAATGAAATTAGGGTTTTTTAACGAAAACGAAGATAGATCTAATAAATTAGGGTTTTGCAGTGAAATTGAGTTGTGAATTGGAGAGAGAAAGGGGGAATACCTGCGAAAGTAAAATGAAGACGGGGTTTGGGGGCTTAGGGTTAGGGTTTGCTGCAAAGTAAAATGGTTAGCGAGAAATTTAAAGAAAATACTTTTTTAAGAGAGATAGAAAGAGAGAGAGCAAAGGCCCGTAGCGTAGAGCTCAACAAGATAGAGGTTTAAGGCTTTGTGAGTGAATGACTTTTATAGTAAAGAGGGTGTGTGAGAGAGAGAGGGAGGCAGGGAGATATTTTGTTGGAGTTGACATTAATGGCCCTGTGGTTCGTCATTAATTTCGATTGAGCTTTTTGTTTTTCCAACTTATCTTTTACACTTGCTTTTCCTCTTTTTTTTCTTTAGCCAAGATTGGATTTTAATGCAATTTATTTGGCAAAGTCTATTTTTGCGTTTATACCTGTATTTTAAAATATTAAATTAATATTTTTTTAAGTATATTGTAGTAATTTTGATATGATGATATCAAAAAAAATATTAAAAAATTATTTAATATATTTTTAAATAAAAAATATCTTTGAAAAATATCGTTCAACAACACAGTACTAAATTTATATAAAATATAGATTATTTGATCAATTATGGTTTGAATTTAAAATAATATTTTAATTATTTTTAGTATTGTTGTAGAATTTTATATATATATTATAATATTATTTCAAGATTCAATTATGTTGTTTTTAAAAAAAAAAAAAACTCAAGAATCCATATTGATTTTTAATATCTTTAAATGAAGTGAATGTTTTGAAGAATATTATGTATTTGTTTCGAAGATATTAACAAATGCTATTCATTTATTAAATGCACCCTAAGAAGTGGACTATAAATTTGTTATTTTATTTTGTTTTTTAATCATTGGATATTCCAATTATTTTTCTTTCTAGGTAAAATTTTTCCCTTTCAGCATCCTCTTAATTATAAAGGTAGCTATATTATATTGAATGATCATTTATATGCCTATATGTGGTAAGAGTGGCCATAAGAGTATTCTTTTAAAATTCAAAAGGATTTTTCTTTTCTTTTTTGGGTGAGAGTGGTCTTAATTTTTCATTTAAAAACAAAATTACTTTGATCCATAATTTTTAAAATTAAACTTTACATCTTATGATTTATAAATTGTATAACCCTTATGCCAAAAAAACTCGAGTTAGGTTTTTTTTACTTATTTTCAAATTTAATTATTTTTCTAGTTAGTCCTCCAACATTTGCTTTGCTAATAATTAAATTTTAAATTTTATTTTATTCTTTTATAAAATTATCTCATTTTTATTTAATTTTTTTTTTGTTATTAAACAAGATCATTGAGATCTTTTTAAGATATTTAGATTTTAGAGAGTATTTTTTTATAAAATTATCTCATTTCTATTTAATTTTTTTTTTGTTATTAAACAAGATCATTGAGATCTTTTTAAGATATTTAGATTTTAGAGAGTATTTTTTTATAAAATTATCTCATTTCTATTTAATTTTTTTTTTGTTATTAAACAAGATCATTGAGATCTTTTTAATATATTTAGAGAGTATTTTTTTTTATAATATTAACAAGCATTTTTTATTTTATTTTAGTCATTATTTTTTTTGGATTTTTTTTATTATCATTAGTTTTTTAAATTAATTAAAATTATTGAACTCTTTTAAATCAATAAACCGGGTTCTAGATTTTCTTAATCCTTTAAAAATATTATCCTTTATTTCTAAAAACAAATTCACGTGGAAGCTAATTTTGAATTCAAAATAGCCCAACCCACCAAGACTACAAGAAGCCCATTTATTCACGATCTAATCCTCATGATTGCCAACCACTGCCAAAACTGTCTTCATTGGTCATGGCTTCATGCTCACCATTTGTTCTTCCAATTAGAGCCAAGCAACAAGATTCAGGTAACTGTCTCAAACATCCATATACGACATGCTCTTCAAGTATAACGTTATATATCCACTCTGAATCTTGTTTCACAGGAATACATGGAACCGATTCTGGTACGCAAGAAATTAAGATTCTTGGGGTCCATGATTTTTTTCACAACTCTTCAACTGCTAGACGTTGCTGTGTTAGAGTTAAGGTCAGAGTTCATGTCACTCTTCCTGTTTAAAATCATAAGTCTTGCTTATATTATGACTCTCTGAGCTCCAATGGTGGAGTATTCAGACTTGCAAGAGCATATAAATGTTCATTGTTGCATTAATTTTCTTTAACGGTACACCACATGCTAAATATAGGCTAATCTGATTGTTAGTGTGATGATAGGCTGCTCCAGGTAATCGAAACACGAAGCCGAATAGTATGATTTGTGCTGACTGTGATGGAAATGGTAAGCTAACTAAAGTCAATCAGCCCATCTTAGAAACGTGATAGAAAATGCGGCTACTGATTTAGAGTTTTGTTTCGTTGTCCAATTACCAGGTGCTGTTCTGTGCTCTCAGTGCAAAGGTAGTGGAGTGAACTCTGCTGATCTTTTCAATGGCCGATTTAAAGCTGGTGACTCATGTTGGCTTTGTGGGTAAGTACTCATCGCAGGCCAAGGACCACAGAGTTTAATTAGTACTTGATCTTGTGGACTGCGGCACACATGAATCACTTCTTATTTATTATCTTGCAGGGGCAGAAAGGAAATGCTGTGTGGGAATTGCAATGGAGCCGGATTCATCGGTGGTTTCATGAGCACTTTTGATGAGTAGAAGCATCTGTATGATACAATTGGATGGAGATATTCATGTAATTGCAGCCAGTCATGTGTTTAATCTGTTCAAATGGATAAACACAAGATCCAATATGGGCTCCCTGACTGTTTCTGTATAGGTTCAACAGTATATAACGATAATGCAGATATCATGTTATTCTGTATTGATGTCAGTGGTTATTAATTTGCATAAGATACTGTGATATTTCTTGAAACTGCTGATGTACAAAACCAGACAGATCAGTAGGTAATGGAAGGAGTTGAGATTTCTACCTTTCACTGTAGCAGGTGGAACTTCACAATATATCTGAATATTTATTGCGATGGCAGTACTAGAGAATCCTTCATCACATGGCTACCAAATCCAAACAAGACTAGTATTTTTGCGTACTAGCTGGTGGCAGCATGCAAATATGATCTGTCACACCATCTGAGATGCTAATGGCTCCTCATGAACTCGCTCCTCTGTTGTTGGAGAGAAGGAGTTGCCTCAGATTCAGGATAGAGCACATGAAAGGCATTCATTGCCATCCAGCTTCAACCAATTTCACTTCTTTCACCCCTGTTCTTGCCAAAAACTGTGCATGCATCACTCCCCTTTCGTTCAAGAAATCCAAGCCAGTCACAGAAACTACAACCGCTGGAAACTCACTCCATTCACCTGCTGATACATCTTGCAGAATCTCAAAATTACAGCCAAAGTAGTCATGGTTTGATCATTCTGGTATGCTTTAGACCCCAAAACATATCATTCATCGACACGTCTTCTCTTTCTTAGTCCTTTTCTCACTCCCGAAACAAGGATGAATCAGCACCTATCCTTTGGTTTTAATATGACAGTCTCCTCTCCTCATTGTTCTGATTGCAACCTGGCGTGTTATGTTTCATCCAGCACCATCTCCAGGAAGAAACAATCGGAGAAAGATCAGCCTGCTTAATAAGCCAACGGTCAGAGCTCGCATTGTTACATAGTCATTCAAGTGAGCTGAAACAATCATCATAACCAATCGGAAGGCGATTCTCCGGTGCCAAACGATAGTCAACAGAGAGGACAATGGACTGAGACGCCACAGATAAATCTCCAGGGAAGTGATTGAACCCAAGCCATGTAGTTGAGCAAAAGCAAAAGCAACCTCCATGAAAATGAACCACAACCGGAAGCTGAATCATGGAATCAGGAGTATCAGGAAGGGACAATCTTGCAGTTATTTTCTTAGATGAGTCAATGGTCACATCTTTGAACTTGAATCCGTTGGAATATGATTTGGATGAGGCAGGCACTATTCCTGGGGCAAACCGTTTTACCAACCCATCAGAAAAGACTTGCAGGAAGCCAGGTATCTCTGCAACTATAGACATTTTGGTTAACAAAATGAAGGTGATTAAGGCCCTGATATCTCACACAAAGCAATGGAGAATATAGTGTAAGGATATAAAGGATCATATGGCTATGCTGATGAGTAGTGGCAATGTGCAAGGTCAGAGTCAAGAGGAATAGGATGATCATTTGAAGGGGCAATGCATTAATTAATCAGAAAACCAATGTTATATAACCTGATAACATGATGGGCAAAGCTGACTGGAAGATGCCATGTTTACTAACACCAAAAAATGTTAGGTTGGTCATCTAAAGGAACCAGCCATCTCAGGATTTACAAGAGCCAAAATTCATGAATCATGATCATGCTTTTCTTTGAGGTTAAGATTGCAAGACCTGAGAATTTTTAATAAACTGTTCAGAAAAAATAAAGGGCAATTGGCCAACTTAATCTTCTGGTGTTTCTTCAAAATTGCTGATGCGCTTGAGCAATCTGTTTTATTTTAATATTTTCTCTGAATAAAATCCAGTAATACAAAGTCTGAAAGATCAGTTAGTTATGGCAGGAAATGGAGGTTTCTACCATTGGCTATGGCAATAAAAGGTTCAAGATGTTCTGTGTTGTGACTCCTATCACCATCAGCCCTTATGAAGAAACTCTGATAAACCATTTGTGGATATGCACTTCATTGAGAATATTTATTTCAATCTTTTTTTATTATAATATCAGAGCTAGAGATCCTTCCTCCTAACATTTTGTCAATTTCTATGATTTAGCAAACTGGAAGCAGGCACCTGTGATCTATATGAAGGACTCCTGAGATGCTAATGGATCTTCATAAACTCACTCATCTGTTGTTGAAGAACGAGAGTTGCCTCAGATTTGGGATAAAACACATGAAAGACATGATCTTGCCCCTCAGCTTCCACCAGTGTCACTTCTTTCACCCCTTTCTTTGCCAGAAACTGTGCATACATCACTCCCCTTTCATTCAAGAAATCCAAGCCAGCCACATAAACCGCCACTGCTGGAAAAGCACTCCATTCAGCTGCAGATACATCTTGCATCTCGAAGTTACATCCAAAGTAATCGCGGTTAGACCCTTCTGGTATACTTAGACCCCAGAACATGTCATTCATCGCCACGTCTCCTGGTGGCCCTTCAGACATCTCTTTCTTAGTCCTTTTCTCACTTCCAAAATAAGGATGAATCAACATCAATCCTTTGATTTCAACCTGATAGGTTTTACTCCTTACTGCCCTGATAGCAACCTGGTGTGTAATGTTCCCTCCAGCACTGTCTCCGGATAGAAACACTCGAGAGAGATCAGCCTGCTTAAGCCAAGGTTCAGAACTCACATTGTTACTTAGCCATTCAAGTGAGCGGAAACAATCATCGTAAGCAATCGGAAGGCGATTCTCCGGTGCCAAACGATAGTCAACGGCAAGGACAATGGACTGGGATGCAACGGAGAAGTCTCCAAGGAAGTGATGGAATCCAAGCCAGGTGGTTGAGCAAATACAAAAGCCACCACCATGAAAATAAACCACAACTGGAAGCTGACTCACAGACCCTTGAGTATCAGGAACGAACAACCTCGCGGCTATTGGCTTCGATGAGTCAATCACCACATCCTTGAAGTTGAACTCGTCCGAATATGATTCCGCTGAGTCAGGGACTGTTTCTGAGGCAAACCGTTTTACAGAACCATCAGAAAAGACTTGGAGGTATCCAGGTGCTTCTGCAACAATGGACATTTTTGTTAAAGATGGATATATTCAAGGAGATTAAGGCCTTGAAGTTTCACAGAAAGCAATGGAGACTGAGTGCAGGGATATAAAGGATTATACGGTTCTGCTGAGATATAAGTAAAGGTGATGGGCAGCAGTTCAGAGTCGGAAGAGGAACAGGATGATCATTTAGAGGGCATTAGGAAATCAATATATTATTATTATTATTATATAAGCGGAATTGGCATGGAAATTTCATTCAAGAAAAAAAGAAGAAGATGGAGTCTCTGTTAGGTTGATCACGTAAAGATGTGCAATTAATTAGTCAACCTAACTCTCTCAGGTAGTCAGGTGCAGCAAGAACCAAATTCATTAAAAATAACAACATTTATGACTTTTATCGCGCCAGATAGGGGTCGAACCTATGACCTTCTGCTTAGGAAACAGACGCTCTATCCACTGAGCTACAGGCGCTTATTCACTCTATCACTTTGCAGTAAATATTTGTTGTACTATTGTTCACACTTAAGTCACAAAACTTAGTAATGTCCCGCTTTTCAAAAATATTAAAATAATATGTTTTTATTTTTAATATTACCTGACCAAAACAATTAAAAATATACTTAAAAATAATACTGATCGATGTTTTTTTTGCACTTTACAAACAGGTTAAATCACATAATCAAATACGACATATATTAATTTTTTGATACAGATATTATTAAACACACAGATATATATATATATATATATATATATATATATATATATATATTACTCTTTTATTTTATATCAAATAATAAATAATTAAATAAATATCAAGCTATCTGAATATATAAATATAATTGAAACTGAGCCATGAATATTCATTTATTATTAAAAGCAAAAACCATCTTCCCAGCAATATAAAACCAAAATTGAGTGAAGCTGAAGCACAGGATAGATACATTATTTTGAGGTAAATAAATCGATGAAAATTGTTGTACCCTCGCGCGGAGCTTGAGATCGCGGCGACCCTTCTCGGAAAGAGGAATTGGTGTCGGGGTTTTTGTTTTGTGAATAAAAGAGTCGTCACCTAATATTATGGTCACTAGAAAATCTAAACTGGTTTTTTTAGATATTTTAAGGTAATGGACTGGTTGCGTAAAGGGAAGGTATTATCACCTCTAATATGCTCTACCTAATCTAAGCTGCTTAGTGTTTGGTTTGCCTTGCTATAATGTTGGTGTTCTCTAATCAGTTTTTCTAGAATAAGTTTGCTATAATGAATGGACTTGGGTTCAAAGTCTTAAAAATAGAACCATTGGCCAATATGGATCATACCTTTAGATATGTCTATAGAGTGCCAAGAAGAACCGATGCAGATCTCTTGAAATCTATGTTTGATTAGAAATAAATTTACAACTTATGAATTAAGAGACAACTAAGATAAAAATTTAAGAAGATTCAATGTGCTTAAAAGCTCATTTTTCCTTTTAGTATTTCAAGTGTTCGCGACTCGTAATTCGCAAAAAAGAAAAAGAAAAAAACTAAGTTAGAAATCTAAGGGAATTCAAGGTACTTTAGAAGTTCATTTTACCTTAGTATTTCATACTTTCACGGCTCGTAAATCGTGGAGTCAAAAATTAAAATGTCCCCAATTATAGTCGAGGTTTCTTTCAAGGATATGTGATTAAATAAATAATCATGACTTATTATTCCTATAAAAGTATTTTAGATATTAACCACTTAGGCTTAGGATGGGTGACCAAGAGAGAGTCTGAAAATTTGTGTTGATGGGCGGCTTTGGGCTCCTCTAGAGAGGGTTTAGATTTAGGTTTTTTATGTGTTTCCCTCACTTTTTCTGCTCTCAAAATTCCCCCCTTTTGCATATGGCTAGAGGTTTACTTATATAGAAAATCTTTACACGTGTTATTCAAGAAAATATTGCAATAATTATTGTAGAGATTGTCTTCTATAACCAGCACCAATCAAATCTTATATCTATGGTATTTTATATTGCAGTAATTATTTTCTCAACATATATGATTCAGTAATTATCTCCTTGATATATTGCTTCTTTGATATTAGCCAAAAATTATTATAACATTTTCTTATATAGTCCCTATTTTTTCAATTCCTTCAACGAAACCAATTACTTTTCAAAGTTTAAAATTGGTCTTTAATTAACCCGATAAATTCTTGAAACATTAAATCAAGTCCCTTGAATCATACTGGCAAACTCATGTCAGGATCCTTCTCGCGGCAGGATTTTCTGTTTTCATGCTAGATATTCAAACGGGAATATCTTGAGTTTCTAATATCGAAATTAGGCGATTTAAAAACCCAAATTCATCTACCCGTACAGGTCTACAACTTTCATGAATGATTCAAAGTGAGATAAATTTCGTTTTGAAGAACAGAATTGCAAAAACTCGAGCTGGAACATTTCTCGCGACAGGATTCTCTACTTGCTCATTAGATATTCACATGGTAATATCTTGAACTTCTGATATCAAAATCAGGAAATTCAAAAACCCAAATTCATCTACACATACAGGTCTACAACTTTTATGAAGGATTCAAAGTGAGATAAATTCGTTTTGAAGAACAGAATATGACCGCAACCTAGTTGGTCAAAAGAATTTCCTGATCTGATTCAGGAAGCTGACAATGCCGAATATCCCAATCTGACTACGAGTCTGCCATAAAAACAATGAGCCCTAGAACCCAATAAAGGTGTAAGTCAATTCTTCAACATGTCATGAGTGACAGAATATAGCTAGGATGGTCACATATTGCACGAAATCAAGTCAGAATCAGAGCCTAAGTTGGAACAAAAGATTGCGACAGCAGCAGAATCAATTTTCAGTACAAATTCTGAAGGATTTATCTAATCTTAAAGACCAGATAAAGAAGGAACTAATTTGAAATTATAAAGACTCCTAATTAGCCTAAAAATCCTGACAATTTTGGCAGCAAAGAAAAAAAATACAGAGGGTAGAAAATAGCTCAAACAACGTTCAAAAAACATTTTTTCTTCTCTGCTTTTGTCAATTTTCAACAATCACGAACTAAACTCCTGCATTTGGTTAAGGATACACACCATTTGTAGTATATAGGTCCAAAAATAAATAACAACAAAAATGATTTGAAATTAATTGGTTAACAACGACATAAAAGTCAAAACCAAATTTATATTCCACAAAAAAACAAATAGCAGGGCATCCTTCTAATATTTAAGAATTTACAGGAATAAA